>Ga0210383_10002564_pt1 | contig 16407 bp, 13 predicted proteins | sample IncBWC14OmetaG_FD_160072 | JGI IMG/M metagenome (GOLD analysis project Ga0210383, IMG submission 160072) | Forest soil microbial communities from Barre Woods Harvard Forest LTER site, Petersham, Massachusetts, United States - Inc-BW-C-14-O ...
TGGCTGGACGAAGGCAAATCGGATGTGCCTGTCATGGATGTTAGTTGCTCGCAGTCGCTCGGGCGCAAGCTACTGGGACTGGCCTCCCGGATGGGAACCACTCAACTCTGCTTTCTGAGGACTCTCGCCGGCAGTCGTCGCTCCCGGCTGTCCTTGCTGCTTGGGCGCATACTTCGAAGCGCACTTCGCCTGAATATTCGTCGCGTGGAAGACTCCATCGCGGCCGTACTTGCCTTCCGCAAGTGCCTGCGCATTGTCCTTGAACGTATCCGGTGGAGCTTCGCTGCCGGCGTAAACCACGGGGATCGTGCGTCCCTCTTCCGCCAGTTGGAACTCCAAGTGAGTGCCTTGGCGCCTGATCGATCCGGGCGCAACATTTCCGGCTACCCGCAGACGCTTGCTGTACGCGTCTTGGCCCATGCCGTTCAGTTCTTTGATCGTGACGTAGTAGCTCTTGCTGTCCTGTACGCCCGTGTAGGCAAGATAGGCCAGCGAAACCACGATCACGACGATCACCGCGCCGAAGCGCAAATACCTGCGACCCTGCACTGACATACTGAAATTAATCCTCAAGATTCCGAGCCGCCGCCGACCATGGCAAGCCGGTTACGCGCTGAGCTAAGGATACTGCCTTTGGAGACCCGGCGCCACGTGATTCAGATCACACGGTGGTGTGACGACTGCGTTCCCGCGCCTGACACCGTGCCGGGTTGGACGCTCGTTCTTGCGAGAAACGAACGGGGGAGTTGAGCCCGAAAGCCCGCCTCCCCGTCCTATGAGAGCTATTGATTTTTCTTATTCGGATTAAGTCCGCAATACAGTGACCCCGCAACCGCTACCCGACAACGGGCCATCGCAGGACAAGGAAGGGCGTTCAGCCAGCCAGCAGTCGGCTCAGGCGATCTTAGGCGACGGACTCGCCGTAAATCTCCGCGGCTGCCTGGAACCAGTCCTGTTCCGGCGATCCGCCTTGCCCCTGACGCTCCAAGTAAAGCTCATAGGCGCGAATACGGATCTTCTCTTCGACCGGAGTTTCCAGTGCTACTTCCTTTGTTTTCTTAGTCTTCGAGGCAGTGTTGGCAGCCGCTTTCACAATTTGGATGCCATTGTCGGCCTCGGTCTTGGGCTTGCGAGTGCTCTTCTTGGGGGTTGTGCTGTCGGTCGCCCGAGGTTCCTTCGCCATCTTTACCTTTACTCCTGAGTTTTTGTGGATTCGCAACCGGTCCACGCCATCCTTTTAGTCGCTGCCAGTTGCGGTATCCCTATGATACCGAATCTCGCCCGAGATTGCCCGCACGTACGTGTCGTTTTCACTGGCTTTTGACACTCAGGAACAAGAATAAGCAACTCGTCCCTGATTACACGTAAGTTGCTTACTCCCCGTTACTTGTGGAGTCCAACTTGGAGGATAATGGGCCTGTCGAATTCGGCACGGTTGGGGAACCAACAAGTCTTGGTCAACGTACTGAACAGTGGTGGGGAGCGTCACTTGTAGATGGTCTTTTTCGAAATCCTCCGGCAGATGCTACGCACCCTGTGGGCGCATAAGCTGCGCTCGTTCCTCACCATGTTTGGCATCGCGTGGGGTGTGGGTTCGCTGCTCCTCCTGGTCGGACTGGGCGAGGGATTCCGCTCGGGTAACCGCAAGGAAATGAACTCCCTCGGCGAAGACATTATGTTCATGTTCCCAGGCAGGGCTCCGGCCGTCGCCGGCAACATGAGCTCCGGGCATCCCTACAAGCTGACGTTCAAAGACTATCTCGATATTCAGCGCGAGGCTCCTCACGTCCGCGCGGTCGCGCCCGTGCTTCAGCGGAACGACCTGCACGAGGTTAGCGAATACGGCAATACCAACGGTCAAGTCGTTGGCATTCCGCCGCACTTCAATACGATCCGCTATTTGCCTCTCGCGGCCGGACGCTGGCTGAACGAAGCCGACGAGACCCAGAAGCGCTTCGTTTGCGTCATCGGCGACGAGATGCTGAAGAACTTGTTTCCGAACGGGCGGACAGCGGTTGGCAGCTCGATCCTACTCAACGACGTCCGTTTCGAAGTCGTTGGGGTGGTGCAGCGGGTCGGGCACGGGGACGACAACTCCACAAACAATCGCGTCTTTCTGACTTACAACATGATGCACCAGTTCTTCCCGCTGACCGGCGACCAGGAGGAAAACGCGGTTTCCTTCTTGAATTACCGTCCCCGGGTGCGGGATGAGCACGAACTGGCCCGCCAGGAAGTGCGCAAGATTATTGCTCGCAATCATGGTTTCGACTGGCGCAATGACGACGCCTTCGAAGACTGGGACACCGTGAAAAACGCCGAGGCCGTTGGCAAGATCTTTGATGTCATGGACATCTTTCTTGGCGGCGTAGGCTTGGTGACACTTACTCTCGGGGCCATCGGTATCATCAACATCATGCTGGTTGCGGTCAGTGAGCGCACTCGCGAAATTGGCCTGCGCAAGGCCCTGGGCGCCACCAACCGCAGCATTCTCCTGCAGTTTTTCCTGGAAGGCGCATTTCTGACGCTGATCAGCGGCGCCATCGGCATGGGCGGCGCGGCAGCACTCATGGCCGTCATGAGCGGAATGGCCGGGGGAGCACCCGGTTTTGATCCTCCAACCATGTCCTTCATGTCTGCAGGCGTGGCCATCGGAACGCTCGCCATCGCCGGAACCATCGCGGGTTTGTATCCCGCTCGCAAGGCGGCGATGCTGCAACCCGTAGACGCTTTGAGATCGGAGTAGTTATGGTCGGCGATATCCTCTTACAGGCTTACGAGGCGATGCGCTTCAACCGCCGTCGCACCACACTCACCATGCTCGGAATGGCCTGGGGCATCGCTACCGTTGTACTTCTGCTGGCCTACGGCAACGGCTTCGGTCGCGCCATCGAGACCATCTTTGCGCAGTGGGGGACCCGCATCATCGGCGTATTTCCCGGTCGCACCTCGCAGCAGGCGGGCGGGCAGAAAGCGGGCACCCAGGTTAAATTCACCATGGACGACGTGGACCGCATCGTGAACGCGGCTCCCATGGTCAGGCGCATCTCGCCTGCGGCTTACAAGCAGTCGACGGTGCAATACGACGTTCGCAGCTACACCTTCAACGTCGAGGGAGTCTATCCCAGCATGTTCAAAATCCAGGCCATGCATATCGGGGAAGGTCAGTTCTTTGGCGAGGAAGAGGAAGAAGCAAAAGCCCGCGTCGCCGTCATCGGCTCCGAAACCAAGACCAAACTTTTTTCCGGCCAATACGCCCTGGGACAGTACATTCGCATCGACGGCATCAGCTTCAAAGTGATTGGTGTGCTCGCCCCGCGTATGCAGGAAGGCGACGACGGCGTAAACCGGGTCATCGAGATTCCGTTCTCCACCATGGGTGACCTGAAGAACACGCACTATCTCGACGGCATCTGGGTGAGCTACGAAGGCGATCAGTTCGAACAGGTCGAGCGCCAGGTGCGGCAGGTTCTCGCCGACCAGTACAACTTCAAGCCCGACGACAAGCGCGCCGTCTACGTCTTCAACATGATGAAGCAGCTTCACCAGTTCCAGGTCATCACCATGGGCCTCAAGATCCTGCTCGGCTTCATCGGTACGCTCACGCTTGGCATCGGCGGAGTCGGTCTGATGAACATTATGCTGGTGTCGGTGACGCAACGTACCCGTGAAATCGGCGTCGAGAAGGCCCTCGGCGGCCGCCGGCGCGACATCCTTTTCCAGTTCCTCGCCGAAGCCCTGACCATCACCGCCGTCGGAGGCATCGCGGGAATCATCCTCGCCTACGCCGTCTCAATCTTCGCCGGACGCATCACGTTCTACAGCGCGTTGGCCAAGAATGCCGAGGCGGCCGACATTCAACTCATCATCGATCCGGTGATCGTAGTCGTGGCGACGATCATCCTCGGACTCGTGGGCCTGGTCAGCGGCATGCTCCCCGCCATCAAGGCCTCGCGCCTCGATCCCATCGAAGCCCTGCGGTACGAATAAGCTGAGGGCGGTCCTTACGACGCTTTCGCCAGCGTGACTTTCAGATGCATGCCTTCTTCCCGCTGTAGGAACGCGATTATCTCAAAGAGGTTTTGAGCCTGTGGATTGCCGTCCGGGCCGAGCATGCGCATTAGACTCTTGGGCGAACGCTTCATCTCTTTAGCAAGCTCGCCGAAGCCGACAGTCGCGTTAATGCAATCGCGCAAGATTGATTTTCCGGTGTCCACATCTCCGGACAGGAATGATTCGATCCCTTCAATGAGCAACGCCCTTCGAAAGGCAGGGTCGCGCTGCACTCGGGCCTGAACGGTTTCCTTGAAGTCTCGTGTAAGTACCATGCCTATTCCCCCAGGCGTTTCCGTTTGTGATAATCGTCCCATCGGTCCTTCGCGTCTTGGATATCTCGTGACTGCCGTTTCTTCGATCCGCCCCCGAGGAGGATCACCAACACTTCGCCGTCCTTGCCAAAATAGATTCGATACCCGGCGCCATAGTCGATTTTCTACTCGAGAACCCTCCTCCCGAACCTTTAACGTTGGAGAGATTTCCCATCTCGATCCGGACCAGCGCAACGGCAATCTTTGCGGCCACCTTATTGTCAAGCTTGTTAAACCACGATCCAAACGGGCTTCTGCCCCGTCGGTCGAGATACTCTTTGATCTCGAGCATGCCCTTATAGTAACATAAATGTTACCATTCGGAGGACAGCCCACCTCGGCTACAATCGCGATGTGACACTCGACCGCCTCTCTCGCGTGCAACAGCAGCTTCGCCTCTACGAGCACCCGCTCGTAGAGTTTGACGCCCGCGCTAAGGGCGAATCCATCGAAGTCGTCATCCGTCCCCGCTTTACCGATCCTCCGGTTCACACCTACTACTTCGAGTTGCACCCTCGCGATCTCGACGACCCACAGTTCGAGTGGGCCTTCCAGCGCCAGATATTCGATTGCCTGCACGACTACCTCATCGAAATGTTCATTCGTACCCCGCAGCACCGCCGCGAGCATCAGCAAAGGGAGCGCGAAGGCAAGCTGTGACTTTGCGCGACGTCATCGTTGACGAAATTCGCCACCGCGGGCCCATGCCCTTTTCGCGCTACATGGAGCTGTGCCTCTATCACCCTGAACTGGGCTACTATTCGCGACCGACCGAACAGTTTGGCAAAGGCGGAGACTTTTACACCTCGAGCGACATCCACGCCGTGTTCGGGCGTCTGCTGGCGCGGCAGTTCGAGGAGATGTGGCGTGTCTTGGGCTCGCCGCGACGTATCGACCTGATCGAACTCGGTCCCGGGCGCGGCCTTTTCGCCTGCGATGTCCTCGACTGGTCAGCCAAGCAGTTCCCGGGCTTCGCTCGTGCCTTGCATTACGCGCTCGTAGAGCAATCGCCGGTACTTCGCGCTCGACTACACGAACGGGGGCGGGAACATCTGACTGACGGTCGCGCCACAATTTCCGACTCCTTGGAAAGCGCCGCATCCGTCGCAAGCAGCTGCCTGATCGTCTTCGCCAACGAATTCTTCGATGCTCTGCCCGTCGAAATCATCGATCATCGCGGCGCGGTGCGCATCACCGAAATCGCCGGTAAACTCAGCGAGCACTTCGTTCCGGCGTCGTCCCGCGAGTTGGACTTTATAGATCGCTACAGCGTCCATCCAGAGTCCCGTGAGCGTGTCGAAGTTTCGCTCGCGGCGCTTGAATGGATGCACCGCATCGCCAACGCCTTCGCGGGCAAGCAAGGCTTCGCGGTTCTCATCGACTATGGCTACACCCGCGACCAGCAATTGGCCGGCCGGCACCGCGACACCTTGATGACCTATTGCGCACATCGCGCCACCCCATCACCCTACGAGGCCCCCGGCGAGCAGGACATCACCGCACATGTAAACTTTACTGCCCTCGGGGCCGTCGCCGCCGATCGCGGCTTTGACCCGCTTGCCCTGCTGACGCAGTCGCAATTCCTGCTAGGCATCGGAGAACATTCGCAGTTTTCCGACGCGTTCCAGGACTGCGTTCTCCCACAGGAGCGGGCCAAAGTCGCGCTTCAGCTCAAGCACTTGATCAGTCCTGAATCCATGGGTGAAGCCTTCCAGGTTCTCGTGCTGTCACACGGTGTCCCAAAGGAAAAGGCCGCCCGGTTGAGCGGCCTTCACCTTCTTCTTTGAACTAAGGTCCTCTTACGGAGCTTGCACTGCCTTCAAGATATTGAGCAACCCGTATCCGAAAGCTGTGTTGGGTATAGACGCCCCGTGGTAATTGCCGCAGGTTTGTGTGCTGGTGAGCTGCGTAGCGTTTTGGGTCAGATATGTCAGGGTGAGCGTAACGTTGCCGATCAACGACGGCTTCGCTTGCCACAGCAGAGCGACTGCTCCGGCCACCTCGGGCGCCGCCATCGACGTTCCCGACCAATAGGACTGATACATGTTGTTGTAGGCTATGGCGCCGGTGATGTATTGGCCCGGCGCGACCAGCTCCGGCTTAAGCCGCCCGCTGCCGTCGACCGTCACTGGCCCGCGACTGCTGAAGACGGCGATGTTGTTGTAGGAGTCGGTCGCCCCAACGCTTATCGCATTCGCATAGATAGCGGGAGGCAGGTTGACCGTGGAACACCCCGGTCCGGTATTTCCGGCCGCCATTACCGGGACGATTCCGGCAGCACGCACAGTGTTCACAATTTGCAGGAGCGTATTGACTGAACAGCCTTCGGTGGTTGGACAATCCCATGAGTTGTTGATGACGTCTGGCGCCATCGCCGGGTTCGCCAATTGAGGTTGATTGTAGGGATAAGGCGCCAGCAGGAAGTCGAAGCACTCGATGTATTCCGCCGGAGTGCCGTTGCCATTTTGGTCCATATTGCGGCATGCAATCCATTTGGCGCCCGGCGCGACGCCAACCTGGTTCCCCACTCCATCGTCGCCCACCATTTCGCTCATGGTGAATGTTCCGTGGAATTGAGGATCGACTGGCGTCTGCGAGTGGGCACTAGTGGCGTCATGCCAGTTGTAGCTGTGATTCACGGTGGTTCCGTTCCACCCACGGTAGTGGGACTTAAGCGCGGGGTGGTCCCATTGCACGCCGGTGTCAGCTCCTGCGACGACTATGCCTGTGCCTTTATAGCCCAGCGCCCATACCTGCGGCGCCTTCACCTGCGATACGTTCCACGTAATCCCCATGGCTGCTTGGGCAGTTTGGACATTAGAGTTTGTCCCGGTGGAATACGCCAGCGTGTTCGGTGCCGGTATGCCCACGTGGACCCTGGGATTCGCGTCAATCCGCTGCACCTCTTCACGTCCCGCGAGTTCATATAACTGGTCTCTGCTAGCGTTCACTTTGATCATGTTCACCGAATAGAAGGACTGAAACGGGATGCCGCGCTCTTGCAGCATCTTGCGAATTGGCGCCTGGGTTCGTTCTGCAACCTCCCGAAGCGCTGCGTACACGTATTGGCCCTTTTGCAACTTCGTTGGAAGGTTGGCCGCCCCGCTCAGGTCAGCCTGCTCATTAAGAACGATCAGTGCTTCCGCATTTCCGCCGGAAGCAACGGTGGCTGCCAGATGCGGCTCGATTTTTGAAATCGAAGCTGCATCTTGCGCGGACAGTGAAGGGATTGCACAGCTAACGATTGCGATCATCAGTAGGGCAGCGAGAACACGCGGGTCGACTCGGTTGAGTTTCAATCGTTGTAGCTTCCAATGGGCAGTGTTTGGGCGCGCGAATGCGGTGCATAGGGGGTGCATTGTTCACCTTTTAATTTTGGAATATTCCAGATGCGCTGTTCTGACTCGCGTGATCAGGAATCTGCAATACTACAATTGAGTTTTCTGGTTTCAATACAACTTAAGTGAGGATTACGACTTTGTCGAGATGATTCGGCAGGTTTGACCGAAGGGTGGCATTAATTTTCAATAACTTGCAGAGTTACCAGTAACCATTTTTGCGGGTTACGGTGGTTACTAAAGATTAGTGTGGTGGCTGATTTCGTTGGGAATTCTGGGCCCTTGGCGCCACTATTCGGCCAATTATGTCGTCGTTACACAACTACAGCCTGAGATAACCTGTTGGTCAATAGTGTCGAGGCGGGCGGCCGAAAGCGCGAAAAAGGTTCTGGCAACACTGACACACAGAACCGGCGTCCCGCGGAACGGAACCGGAACCGATCCGGCCAGCAATAAGGGGGATGTCGGCGAGCTAAACGCAAGTGGCAAGACACCTGCCGGCCTCAAGTGCCGCTGATGTCTTGCCATTTGTGCAATCGATCTATCTATTTGTTCCGCGACTTGCGGAGGAATCCTCCCAACGCAATCAGGCCTCCGCCCATCAGCATGAGCGACGAAGGTTCCGGAACCGGAGCCAGCGGAGCAAAGGCTACGCCGCTGCCCGCTGTCCCGTCCTGAGCGGACAAGAAGCCGCTGGTGAACGTTACCGCATTGGTTTCGATGATCAGATTAACCGTAGTCTGGCCTGGCTGCATCTCATCACCGAACTGGTCAAAGTTGAAGCCAATCACGCCTCCGATTCCTGCGCTACGATCAACCGTAATTGGATCGTGGACACCGAACGGATTCGTGCCTGCATCAACCATGAAGCCAGTGAAACTGGACATCGAGTAACGTTCGTTGACATCAGGTCCGTTGTTCGTGAACACATAGATGAAATCCAGGCAATTTGCACAAAATGTGTTGCCTGGGTCTTGCACCACCCACGTGCTGTAGGTGTCTGTGAATGTCGGCGTCGTGATTGTGCCCGAAGTTGACGCCAGAGTCGGCCCGGTCGGAAACAGTGGGCTCGGGGGAGCCGTTCCTCCGACGCTAAGTATCGACGCCTGCGCTACCGGCACCATCATCAGCGCGAACGCCAGCAGAGTAATGAGCTTTGCGGATTGGCTTTTGCCGCCTTCACGTGCCATCTACTACCTCCCGTGGTCCTCGTCGAATCGTAGTGTCACTACATTTCCCACGTGGCGCGTGTGAAAAACCACAGTTGCGCAACCCGTGAACAGCAACGTCACGGAATCCAATGGCACTCACTGTGCAATCCGGCTTCCGTTGTCGACCTTGCGCAAGTTACTCCAGTAGCCGTTGTTGCCTTGTTTACTATGGGCAAGGCGTAATGTTTACATGCAAGCTATTGCACTTAATGTCTAAGCCTTTTCCCAAGCCACATGGGAATATTTACGTTGTTTCGCAACTATCGGGCGCACGGACCCTCCACGCCAGCGGCGCGATGCTATCCGCACAATGCAGCGACCTGCAAATTACGGTGAAGGTTTTCTGGAGCTTAGCCCTGCCTGTTACACCATCGCCTAATCCGGCCTACTGCGAGCCGCTGGGTGCGCTCTGCGGTGTGTAGGGAGCCTGTAAATACTTGCGGGCTTCGTCGAGTGCGCCCGCGGTGTTGTCATTGGTTTGCAAGGCCTGCCGGTATTCATTGCTGGCGCGTTCGCGCTGTCCGGTGAGGTCGAAGATCTTCCCTAGTTGTACGTGGCTCCACACTTCGGTCCACCGCGGTTCGACGTCCCCGTTCAACGATTCCCGATAGGCATTCGCTGCTGACTGGTAGTTGTGTTGCACGAAGAACACCTCGGCGATGCGGTAGTGGGCCAGCGAACTGTTTCGGTTCACGTCCAGCGCTTTCTGGAACTCCTTCAGCGCTTCCGTCAGGTCACCCTGTTCCACGTCCTGCTGTCCACGTACAATCGACGTTCTGACTTGCAGTTCCGGCGAGTTCTTCAGTACCCGGTTGTTCGGGTCCACTGTGATCTTCCTGGGCTTGCCGAAGGTCTCCACCGCAAACGCCGAATCCACGCCCGACACTTCGATGCGCTTGGTCTCGGTTTTTCCGTCGGTATCGATCCTCAGCTCCACCGGCATGCGGAATAAATCGAGGTCCTGCTGGATCTCCCCCACCACCCGGAAGCCTTTCTGCGTGCGGTAAACCGTGTACTTCGTCTTAAATTCCGGAGCGCCTGTCGAATCCAGCCATTGCACAAAGAACCACGAAAGCTGCTGGCCTGAGGCTGCCTCCGCCACTTTGCGTAGGTCATCCACCGTCGCCGGTTTGCCCGCATACTGCGACAGAAAGTCGCGCATCGTCTTGTCGAACGCCTGGTCGCCGATCACCCAGCGCAGCATGTTCAGAATGCTCCCGCCCTTGTCGGTCACCAGCGACTGAAACTCTGGCGAGAAGACGTCCAGCTTCCCTACCTGCGCCAGCGGAACGCTGATGTATGCCAACGCGCCGACCGCCATGTCCTTGGTGACTTCCTCGAACGCCGCCTGGCCGGCCGAGTGCAGAACGTACAGCGCCTCCGAGTACCGCGCGAAGCCGTCACTAATCCACCAATCGTTCCTGGTCGCCGGGCTCACCATCGTGCCCCACCACTGGTGCGAAATCGAGTCTGCCAGCAGCCGATAGTTCACCTTCGAGTTGAACGCCCGCGAGTTAATCGCCGCGATCTCCGGCGCCCACGCCTCCGGTACCGTGTCGTCGGGGATTTCCACCACGCTTAACTTGGTGCTGAAGGTCGGCCCAAAGCTCGATGTGAAGTAGAAATATTCCTTCGATGCTGTGTCCGCGTAGGCCTGCGCAAACCCTTTGTTCTTCTCCGAGGTGTAAACCGTCACGTCCAGTCCGCCCTCCGAGCTCTTGGTCTGCACATACTTGCCGATCAGGATCGTCCCCGGAAAGCTCGCTTTAGCGTACGTAAACGTCTGCGTCGTATACCCCGGGGGAATTGCCAGCTTGCCCGGACCAGAGCGCGCTGCCGTTTTCTTCACGGTCGCGCGCGGCGCTTCATTGTCTTCTCCCGCGATCGGAGGCATGCTGCCGGTTGTCTCTTTCCCACTGCCGATCACCGTATATCCCGTCGGAGCACTGATCCCAATGGTCGCCGTGAACCGGTTCGTGCCATATCCGACCATCGGAAACCATGCGCCCGCATACAGCAGATAGGTCATCGGATCGCCAACGTAGGCCAGCTTCAATCCCGGAACCACGCTGTCGTCGGCCGACTGCACGGTTCCTTCGTATTCGAAAATCAGTGTGGAGCTCGCGCCTTTCGAAAGTCCCGCGGGCAGCGACACCCGCACTGTTGCATCCTGGCTGATTCGTTCGGCCGACAGCGTCTGCCCCTCGGCATCGAGCACTCGGGTGGGCCGCAGTCCATTTTGGAGCTGGAAGCTCGCCACGCTGATGTCGTCCAGCGCGGTGAACTTCACCTGCGCTACCGCTTTCAGCTGGTGGGTCTCAGGCGTAACGACGGCCTGAATAATGTAGCTGTCGGCCTGGACGCGCTGCCGGTCAGCCGCATACGAGGCCGGAACGAGGATGGCTAAAGTAATGGTAACAACCACGCGCCCTAAAGTTCGCGCCGTCAGTCGCATTATGGAGAGAACTCCTGCCTACAGGTCACTATAAATGATGGAAAAACTACATGGAAAGCCGCAGAGCCCGCGTTTGCGGTCGTCGTCCTGAACCAAGTCCCAACGCTGTTAAAAAACGTGCACATTGTTTTGAAGGGGCACGGCTTCAGCCGTGCCTTGCAATCCCGGGCTTTAGCCCACTGAGGTAATTCGAATTCCTGCACTCTCGGCATTTACACGACGACTCCCAGTGCATCCAGCACCGCGCGCGCCGCCCGCTCGCTCGCATCTCCTGCTGCGTGTGACCCCTGCAACCTGCTTCGCACCTCTTCGAAACCTTCCATCATCGCGGTTCGGCTGTCTCCTTCGGGCAGTAACCTTCGCAGCTCGCTACACACACGTTCGGGAGTGAAATTGTCCTGCACCAGTTCTGGCACGACATCGCATTCCGTAATCAGGTTGGGCATCGCGAATCGGTTCACTTTGACTAGACGGCGGCCAAACGTCCACGTAAGCGGAGCCACCTGGTACACCATCGCAAACGGTGTGCCGATAAGCGCTGCCTCCAGCGTCGAGGTTCCACTAGCCACGGCCGCCGCTCGCGCGTGCAGCAAGGTCGATCGTGCGTCACTTGTAAACGTGATTGCCGGGCCGATGTGATCGTGCAGAAATGAACCCATCCATCCGTGGTCGAGCGTGGAGGCCACCGGAGTTATGTAAACGTATTCTGGGCCTAGAAGTTGCGCTGCTTGCAACAGCTTGGGAAAGATGCGCGCCACCTCTCCGCGGCGGCTGCCCGGCAACAGTGCAACCCACTGCCGATTCGGATCGAGTCCGTACTCTGCAGCGAACTGCTCGCGCGTGATCTTCGGCATCTCCATATCCGCCAGCGGATGCCCAACGAACGCGGCGTCAATTCCGTAGTCCCGATAAAACTTCTCCTCAAACGGAAAGATCACCAGCATCTTGCGAACGTACTTGCGCACCAGCTCAATCCGCGATTGCCGCCACGCCCACAGCTGCGGACTGACGTAATAGATCACCGGAATCCCGCGCTTATGCAACTCGCGCGCCAGCCGGAAGTTGAAGTCGGGAAAGTCGATGAGCACCGCCGCATCGGGACGACGCCGTTCGGCCTCGGCGACGACTTTGTGAAACAGCCGGAAGATGCGCGGCAGATGTTCGACCACTTCCGCCAGCCCCACCACCGCGATTTCGTTGGCGTTCACTACCAGCTCGCAGCCGGTCTGCTGCATTCGCTCGCCGCCCACTCCAAAAAACTCCAGCTCAGCCGCCTTCGGACCAGACAGTTTTCGCAGCGCCTCGATCAGGGTTGCGCCATAAACTTCGCCCGAAGCCTCGCCCGCCGAGATGAGAAATCGCACTCAAGGATTATGACATTCGGCTGTTGGGATGTGCGGAGTACAAGAATCTGTCCCCATCCTTTCGCCTGTTTTGCAAAAGGGTGGGAATGAACATTCTCGGCATTAGGAGCTTCCGCATCCCGGCGTCCTCGGCTCGTCAATCACAAACAACCACGACCCATCCCGTTGCAGTCGTACGACTTCGGTACTCGTCCCTCGAACTACGTCCGAACCTCGATGGATTACCCAGCTCGCATGCAGCACCGACAATCCATCGCCCGACTTCACCGCCGCACGTGTTTCTAATTCCATGCGCGGACCACCGGCGAGAATGTGCTCGTAGGCCTTGCGAATGGCTTCCTGCCCAACTGCACCTCCGCTTCCAGTCACGAGAGTCGCACCCGCTTCGTACAACGCGACCAACGCCTCGACATCTGCACGGTTGAATGCGTCGAGAAACAACACGTGTATTTCTTCCGATGTGTTTGCTGGCACAGTATGCCTCCGCCCGCACGCGTCTTGTAGTATTGTCCAACGCGCACCGCCCATCACGCCGCGTAATTCTGACAAGGGGACTCGATTGTCCAACCTCACCGGCGTTGGCAGCACGACTCTCTCAGCACCGGGCCCCCGCGCTCTCGCCCGTGTCTTAATCGCCGGCTACGTCGACGCTTACGCGCTGCTGAACTTCGGAGTCTTTGCCTCATTCATGACGGGTAACACGACCACAGGCGGCATGTATGCTGGAAAGGGCGATCTCGCGGCGGCGGGTCACAGTCTCCTCCCTATTCCGTTTTTTCTGCTGGGCATCCTGGCGGGGACGCTCCTTGTACACACCGATCGGCGCACCGCGCTGCGCCGGATTTCGCTTCTTGTCGCGGCTATGCTCGCCCTTGCCGTGGCCCGGAACTACTTCGCCTGGCCTGAATGGCTGGGTATCGTGCTCTTCAGTACCGCGATGGGCATCTTGAACACATCGGTGACCCAGGTAGGCGGCCAGCCTATAAGCCTTGGCTTCATGACCGGGGACTTGAACAATTTGGCGCGGCACGTCGCGCTGGGAATCCTCCGCGCGCCCGTCTCGCAGGCGCAGGATGCGAGCGACACCCACTGGCGCCGCGCAACTCTGTTGGGTAGCCTTTGGGCCTTCTTTCTTGTGGGAGCCATTCTAGGCGGGGCCTTCGCTTCGCGGGTTGCCGTCTGGACCCTGCTGCTTCCCGCTGGTTTGCTCTTGCTTCTCGCGCTGCTGGAGCCCGCGGCAGATTCCGTCAGCTAACGGGGACGGTCCATTTCGGGAATTTTCCGGTTACCTTCGTAACCTCGCGATGTCGATTTTTCCTGACTTAATGTGCCAGCCGCGTTAACAATGAAAGTGGCACATTTCGCGCCGAAATCGCAGGCGCGATATCTGTTGGTGCTCGGTTGGCTGATTTTGGCCATCACGGAGATGCAGCCGCTCAGTGCGGTTGGTTGCGCGCTAAGTTCTTTGAAATTAATATTTTGCCCCTAAATCCAACAAACCATGGATTTTGCGCAGAAATTCTTTCTTAACCAATGATTCCAAGGACCTTTGACACTGCGAACCATGACTGCACACTCCACCCGCATGCAGCGTGAAGTGCCAGCTAAGTTCTTTGAATGGAATCAGTTGCCTATAAGTCCTTTGTGCTTGCAATCTTACGCGTGAAATGTGTGCTAAATCATTAATTCCAAAGGGACGGGGAGAGGGGGTACCACTCAGCGCGGCAGGCCAAGTCTAGCCGCTAATCGTCCGCCGAAGCGCCAACGCCGAGGGTTTCGCCTTGAGGAAGTTGAGCCGCGGGTGCCGGCAGCTCTTGCTCCTTGTACTGAAGTTGGTAGAGCTTCCAGTAGATCCCGCGATTGGCGAGCAGTTGCTGGTGCGTTCCAATCTCGCGCACTTTGCCTTTGTGCATCACGATGATTTTATTGGCGCGCTGCACAGTGCTCAGCCGATGGGCGATCATGATCGACGTGCGGCCCTCCACCAGCCGCGTCAGGGCGTCGCGCACCCGAAACTCGGTCTCCGTGTCCACGCTCGAAGTGGCTTCATCGAGGATCAGGATCTTCGGGTTGTGCGCGAGGGCTCGCGCAAACGAGATGAGCTGCTTCTGTCCGGTGGACAGTGTGCTGCCGCGCTCTTTCACTTCTTCGCCGAAACCGCCGGGAAGTGAACGAATGAAATCGGCAACGTTCACCTGCTCCGCAGCGTTTTCGATGGACGCATCGGTGATCCAGTGCGTGCCCAGGCGAATGTTGTCGGCCACCGTTCCGGAGAATAAGAAAGGATCTTGCAATACCACTCCGTAACGCCGCCGTAATTCGGCCAGATCCATATTGCGGATGTCCACCCCGTCGATGCGGATCGCGCCCTTCTGTACGTCATAGAAGCGCAGCAGCAGGGAAATGATAGTGGTCTTTCCTGCGCCAGTGTGGCCGACAAACGCGACGGTATCGCCGGGATCGATGGTGAACGACACATCACGCAGTACCCAGTCGAACTCGTCTTCTGTGTGCACGCTCGCTGTTTCGGTCTTAAGTTTTTCCCCTTGGCGCGCAGCTTCCTCGGCGGCTTGGGCCATGGTGCGATAGGCGAACCAGACGTGGTCGAACTCGATGCGTCCCGGGCCGTCAGGAACCTGCGGAATCTGGGGCGACACGATTTCCGGCTTTGTGTCGAGCAGCTTAAAAACGCGCTCGCTCGACGCCATCGCCGCTTGCAGAATGTTGTACTTCTCGCTCAGGTCTTGGATGGGGCGGAAGAAGCGTTGGGCATATTGCATGAAGGCCACCAATACGCCGAGCGTCACCGCATTGCGGATGACCTGGTTCCCGCCAAACCAGATGACGCATGCAATCGCCGTTGCCGAGAGAACTTCGACCACCGGGTAGTAAATCGCGTGCGCCTCGATTGCGTCCTTGTATGCATCCATATGCGTGCGGTTGATCTTTTTAAACTGCTCGTACGACCGTTCTTCGCGGTTGAAAAGTTGCAGGACGACGATTCCGGTCACGTGCTCCTGCAAGTACGCGTTGATTCTCGCGATCGCGATACGAATGCGCCGGTAACTCTCGCGCACCGCTTTGCGAAACAGGCTGGTGGCGTAAAAGATGATGGGCAGCACCGCGAACGTAATCAGCGCCAGCCGCCAGCTCATGTTGAGCATGATGGCGACAATGCCGATAAGAACGAAAATGTCCTCGAAAATGGAAACCACCCCCGAGGTAAACATCTCATTGAGCGCGTCTACGTCGCTGGTGACCCGTGTAACGAGTCGGCCAACCGGATTGCGGTCGTAAAACGCAACATGCAGCCGTTGCAGATGGCGGAAAATCTGGGCGCGCAGGTCGAACATCACTTTCTGTCCTGCCCACTGCATGATGTACGTCTGGGTGAACTCGAACAGGAAACTCAACAGCAGCAACCCCATGTAAATCGCGGCGATTTGCGCGATTCCCGTCAAGGGTTTGCTGCTCAGGAAGCGATCGAGCAGGGAATGAGATTCTGTGCGATTGGCCAGGTACTTATCGATCGCGACTTTCGTCAGGTAGGGGCCGAGAACATCAGCACAGGCCTTCAGTACGATTGCGATCAGCGCGACGATTACCTGCAGACGATAAGGTCGCAGGTACGTCAGCAACCGCTTCATCAGTCTGCTGTCGTACGCTTTGCCC
>Ga0210383_10002565_pt1 | contig 16406 bp, 14 predicted proteins | sample IncBWC14OmetaG_FD_160072 | JGI IMG/M metagenome (GOLD analysis project Ga0210383, IMG submission 160072) | Forest soil microbial communities from Barre Woods Harvard Forest LTER site, Petersham, Massachusetts, United States - Inc-BW-C-14-O ...
GGCCGGACGAACCGGCTCGTGCTGAACTTTGCAGGCCTTGAGTACATGAACAGTGGCGGCATCGGCATGCTGGTCACCCTGCTCGTGCGGGCCAACCGGCAGCGTCAGCAGCTCTCCGCCTACGGGCTGAGCGAACACTACCGGGAGATCTTCGAGCTCACCCGGCTGGACGAGGCCATCACGATCTACGACAACGAGGAATCGGCGCTCAACGGCGTCGTCAAGTAAGAGGAGAGGGGGGCTGGCCATGACCGAGACAGCAGGCCCGGAGCGGGTGCGGTCGACGGAGCAGATCGGGCTGAGCGCCCGTGAAGCCGCCGCGGCCCCGGTGCCGCACCCGACGGGCAATGCCCCGCCGCGGGACGCGGCCAGCTGGGCCAAGAAGGTGGACCGGCTCGAGGTGGACCCGCGGGTCGGTGTCCGCGGGACCAACGTCGCGGGCCGGCGGCTCACCGGACCGGTTCAGGGCTTCGGCAAGATGTGGCAGAAGAGCTACCGCATGAAAGCAGGGCCGGGGATCGCGCCGGAACAGGCGATCGCCACCTGGAGAGAGCACTTCCCCGAGTTCTGGCCGAAGGGCAACCGGTTCGCCGGCGCCCTGACCGGCATCAATCCCGGCGACGTGGCCCTGCTCGACCTGGCCATCGGCGGCGGCGTGAAGCTGTCCACCGGGGTCTTCGTCCTGTACGCCGACGCCGAGTCGTTCACGCTGATGACCCCGCAGGGGCACATGTTCGCGGGCTGGATCACCTTCTCCGCCGAACGCGAGGCCGACGAGACAGTGGTGCAGGCCCTGGTCCTGATGCGTGCCAACGACCCGCTCTACGAGATCGCGATGACGTTCGGCGGGCATCGCAAGGAGGACAAGTTCTGGGCCGCCACGCTGACCGCGCTGGGGGAGCGGCTCGGCCTCCCGAACCCGGTCGTGGACACCAAGACCACCTGCGTGGATACCAAACGCCAATGGCGTCACGCCAACAACGTCTGGCACAACTCGATGATCCGCAGCGTGTTCCAGACCATCGCGGCCCCGGTGACCGGCTTGGCCCGCATCTTCAGGCACGATAAGGGCACAGCCACCACCTGAAACAGAGAGATGTCATGCGGGGGAATCTTGACGCGGTGATAGTCGGCAGCGGCCCGAACGGTCTGGCCGCTGCCGTCACCCTGGCCGCGGCAGGCCTGAGGGTGCAGGTGATCGAGGGCGCGCCGGAGATCGGCGGCGGCTGCCGGACCGAGGAGCTCACCCTGCCCGGCTTCCAGCACGATGTCTGCTCGGCGGCGCATCCCCTGGCCCTGGCCTCGTCGTTCTTCCAGCGCTTCGACCTGGCCGCGCGGGGCGTGCGGTTCGCCAAACCGGAGGTCGAGTTCGCTAACCCCCTGGACGGCGGGCGGGCCGCGATCGTGACCCGCTCGGTGACCGAGACCGCCGCCCGCCTCGGCGCCGACGGCCCCTCCTACCGCCGCCTGATCGGCCCGATGGCCCGCCACGTCGACGACATCTGCGCGGAACTGCTCCAGCCGCTGCGCCGGCCGCCCGCGCATCCGCTGGTCATGGCCGGGTACGGCAGCCGCGGCATCCTGCCCGCCGCCGCGCTGGTCCGGCGCTGGCGCGGGGCAGAGGCGCGGGCGATCATGGGCGGGGCCGCGGCTCACTCCATGATGCCGCTCAACGCCGTTCCGACCGGGGGCATCGGCCTGATGCTGATCGTGCTCGCGCACGGCGTGGGCTGGCCGCTGATCGAGGGCGGCAGCGCCCGGATCACCGACGCGATGGCCGACGCGGTGCTCACCGCCGGCGGCAGCATCGAAACCGGCCGCTGGGTCCGCTCGCTGGCCGAGCTCCCCAGGGCGACCGCCGTCCTGCTCGACGTCTCGCCCAAGAACCTGGCCGAACTGGCCGGCGACCAGCTGTCCGGCCGGTACCGCGCCGCCCTGCACCGCTACCGTTACAACCCCGGCGTCTGCAAGGTTGACTTCGCCCTGTCCGGCCCGGTGCCGTGGGCCAACGAGGGCTGCCGCCGGGCCGGCACCTTGCACCTGGGCGGAACCTTCGAGGAGATGGCCATAGCCGAGGCCGAGGTCGTCGCGGGCAAGCACCCGCAGAACCCGTACGTGCTGGTGGTCCAGCCGGGGGTGGCCGATCCGTCCCGGGCCCCGGCGGGGCAGCAGACGCTGTGGGCCTACACCCACGTGCCGGCCGGGTCCGACGTGGACGCGACCGACCGGATCGAGGCGCAGATCGAGCGGTTCGCGCCCGGCTTCCGCGACCTGGTCCTGGCCCGTGCCGTGCGCACCGCGGCCGACGAGGAGGCCCACAACCCGAACTACGTGGGCGGTGATATCGCGGTCGGTATGCAGACCATGAAGCAGACCGTGTTCCGGCCGACGATCCAGTGGAACCCGTACCGCACCCCGATCCGCGGCGTCTACCTGTGCTCCTCGGCCACCCCGCCGGTCCCCGGCGTGCACGGTCGCTGCGGCGAACTCGCCGCGCTCACCGCGCTGCGCGACATGTTCGGCATCCGCGAGGCCCCCGACATCAGCCCGGCCCGCCTCCGCCCCGCCGCGAACGTCCCGATCAGGCCAAGGCCGTAGCGCACCTGACCCGCCTGCCCTGTTTCAAACCCCTTTATTCCGAACGGACCGTGGTGCTCGCCCCCGGCTGCCGCCCTGCCCCGAGATGCTGCCGTTATATCCGTCATGTCCAAACTTAAGGTTGAGACATTTCGGGCATGGCTCATGATCGTGCACAGTTTGGGTCAAATAGCGCCCAAAACTGTACATGATCATGAAACAGCTCCGCGCTGGGATGTGCGCCAGCGACACGCGAACCGGGACGCGTCGCCCAGAGCTACCTACCGGAACCCTTGATCGACCGGGTCAGGGTGGCGCCGGCGGGCTGCTTGGGCGTTGAGAAATAGGCGATGCAGTGCAGCGCGCGGTCACCCGTCGGCCAGGTCGAGGCGTCCGGGATGATGTTGGTCCAGGTGTAAATGGACTTCTTGTAGGTAATCCCGACGTAGGACTGGAAGGCGCTGTCGCACGCCGCGCTGCCGTCCTTGCTGATCGCGCTGGCCCCGGGGAACGGCCCGTTCTGCGGCCAGAAGTTGCCATTGGCCAGGAACACCTCCGCGGTGTGCGGCTGGTTGCACGGCACGGCCAGGGTCAGCTTGGGCCACGGATCGCTGCTGTTCAGCTCCATGTTGGTCCCGGTCAGGCAGTCGCCCGCCCGCAGCTGGGAGAGCTGCAGGTTCCCCACGGTCGGCGTGGGCGTGACGCTGGGCGCCGCGGAGCCCGACCCCGTGCTGACCCCCGACCCGGCCGACGCCGCGTGATGACCGGAGCCGAGCGACAGGACCACGGCCGCGACGATTACCGCGCACACCGCCGCCGCCCCGACCGCCCACGGCCACCGCGTCCGCCGCCGCGGCGCCGGCTGCACGAGCGACGAATACCACTGGCTGCCCTGCAGTCCCGGATACGCCGGCTGACTCGGGTACGTCATCGGGGGCGGAACCTGCGCCCCGCTTCCCGCCTGCTCCGGCCCCTGCCCCGGACCCGCCTGGCCCAGATATCCCCGCGGCGCCGGATACGCCTGGGCTCCCACGGGCTCGGCGTCGACCGCGGGCTCGACATCCGCCACGGGCTCACCGTCCGCCACGGGCTCAACATCCGCCACGGGCTCGACATCGGCCACAGGCTTGGCGTCGGCCACAGGCTTGGCGTCGGCCACAGGCTTGGCGTCGACCGCCGCGGACTCGGCGTCCGCCGCGCGCGCCGCGTGCGGGCTGACCTCCGCGACTCGCCGCGCGGACAGCTCCACGAGCCGGGCCGGCAGCCAGTCGGCCAGGTCGGCGGCGGTCGGGTCGACGGCGGTCAGCTCGGCCAGGAACTCCGCCGCGGTGGGCCGCGCCGCGGCGCTCCGGGACAGGCACCGGCTGATCAGCGGCCGGATCTTGTCCGGGACCCGATCCAGGTTGGGCGTGCCGTGGACCACGCGGTACAGCAGCGCCGCCGTATCCCCGCTCCCGAACGCCCCTTCTCCTCGCGACGCGAAGACGAGCACGCCGGCCAGGCTGAAGATGTCGCTGGACGGCCCGACCGGCATCCCCTCAGCCTGCTCGGGGGACATGAACCCGGGCGAGCCGATCATCATCCCGGTGCCGGTCAGCGACGGCGCATCCAGCGCCGAGGAGATCCCGAAGTCGATGATCCGCGGCCCGTCCGGCGCCAGCAGCACGTTGGACGGCTTGAGGTCCCGGTGGATGACCCCGGCCGCGTGGATCGCGGAAAGCCCTTCGGCGAGCCCCGCGGCCAGCGCCAGCACCGTCGTGGCGGGCAGCGGCCCCTGCTGTTCCACCGCTTCGGTCAGCGAAGCGCCCGGCACGTAGGCGGTGACCAGCCACGGCACCGGGCTGTCCAGGTCGGCGTCGACCACCTGCGCGGTGAACAACCCGCCCACCTTGCGCGCCGCCGACACCTCGCGCGCGAACCTGGCCCGGAAGCTGTCGTCCTCGGCCAGCTGCGGCCGGATCACCTTCACCGCCACCTGGCGCCCGCCCGGTGACCGGGCCAGATAGACCCGGCCCATCCCCCCGCTTCCGAGCCTGCCCAGCAGCAGGTACGGCCCCACCCGCTGCGGATCGTCGGCCTGCAACGCAGCCAAACCTGGTCACCCCCACCTGCTGCCTGACGACTCGCCAGCGAATTACACATAGCACGGCCCCGCGCGGCGGCCCCGACCCTGCCTAGCTCAAAGGGTCGGCTGCCGCAAGCCAGGTCCTTACAGTAGTGCGGTTTACGCCATACGGCAGGTTAAGCGCCAATCGACCAGCGGTTATGGCCTCGGTCGCGGCCCCGTAGCCGCCAACGGAGCCATAGGTACCGGGCCGGTCGAGCCGCGCACCACCAGTTCCGGCTCGAAGAGCAGTTCCTCCGGATAGACCGACACGTTCTCCATCTGGTTCACCAGCAGGGCCACCGCCGCCTTGCCCATCGACTCGATCGGTTGCCGGACCGTGGTCAGCGGAGGGTCGGTGCAGTTCATGAACGCCGAATCGTCGTACCCGACCACTGACACGTCACCGGGAACCGACAAGCCCGCCCGCCGGACGGCCCGGATGGCGCCCAGCGCCAGCACGTCGCTGGCGCAGATGATGCCGGTAACGCCGTGCCGCAGCAGCCGCGTGGTCGCGGCCTGCCCGCCCTCCAGCGAGAACAGCGCGTGCTCGACCGGCCCCGGCCCCGCCCCGCGCCGCGAGTGCTCCGTGAACGCGGCCAGCTTGCGGCGCGAGGGGATGTGATCCTGCGGGCCGGCGACCAGGCCGATCCGCTGGTGACCGAGCGAGGCCAGGTGGGTGAAGGCCTGCCTGGCCGCGGTCACGTCGTCGGTGGCCACGCACGGGAAGTCCAGGCCCTCGACCGCGGCGTTGAACAGCACCGCCGGGATGCCCCGGGAGCGCAGCTGCCGGTAGTGCTCGTGCGGGGCGGCCTGCTCGGCGTAGTGCCCGCCGGTGAACACCACCCCGGAGACGTGCTGGTCGAGCAGCATGGCCACGTAGTCGGCCTCGGACAGCCCGCCCGCCGTACGAATGCACAGCACCGGCGTGAACCCCCGCTGGGCCAGCGCCCCGCCGACCGCCTCGGCCAGCGTCGGGAAGATCGGGTTCTGCACCTCGGGCAGCACCAGCCCGATCAGCCGGGCCCGCTCGCCCCTCAACTGGGTCGGCCGTTCGTAGCCCAGCACGTCGAGTGCGGTCAGGACAGCCTCCCGCGTGCTGCCGGACACGCCGACCTTGCCGTTGAGCACCCGGCTGACCGTGGCCTCGCTGACTCCGACCTTCGTGGCCACTTCGGCCAGTCGCCTGCTGGGCGTCCGCGTCATGTTGCAAATATACGGCATCTACACGCAAGTTTTTGCATAATCCGACCCACCGTATTCGGTAATTTTCTGCCGAACGGCCAGGCCTGCTTGCGCCCGTTTTCCGTAACAGCGACGCAATAAATATCGGCTAAACCGCGAATCCCGAGGTCAGGCCGCAGATTCGCGATTCCGTAATCAAGTTGTGTCCTTGCAATATTTCGTTGAGATATTGCAATAAATAGTCCCCAAAAGTATGTTGAGCCATCGATATTTTCCACCGCATGCATCCCATGCCCCGCTGTTAGCAGGAAGGATCGTCGATGCACAGACGGCTCCACGGACGGGCCGGTTACCGAAAGGTAGCCGGGGTCACCGTCGCCGCGGCTCTCGGTCTCGCCGCCGTCGCAGCGTGCTCGAGCAGCAGCACCACCTCAGCGTCCACCGCTTCTGACACAGGCCACGTCACGGTCGGCGGTTTCTGCGCTCCACCCTCATCCTCGCCCGTTCCGTACAAGGAGTGGAACGAGGACGTGGCTACGTTCGAAAAGGCTAACCCCAACATCACCATCCAGAGCATCTACTCCGCTCAGTGCGACGTCCCCGCGACGCTCACCGCCCAGCTGGCCGCCGGCACCGAACCGGACGTCTACGAGACCTACTTCGGGGATCTTAACCAGGCGCTCGACGCCGGCCAGGCCGCCGACATCACCCAGTACGTCAACTCCACCACGGTGCCGGTCTGGAAAGACATCGTGCCGAGCGCGATCGCACCGGTCACCGCGGGCAAGACGCTCTACGGGATACCGATCTTCAACTACACCCAGGGCCTGGTCATCAACCGGCAGCTGTTCACCCAGGCCGGCCTGAACCCCAACACCCCGCCCACCACCTGGGCTCAGGTGGAGACGGACGCCACCGCGATCACCAAGCTCGGCAACGGCATCTACGGTTACGGCGATTACAGCGCCGACAACAACGGTGGCTGGCACTTCACCTCTGAGCTGGACGCCAACGGCGGTGCGATGACGAACGCCGCGGGCACTACCGCGAGCTTCGACACCACGCAGGGCATGCAGGTGCTCAACGCGCTGCACACCCTGCGGTTTACCGACAAGGCCATGAGCGCGACGGAGGCCCTCGGCTGGGGCACGCTGCAGAAGCAGATGGCGGCCGGCAAGCTCGGCATGTACATCGCCGCACCTGACGACATCTACCAGGTGATCGTGCCGATCGACGGCGGTAACGTCAACGACTACGGAATGGGCCCGCTGCCAAGCGTCAGCGGCACCCCGGCCGGCACGCTGTCCGGCGGCGACGCCTACCTGTTCGCCAAGCGGGACACCCCCGCCCAGATCGAGGCCGGCATCAAGTGGATCAACTTCCAGGACCTGACCCTGGGCCAGGGCCAGTACAACTTGGCGCGGAACAAGGCCGTCGGCCTACCTGTCGGATTCTACGAGCCGCAGATGTTCCAGGGCGCCACCGGCACCGCCTACACGGCCCTGCTGAACAAGTACACGACCATCAACGAGTCCTACTACTCGACGTTCGTCAACGCGAACGAGACGCCCGATGGCCAGCCGGCGGACGATCAGGCGCTCTACAAGACGCTTGACCCGGTTATGCTCTCCGTGCTCACCAACCCGAACGCCAATATCCCGCAGCTGCTGGCCGGTGCGACGGCCGGAGTGAACCAGATCCTGGCGAACAGCAGCGGTGGCTGATCTAGCCACGCTGCCGCAGGCCCCCGGTTCCCGCCCGGCCAGGCGCCGGGCGGGGGCCGGGCGCGCCCGGATGAGCAGCCCGCACTCACTCAGTCCGAGGCTCCGGCGCAACCTCTCGGCGTACGGGTTTCTGATCGGCGGCGTGGTGTGCTTTGCCCTCTTCTCCTGGTACCCGATGGTCCGGGAGATCATCATGAGCTTCCAGAAGACCCAGCTGGGCGTGACCAGCTGGGCCGGCTTGGTCAACTACCGGCGCATCTTTAACGACCCGACGTTCTGGACGGCCTGGCGGAACACGCTGGAGTTCACCCTCCTAGCGCTGATCTTCGGCTTCGCGGTGCCGTTCTTCGTCGCGATCTTGCTGAACGAGCTGCGGCACGCCAAGGGATACCTGCGCTGCCTGGTGTACCTGCCGGTCATGCTGCCGCCAGCAAGTGCGCTGCTGCTGTTCGCCTACTTCTACGACCCGACCTATGGCCTGTTCAACGACATCCTGCACACGCTGCACCTGCCGACCTCGCAGTGGGTGCTGTCATCGGGGACCAGATGGCCGACGGCGGCGATGATCTCGGTGGTGATCGCCGCCACCTGGATGAACATGGGCGGTGCCACGCTGATCTACCTGGCCGCGCTGCAGAACATCCCCGGCGAGCTGTACGAGGCGGCTGAGCTTGATGGTGCCGGGATCGTCAAGAAGATCCGGCATATCACGATCCCGCAGACCAGGCTGGTTATCTCCATGCTGCTGCTGCTGCAGATCATCGCCACCATGCAGATGTTCGTCGAGGCGTTCATCCTGGACGGGGGCCAGGGTGTGAACAACAATACCGAGTCCGTGGTCTACCTGATCTACCAGTACGCGTTCGCGATGAGCAGCGCGAGCAACTTCAACAGCGCAGCAGCACTCGGCGTGGTGCTCCTAATCGTGCTCGCCGTGTTCTCCGGAGGTTACGTATGGCTGACTCGTACGCGCGATCACTGATCTCGGCCGCGCAGCTGAACCGGGCGCGCAACAAGATCATCTACCGGATCGTGCTGACCGCGGTGATCGTGATCTTCACCCTCGTCTTCATCGGTCCGCTGTACTTCCTGTTCACCGACGGGCTGAAGTCGACGCAGGAGGCGATCGCGACCCCGCCGACGCTCTACCCGCACGCGCTGCACCCGAGCTCGTACTCGCGGGCGTGGGGTGAGTTCAGCCTGGGGCGGCTGCTCCTCAACACCCTGTACTACGCGTTCGGCGCGCTCGCATTCCAGCTGGTCTTCGACGTGGCGGCGGCCTACTCACTGTCCAGGCTCCGTCCAGTGCTCGGCAATGTCATCCTCGCGATGATGGTGGCCACGCTGATGATCCCGGCCATGGTGCTGATCGTCCCGCTCTATATAACGGTGGCGCACCTGCCGATCGTGAACATCAGCCTGATCGGCTCGCCGGCCGCGATCTGGCTGCCGAGCGTGGCCAACGGGTTCAACATCTTCCTGCTCAAGCGGTTCTTCGACTCGATACCGGTGGAGCTGACCGAGGCGGCGGCTATCGACGGTGCGTCCCCTATGCGCACCCTGCGGTCGATCATCATCCCGATCTCGAGGCCGATTCTCGCCGTGGTCTCGATCTTCTCGCTGGTCGCGGTATGGAAGGACTTCCTGTGGCCGCTGCTGGTCGAGGGCGGGTTTAACCCGCCAAGGGAGACGCTGAACGTCGGCATCTGGACGGCGTCCCAGACCGCGCCGGAGAATATGGTGCTGGCCGCGTCCGCGATAGCCGCCGTGCCCACGATCATCTTCTTCCTGATCTTCCAGCGCAACATCCTGGCCGGCCTGACCGCCGGCGGCATCAGGGGCTGAGGCAACCCCGCACTTCGCGATACACAACACACGAAAGCAGGTACCCCTTGCACGGCATCACGGGTGGCGACTGGTGGCGCGGCGCCACGATCTACGAACTGTACGTGCAGAGTTTCGCCGACGGCAACGGCGACGGCCTCGGTGACCTGGCCGGCGTCAGGGCCCGGCTGCCGTACCTGGCGACTCTCGGCATCGACGCGATCTGGTTCACCCCGTGGTACCCGTCCCCGAAGTCCGATGCCGGATACGACGTCGCGGACTACCGCTCCATCGACCCCGCCTTCGGCACCCTGGCCGACGCCGACGCGCTGATCGCCGACGGTCACGCGCACGGCATCAAGACGATCATCGACATCGTCCCGAACCACTGCTCCGACCGGCACCCGTGGTTCCAGGCCGCGCTGGCCGCCGCGCCCGGGTCCGCCGAACGCGCCAGGTTCTGGTTCCGGCCCGGCCGCGGGCTCGGCGGCGACCTCCCGCCCAACAACTGGCGCTCGATCTTCGGCGGCCCCGCGTGGACCAGGGTCACCGAGCCGGACGGCACGCCCGGCGAGTGGTACCTGCACCTGTTCGCCCCGCAGCAGCCCGACTTCAACTGGGCCAACCCGGAGGTCCGGGCCGAGTTCGAGGCGGTCCTGCGGTTCTGGTTTGACCGCGGCGTGGATGGCATCCGCATCGACTCGGCCGCGCTGCTGACCAAGGACCCGCGCCTACCTGACACCGGGCCCGACACCGGGCCCAGCGACCAGGCGCCCTACACCGACCGCGATGACGTGCACGACATCTACCGGGCCTGGCGAGCGGTGGCCGGCCAGTACCCCGGCCGGGTCCTGATCGGCGAGGTCTGGCTCGCCGACGCCGCCCGTCTGGCCAGGTACCTGAGCCCGGACGAGCTGCACACCGTGTTCAACTTCCCCTACCTTTGCTGCCCGTGGGACGCCGCGCGGCTGCGCGAGGTGATCGACAGCACGCTGGCCTTCCACGCCGTGGCCGGCGCGCCGGCCACCTGGGTTCTGTCCAACCACGACGTGGACCGGCACGTGTCCCGGTACGGCCGCGCCGACACCTCCTTCGGCCTGGACCGGCGCGACCACAGCCAGCCCGTCGACTTGGAGCTGGGCACCCGCCGGGCCCGCGCCGCGGCGCTGCTCACCATGGCGCTCCCCGGCTCGGTCTACCTGTACCAGGGCGAGGAGCTTGGCCTGTGGGAGGTCGAGGACATCGCGGACGAACGCCGGCAGGATCCGATCTGGTACCGCACGGGCGGCGCCGACCCCGGCCGGGACGGCTGCCGGGTCCCGCTGCCCTGGGCCGGCCTGGAGCCCCCGTTCGGCTTCTCGCCGCCGGGCGCCACCGCCCCGCCTTGGCTGCCCCAGCCCAAGGAGTGGCGCGAGCTGACCGTCGAGCTGCAGGCCGGCGACCCGGACTCGATGCTCGAGCTGTACCGCGCCGCGCTGCGGCTCCGCCGTGCCGAGCCCGCCCTGGGCGACGGGCGGCTGCACTGGCTGCCCGCGCCCGCTGGGGTGCTCGCCTTCGCTCGCGGCGACCTGTCCTGCGTAGCCAACCTCTCGCCCGCCCCGGTCGCCCTGCCCGCCCACACCGCCGTGCTCCTGGCCAGCGGCCCTCTCGACGACGACCTGCTCCCCCCCGACAACGCCGTCTGGCTCCGCACCCCTGACGCGGAAACGCCACCCGCCCAGGGGTAGCGCCGTCCCTCGGTGCAGGGCAGCTACGATCGGCTTGAACAGGGAAGAGAGATGCCGTACGCCGGTCACTGCCGTCACTGCTATGGCGACTGCCCCGGGAACTGTCTGCTACCGGGCGCCGGTGGCCTGTGCATTCACAAGCCGGTTCCGAAGCTCACCGTCGGCCAGTGGCTGGCCCTCGTCGGGACCCGGCGATTCTGGCACCAGGTCCTTCGCGGCACCCGGTGATCCCGCGCCCCGTCATGGCCCGCCGAGCAGGCTGTAGGACTGGTACCGGTCCGGGCCCGTCCGCACGTAGATCACCGTCGCGCACGAGGATGGCTGCGCGCCTGGATAGACCGCCGCGAACAGCTGCTGGCCCGGCAGTCCGAGCGGCGGGTACCGGCCGAAGCCGCGCACCGGGAACCGGGACTCGGCCGTGACCTGGTGCCAGGTCTCAGGCGTACCGCCGTCATTCTGGTAGTCCCGCACGCACCAGTGCACCCGGGCGGTGGCGTCCTGGCCCGGCCAGATGTTGTAGTACGCGCGGTACCAGGCGGTGAAACCACCGATCGTGAAGATGGCCAGCACGACCACGCCATATATGGCCTCGGCTCGCAAGCGTGACCGGCGCTCGGCCGTGGTGGCGCCCATGCCCGGCCATCATGGCCGAACCAGCGTGAACCCTGCAACCTGCCCGCACGCCGGGCTGGCATGCCATCGGCCCGGCCACCCGAAGGCGGCCGGGCCGAGGGAACCAGCTAGTTGCTGCGCAGCCAGGTCGCGCTGAAACTTTCTCCGCCTGACAGCGAGGAGATGCTGTCCTTATCACGCCCGGCGTTGTCGATCATGATGATCTCGGTCAGGCCGCCGGCGTTGCCGATGGCCGATCCGTTTGCCGTGGAGCCGGTGAAGCTCATCGTGCCGAAGTCCGTCAGCGGCAAGATGCCGCCGCTATTCGTACAGCACGGCGCCTCGACGATGGCCTCGGCCGAGGACAGGGATGGCGTCTGGCCCAGGGTCGCGTCGGTGGTGTGGCTCCAGCCCTGCGTGGTGTCGGCGATGTACAGGCTGAACTGCTCGCCGCTCAGGTAGGTCACCGTGGCGGTGAAGTGGTCGCCGGCCCTGACCGTGTTGGAGTAGTTCTCCGAGGGACCCGGGTACATCTCGTACCAGGCGTAGTACTGGGCGGTGCGCCCGACGCAGTCCACCTCGCTTCCGGTCTGCTCCACCGTGGTGCTGGTGTAGCCGTCCAGCCCGACCCAGAAGGCGGCGTACTGGTCGCCCCGGCTGCAGGTGCCGGCCGGCTGGGTCCAGCTCGCTGAGACGCTGGTGTACCGGCCGGTGGTTCCCGCGTAACCGGACCAGTTCGTGCTCTCCGCCTGGTAGCTGAGGCCGCGCGCATGGGCGGCGCTCACGCCCATCAGGTGGGCGAGCCCGCCAGGGGAGAAGTGCCCCGCGGCGGTCGGCGCGGCAGACGCGCTGGTCGCGGTGAGGGCCATGCCGACCGTCAAGGCCGCCAGGGCCAGGGCCATGCACCATCGTCGTAGCATTCGGACTCCTTGGGTGTCGGTAGCTCGACCCGATTGCAGACGAAGGAGCAGATCATGCTCATGATAGTTTGTGTCGCCTTTTGTCGGGCTAGCTGGGGGTTGCCACGAGTTGACTCTGGGTGAGCGTAACGCGCCATAACCATCAAGAGGAAGGTTTTTTAACCGAATTTGGTCGACTTGGTGGTTTCTTGAAGAATCAAACCCGTCACCGCAACGCCCAGGTAAGCCCGCCTCAGCCCCAGGCCGCCCGGCTCAGCTCAAACTAACCCCGCTCAGCTGCCGCTCTCGCCGCTGGTCAGTTCCGGGGGCGCGCTGCCCGGCCCGATCTGTGCCTTCAGTGCGGCCAGCTCGCTTTCCACGTCGGCATCTGTGCCAGCTTGATCGAGTTCCTTCTGAATGTCGTCGGTATCCCCGCCCACGTCCTCCAGCACGCCGGACTGCAGCAGCTCGTCCAGGGCGCCCGCGCGCGCCTGCATCTGGGCGATCTTGTCCTGGGCCCGGGCCAGCTCCGCGCCGGAATCGGACAGCGTGCCGGAGATCCCGGCTACGCTCTCGTTCACCGAGCTCTCGGCGCTGGCCGCCGTGTACTGGGCCTTCAGCGTTTCCTTTTGGGTCCGGAACGTGTTGACCCGCTGCTGCAGCGCCGCCAGGGTCTGTTCGAGCTTCTGTTCCTGCTCGGCGAGCTGCTGGTGCTGCGCCTCCATGGGGTCAATCTGGGCCTGGGTGGCGGCCTTACGAGACAGCGCCTCCCGGGCCAGGTCCTCCCGGCCGATGGCCAGTGCCCGCTTGGCCTGGTCCTCCAGGTGGTCCGCCGAGTGCTGTAGCTGCTGCTCCTGCAGCTCAAGCTGCTTACGCGAGGCGGCTACCGACACCAGCGCCTGGCGCACCTTGGTGAGCTGGTCGAGCATCTGCTCGTAGGACAGGTCGAGCATTTCGTCGGGCTTTTCCGCGGCGTCGAGCGCCTTGTTGGCCTTGGCGTTGAGAATGTCGTGGGCCCTTTGGAAGAGAGTTGCCATGTCGATCTGCTCCTTAGTCGACGGTGACCGGCCAGCGCCTAGCCCAATCTAGCCGCCCGCCACCGTCCCCGATGCTGGAGGACGCCTCCCGCCTCTGGGCTGTTGCGGTATGAAAGGCGCTGCCCCGCATATAACCAGTCCTCCGAACCCGGGCAGGATGGCCTCATGGAGACCACGGCCCGGGTCCAGCAGATCGCCCGCGACGTCCTCGGCTATCCCGAGCTGCGGCCCGGCCAGCTGGAGGCGGCCGCCGCGCTGGCCGACGGCCGGGACTGCCTGGCCATCCTGCCCAGCGGTGCCGGGAAGTCGGCCATCTACCAGATCGCCGCGGTCGCCTTGGGCGGCCCGGCCGTGGTGGTGTCCCCGCTGCTGGCCCTGCAGCGAGAGCAGGCCGACGCGCTCCGGGCCCGAGGCCTGACCGCCATCACGGTCAACGCGCTGTCCGGCGCGCCCGCCCGCCGGGAGGCCGAGGCGCTGCTGGCCAGCGGCGGGACCGGCTTCATCTTCCTGGGACCGGAACAACTGGCCCGCGACGACGTGCGGGACCACCTGGCCCGGGCGCCGGTGCGGCTGTTCGTGGTGGACGAGGCGCATTGCATCGCGTCCTGGGGTCACGACTTCCGCCCCGACTACCTACGGCTGGGCGGGGTCATCGAGGCGTTCCCGGCCCGGCCCGCGGTGGCCGCGCTGACCGCCACCGCCGCCCCGCCAGTCCGCCAGGAGATCGTCGACCGGCTCGGCCTGCGCGATCCGCGCCAGGTCATCCGCGACTTCGATCGGCCCGAGATCCACCTGGCGGTGCGATCCTTCCACCGCGCCGACGACCAGCGGGCGGCCGTGCTGGCCGCGGTGCGCGAGCAGGCCGGCTCGGGCCTGGTGTACACCGCGACCCGGGGCCAGGCCGAGGCCTACGCCGCGCTGCTCGGCGTCCGTTATTACCACGGCGGCCTGGCCCGGGCCGACCGGCTGGCCGCCCAGCGGGTCTTCGAGGGCGGCGCCACCATCGTCGCCACCAGCGCGTTCGGCATGGGCATGGACCGGCCCGACGTGCGCTTCGTCGTACACGCCGAGGTGCCCGGCTCGCTGGATGAGTACTACCAGGAGATCGGGCGCTGCGGCCGTGACGGCCGCCCGGCCGCCGCCATCTGCTGCTACCGGTCCGAGGACCTCGGCCTGGTCCGCTTCTTCGCCGCCGGGATGCCCGATCAGGACGACCTGGCCACCGTGGCCGCCGCGGTGGACCGCCCGCTGACCCGGCGCGAGCTCGCCGCCCGCACCCAGATGCCGCCCGGGCGGCTCGCCGAACTGCTCAACGTGCTGGAGGCGGCCGGCGCCGTCCGGCTCCGCCGCCAGGTCGAGCCGGCCCCTGGCCGCCCCGCCCCGGCGCAGGCTGCGGCCCGCGCGGTGGAGCTGGCCCAGCACCACCGCTCGGTCGAACGGTCCCGGGTGGAGATGATGCGCCGGTTCGCGGAGATGACCGACTGCCGGCGCCGGTTCTTGCTGCAGTACTTCGGCGAGGCGGTCTCGCAGGCCTGCCAGAACTGCGACAACTGCGACGCTGGCCGGTCCCGGCCAGTCGTGGAGGCCGGGCTGTTCTCGCCCGGCGAGCGCGTCACGCACCACCAGTGGGGTCCCGGGCTGGTGCTCGAGTCCGAAGCCGACCGGCTCACCGTCCTGTTCGACGACTACGGGTACCGCGAGCTGTCCACCCAGGTCGTCTCCGGCCGGCACCTGCTCGACCCGGCCTGACCAGCGCCTGCTCGTCCGGTCCGGCTCAGGACGCGGGGACCGACCCGGCGAGCCGCTGCACGGAGTCGCTCATGTGCCGCTCGAGCAGCCTGGTCGCGGTCGCCGCGTCGCCCCGCTGGATCGCCTCGACGATCTCCGCGTGCTCGGTGACCAGGTCGGCCCGCCGCGGGTAGAAGGACTCGAGTGCGACCATGCACAGCCGGGTCTCGGCCGCGAGCGTGCCGAACATCCGGGCCAGCCGCTTGCTCCCGGTGCTGCGTACCAGCACCTCGTGCAGCCGCAGGTCCAGGCGGGCCAGCTCGCTCCAGTCGTCGGCGGGCGCGGTCCGCAGGTCGGCCAGCGCCGCGGACAGGTCGGCGAACGCCTCGGGCGTTCCCGAGCTGGCCAGCAGCTGGGCGGCGGCTATTTCCACCGCGCCCCGGGCCAGGTACAGGTCGGCGATATCGCCCGCCGCCAGCTGCGGGACGAAGACGCCGCGGGCCGGGTGCGCCTCGAGCAGGCCCTCTTGGATCAGCCGCTGGAAGGCCTCCCGAACCGGGCCCCGGCTGACCCCGAGCTGGCGGGCGATCTCGACCTCGCGCAGGGCCTGACCCGGCGCCAGCCGGCCGGTGACGATCCCCGAGCGCAGCTGTTCGGCGATCCGCTCGGGCGTGGAGTCCCGGCGCAGCGGCTCAAGCACATCGCCCATGCTCATCTGCCGATCGTACTCATGTCACCGCTACGGGATCCGGCGGCCAGATCACCCAAGAACAGGATGTCCTCCTCAATTGTCGGACTGTTGACAGTGACGACCCCCGGAATAGCCTGTCAAGGGCGGCCGCCCGCACGTACCAACACGCTCACGATGCGGCACTCGGAGTTGCCGGGGAGAGAACAACGGGGAGAGAACAAGGTGCTCAGCAAACTGCAGATCAGCGCGATCCGAGCCCGCGAGGTCCTCGACTGCCGTGGCCTGCCCACGGTCCAGG
>Ga0210383_10002566_pt1 | contig 16404 bp, 28 predicted proteins | sample IncBWC14OmetaG_FD_160072 | JGI IMG/M metagenome (GOLD analysis project Ga0210383, IMG submission 160072) | Forest soil microbial communities from Barre Woods Harvard Forest LTER site, Petersham, Massachusetts, United States - Inc-BW-C-14-O ...
AATTAACCTGATGAGGCAAAAGATAACAGTGAGCCTGGATACTATGACGACGGCAGATTATAAACCTGAGTCGTGACCGAAAAAGATATAATTCTGTAGATAAATTCAGCACTGGGCTTGGTTCGAAACAAAAAAAAGGAGTTACAAGCCGACGAATGCAAAAAGGATGCAGTAACGGCACAGGAAAAAGAAAACTATGAGGAGAACATTGAGTTTATATTGACGAAGTTCAGGACAATGACGCACTCTGCATAGGAAATTATGTGAGAGGGGATGAATTTCTGTCTAAGTGCAAAACAATAAACGCACCAGAGGCCAACGGAACCTCCGACGTCTGGTGATCAGAGACCATTCGAAGTCGCAAGTCATGAAGAGTTCCCAAACGTATACGCCAAAAAGGGCGTAGGTGAGTTTGAGGAATGCATCTAAGTCCGAAACATCAAAGTCAGAAGATTCCATCCCACATTGTCATCCGCACATACCTGAATCCTGCGCGATTTGTGCTGCGTCCGACCAGTTCACCATCTCAACGATATCTGTGCCAAACGGCCTTTGAACGGGTTCTAGGCGCGAGGGAAAGGAGACCAACTTGCGAACAGAGTGTGTGATCAAAGGACAGAAGGGTAGTGCACAGAAAAATTGGGGTGCTTCATAAAACACCCCCAATCGACTTAAAAACATTTTGCTCCGCTATTAGCACGTGTAGCCGATTATGGATGAGCTTGTTGTTTCTTCGATCTAAAGTCGTATTACCTTTCATGCCGTCAATCGTTTTTGACCAGACTTGGACGGGCCAGAAATTTGTCGAATTGTCAATTGAAATCTGTCTGCATTGCATTTCATGGCAACCGTTTGAAAGTTGAAAGATGGACAACAGCCAACCTAAGAGAGAGAGAACAATATCATCAGACACTAGTCAAGTCTGCTTCCGAAAACTTACGTAAGACGGAAGTAAAACAAGTAGCAAAAAAGCATATCATTAAACGCAGGCGAATTCGTCGCTCGGGGGCCATGGAAGAAGGTTAAATAGGAATAATTGTCCCTCGTAACAAGAAACCTTAACAGCAACATTATTTGAGGAATATATGCCCACTAGTACTCACAAGTTCCATGGAAGACTCGGTGACCCATAATTCGCAAAGCAATTTCAATCCTTTGAAGGAATGCGGCGGATGAGCTAGGATCCGATCGTGGACTCCCCATCGCGCTTCCCGCTTAAGCTGGGCCGCCTTGAAAGAATAAAAAACGAATTCACCTATTCAATCACGAAGTTCGGTAGGTTGCACGTTAGGATTGCCGTCATTAATGGAGGTATTCAGACCGCCTTTCCAATTAACAGTCCAGAAGCCAGAACGTTGGCTAATAATGGCTGGCCCAAGGCCGTGGACGCTGACAAAAGGTTCTTGGATTGGTTGTTTCCTGTCTAAGACGAATGTAGTTGCAATTATTAGTCCCGTTCATGAAATGATAATATCGATTAATGCAGAGGGGGCGACAGATAGCTTTATATTATAACTGAAGATAAGAACGGAGAGTTTAGCTGCACCACACAGCAACAGTACCATCCGCACCCCCACTCACAAGCCAGGGATGCCGACTGCACCACTTCACCTGAAGCACACCGAGACCATCTTTGATTTCATGTCCCCGAAGGATCTTCAGAGGAACAATCAAAGGATCAGTCATGAGGTCATTGTACACCCTTGCGTGGAAGACCTGGATAGCCCCGTCATCCGAAGACGAGGCAAACAGGGGGTAGACGGGGTGGAAATGAAGAGACCTGATGGCACGTGTGTGATACCTGAACGAATGGGGAATTTAGTCCAATTGATTGGCGCGGGATTCTGAAGGCGGAAAACAGACTTACCGCAGAATTTTGTAGGGCTTGTCGCTGAGCTCTAAATCGAACCAGCATAATTTTCGGTCGTAGCCCCCGACAATGACATGGTCACCGGATGGATGGATGTCCATGGATGAGATCCATTTTATACCCGGAGTCAGTGTTTTCAGCAACTTTTGCTCCGACAGGTTATAGATGCGGACATATTGTTGCGTCTATCGTGGTGTCAGCATATGCATATAGGTTATATCAACGGCACTCACGGCAACTAAAAAGTGAGGTTTTAGCGGATGGAATAGCACCAGTTGGACAGAACCTCGGATTTTCTTGAAAGGAGCTTGTGAATGCCTGCGTGTGACTTGATGAACCCAGACACCGCCTTGAGTTCCATTGCTTGCTGTAGAGTCCAGTATATTAACATTCAACAGAGGAAAGGAGAAATGCAATGAGGACGCACAAACAGTAGCCATATAATCACCTCTGCGATGCCAAGCGATCTGTTTTGGTGACCCTGAAGATTGAGGGAGATGGATGGTGAGGATGGGAGTATCGTTGGACGATGTATTGGAGGGCGGGGTCAACCATTTAACAGGCGAAGGTGTTGCAGGTGCGGGGGGAAGAGTAGCCGGAGCCAGCAAAGCCTGGGTCAGGTTAAAGACGGGAGGTGGAAGGTTCGGAGGTACCAGGAAATGCAATGTTTCCTCGCTAATTGTTCGAAATTAATGCATAAAACGCCAAGATGTGGTGAGATTGGAACTCACATGCCGACGACAAAGTAGCTGACGTCAATTCTCGGGCACCAGTCCAAAGCACCGATCTTATCATCGAACTTCCATCTCCTGACCTCTCGGCCAACATTGACCTCCCAGAGACTGACTACGCCGTCCTCATCTCCACTGACAACCCATGCCCCATCAGGGCTGAGACTAATACATCTTGCGCGGACATTCGAGTGCCTGAACTTCAAGGACATATAGTTCGGGAAAGGCTTCAAACTATTGGGACTTGGCAACTTTGGGATCAAGGTGTTTGGATCGATGTTAAGTTTTACTCGTTGGATTCGAGGAGCAAGATAAAGATCCAATTGACGGTTGAATCGCTCCTTTATAAATCGATCGTATGCAGGGACGAGTCGCAAGGCGGAGTGTTGTTGTGGAAGGTAATCTCGTTCCCGGTCATCTGGATCGGTGGCTTCCCACTGAGCACGCTCAGCTTCGGTGGGAAGATATTCTTCGGGAGGATTATATGATTCAGAGTTCGTTGGAAGGCGGCGTTTGGGAGCGGGGAGCGGTGGGGGGTGAGATGTGGATGGTTCTGACCAAATCTGATAGAACTCGAGTTGGGAGGTGGTTTTTGGTTTGGAGGGAAGAATACGGCCTTGGCGGATGGCGCGAACAATTTTCATAACCTGAAAATGAGTGGACAAAAATAAATTCGCTACCACATACAAATGGGTTAATATTTCGGACAACCTACCTTTTGTTTTTCCCATTTACTAGGAACCCACCGACGTTTTGGCTCGGGCGCAGCTGACAGTGGCATCACCTCCTCTTTACCCTTCCCAGTGAACCATTCCGTCATGGGTTCATAAGGGTCGTATTGCGCATCTGGAACCTCGTTGGCGTAGAGTCTACGGATGATCTCGAGTTCCTCCGTTGAGAGGGGTTTGTCCGTTTGCGCAGTTTTGTCAAATGCAGAAGTCCTATAGAGAATTTGAGAGGCCATTTGCCGTAGATTATATAATGACGAACCATGCTGAAGGATCCTCTACGGTTTTCAGGAACTTGTCTAATTCATCTCCTCGAGCAGGTCGAAGCACCTTTGTCCCGTTGATATCGTAACCCACATGGGGTAAGTCATCATACCAGTGCATGGGGACATCACCGACACGATTGGGGACCTATGAAAGAATCGGTGTTAACAAAAGTTCAGGCGAAAAGAGCAGCCAACTTGCTTCTTCCGTAGAAGAATCAGAATCATATTCCGGTTCTATCTCAGGATATACGCGCTTTGGATGACCAGTAATGTCGGAGATCACGGTTTTGGCTTTCGGGAAGATTTGAAGTTCTGAGTCGTCCGAGCCGGCTTCATCACTCTCTGGTTCATCTCCGCTCTCCTCCTCGTCTCCATCACTGTCTTCCACACCATCTTCATCACTATCACTTCTCGCGTCAATCTCGGGAAATTCGTCCACTTCTCCGTCGTCTGAGGCGAGTTCCTCTTGATGCTCTTCATCGCTCAGCATCTCCAAGTCCACTGCCCGATGGAATGTCGCAATTCCGACGCCTTCATCGAGAGATTGTTTACGCTTCTTGCTTTGCCTTTGGGCGTCCACAGTCATGGAACTAAGCCAAGACCCTACTCGAGGATATGCCAAATCTAAAGAATTGGATGAGCTTTCTCAAGTTTTCTTTAAAAAAAAGTTGCAGCCAACTAGCAGATGCCAATGGCCTTAGAAATAAACTGGGGTCAACAACACAAGTTCACATCTCCGACTGCCATTCCCTCAATTTTAGTTCAACGCGGCCGACCTCATTGAGCACTTTGGTCCAGAAAAATGGTAAACTATGGAGGCGGTACGTTTTAGGGAAACTTGAATATGGTATTGCTCGCTTACAGGGCTCTTTCTAGATGAAGTCTCTGCTCTGGTCATTGACATTGGCTCGTCCTCGTTGCGTGCCGGATATGCTGGCGATGACACGCCAAAAGCGATAATCCCCACGTCTTATGGCTATCAAAAAGCACCGCCCGATACTGACATTTCCATGGCCAACGCTGGTGACGAAACTGAAACAACGGACAAACCTAGCTTTACTAAAGTGTACATGGGTCAGTACGGTCCATCAATATGGAGAGATGGAATGGAGGTTGGGAATCCCTTACGTGATGGCCTTAGTGCGTTTGATTGCTTCTTTGTATATTTGTGTCGTCTGAGTTTTCGTCGCGTGTTGTTGCAGTATCCGATTTCAATCCCATTCGCCCTCTCATCGACCATGCCCTCGTGGATGTCATGCGTTGTACTCCTTCAGAACATCCAATTCTTGTAACAGAACCTGCTTGGAATACCCCTGCTAATAGGGAACGAATGGCCGAGATTATGTTTGAAGAATTTCAAGTGCCGGCTTTTTATATTGCCAACACCGGCGTCCTCAACGCGTATGCCGTCCAAAATTTTCTTTACCTGATGGAACAAAGTCGAGGCTAAACTTATTAATAAAGTTTCGCCGCCGGAAAAGGTTCAGCTCTCGTGATTGACGTAGGGGAGACAATGGCGAGTGTCACCCCTGTTGTTGATGGATTTGTTCTCCGAAAAGGTGCTTCGCTTTAGTGATCTGAAGACTGGACTACTTGCATTAATACTTTCTATAGGCCTCGTATCGTCCGCATTGCCCAAACTTGTTCACGCACACGCACGCCACATTCTCGTGTCGCCAAACCAGACTCGTCGTGGTATTGACTTGTTTCCTCACCAACTTATCGCCAACAAGACGGTATGTTGGATACTGAATCGAACTGTAAATAATGTACTAAGCTTGAAAAAAAAGCCTGTGGAACCAGGCGCGTCACCTCGTTTCACCCTTCGGGAAGACCGTCTACCAGGCACAACTGAGAGTTGGAGATCATGGTACGAAAATCGAGAGGTCGATGAATGGATCCAGAGTGTGGCTGGTGTCCTTGACCAGGGATGGAATGACCAGTAAGCCTTTGATTATTTCTTTACATTCAGGACATGTCTCGATTTTAAAAAATTTCGTCAAACCTTACCGTGTTCTTGGGTTGATCCAGGGCTGCTGCCTCACGATCACCGAGACAGTACGAATTCCCGACGGGTTACAATGCCTATTTTGGGGCAGAACGGTACTCAGTGGGTGAACAATTCTTCTACCACTCGCCAGCATTGGTTGTATGTCAACCTCTCCCCCGGTTTCACATTCTTGACGGATCCTAACCTATTGCAGGCCTCCAATCCAAGCCTCCCAAAAAACATCCCAGCCTTAATTAGCGAGTCCCTCCGCGCATGCGATCCCGAACTTCGTCAAGTCCTCATGGGCAACGTCGTCCTTACTGGAGGAGGCAGCCTGTTTTCCGGTTTTGGTGACCGCTTAGGAGCAGAGTTGTCTAGGACCTTCCCTCATGTATGTTTTGTCCCATTCACCTTCCGTGGCTTTTAACGACTCGACGGTCCACACAGGTGAAGATCCATGCACCTGGAAATCCTATTGAACGTCGCTATGGTGGCTGGCTGGGCGGGAGCATCCTCGCAAGTCTGGGCACATTCCATCAGCTTTGGATTAGCAAGGAGGAATGGCAGGTGTGTTATCGACGTCAATTAAGCTTGGGTAGTGCTAAAAATTTGATGGCTAGGAACATGGAAAAGGAATTGTTGGACAACGATGTAAATGAGCCAGTCTGTCATTTGTTAAGGGATGGGATTGTGAGATTTGTATATTACTTGTCCATCACCGTCGTTGATTGTCTCAAAAAACATTTATCTTGGAGGCCTGACCTTTGGGACTAACCTACTGGAAGTCCGATGCGGATAAGAGAACTCAATTTGAGCAAAGAACCTCTCGTTTGCATTTACAACAAATGACGCCAGAACTTCAAAACATGTGTATGTAGGCTAGGGAGAAAACGCATCCTATACATCATAATGAGCGACTGATCTTCTGCAATAATTTAATTTCCGGTCCAAAGTGCTGATGTTGTGTTTCGACCTGGGGAAGCACAGCTCCCTTGCGTATTTCCCTGCCTGTTTCTTCATCCAAATCCACCTTCGGGTCGCCAGTGTGCCACCTCATCCTCCACCCATTTCGTTCGTCCACATGCATTAAAGTACAGGTGTCCTCGTAGCCAACAGAAGGGAAGGGCGAAAATACGTCAACGCAGTGAAATCCTGGGTTGAGTGGGTTTAATATGAAACAAAAAGCTGGGCCAAAGCTAGGGCGAGTTGGGAAAGATGATGCTTTTGCAGCGTCCGTTCAGATATTCACCCGCATGAGGAGTTTGAAAGTGGAATGAACGAAAGGAAAGAGTGTATAGTGAGAGGAGAGTACATATGCACTCATTAATCAAACAAAAGAAGGGAAGAAAACCTTTGACACAATCATTCAATTTCTCATCCAATCGACCATCCAAAACCGTTTGTTGCATCGTTATCGGCAACCCAATTGAAATCAATAAACTTCGACAAACTCCCTCCTCTCGCGCGCACCCATCAGCATACCCAAACCGCCAATGGCCTTCCTCCTAATCCGCGTAGCAAAGTTCTTCGGTCCAAGCTCATCAGCTCCCGAAGGCGGCCCACGGGGCTGCCTCAAGGGCTGGCTCGCCATCCTGTGGCTCACAACCGAGGGAATGCACTGCTCCTGCTGGCCAGCAGGAGCAGGCCGTCCAATACCAAGTCCCTCATATAACTTCTTGGACGCCTCTTCGCGCGGCGAGAGGGACATTTCGTTGGAAGAAGAGGAACGAGGTGTAGTCGGCGATGAGTTGGACTCTGCAGATTTCGACGAGCCAGAGCCCGTAGAGTAGGCGTCGTCATTGTCAGTTGTATCGTTACCGTCAGCCGATGTGTCGATCGCAACGGCTGGCAATGGCTGCGAGGCGACAACGCTGAAGCGCAGGGGTTGGGGGCGGGTTCTGACGTGGGTGACGAGCGGAGGAGAGACTCGCTGTTCGCCTGGGGGAGGCGTGACTTTCACACTGGGGGACGTCACAGAGCGATTGTTCCCGCTAAGAACGGAGTTGTTGTTCCCGCCACGCCTCCAGGAGGTCGCCGAGTCGGACTTGGACGGGGTGCTGTTAGCGCTTGTATTGCCGTTGCTTATGTTATTGGAAGCGGGACTGCCAAGCGAAGTTCCACCACTGATCACGGTCGTGGAACCGGGGGTCGGGGGTGGGACCAAGTCGTCGTTGTCTTCTGGGGTAAACCTGGACATCGTGCCGTTGGTGTTGAGGCTGGTGGTGCGGCTACCGAACTTTCCAACAAGGGCAGCTGTCATGGGGACTTGGTCTTCGGTGGGAAGCCCGAGCTGAGATGGGACTTGCTCGGACTGGTTGGCACGACGCATCTGGGCACTGAGGGTGGCGGAGCGCAAGTCGAAGGTGTTGGTGAGAGGCCCAGCTGTAGCGGGAGGGTTCAATCCAAGGCTGGAACGTCTGTTCTGGGCTGGGGACTGTGACTGCTGTTGCTGGCGTTGGGCCTGCGCCATGATCTCAGCTTGGTACTGCTGAGCCTGGATATTCTGCGCAGTGTGTTAAAAATCGAGTTAGTATGGGCATTAAATAAGGAACCCACCTGGATCCTCAGTATCTCCAGTTGCATCATCTGCATCTGTAAAGCCTGGGTTTGAACGTGGTTGGGTTGGGCCAACACATTGGCATTGAAAGCGGGACTGAACGGGACACTGTTGGGGTTCATGCCCCGTGGACCTTGCTGCTGCGAGAACCTATTATTAGGACTGTCGACAGCGGCTGTCATGGGTATGGTCCTATTAACACCATTGACATTGGAAAACACGGGCTGCGACTGCATATCGGTCGGCTCATCCTCCTCCTCTGGGAACACGGAGTGGTGCTGGGAAGCAAAGCGTGGGACGTTGAAGGACCCGCCAGGAGCAGCGGTGTGGGGCATGGTTGTGGATGCAGATCGGACACCGCCTGTGCGGAGACCGGCCAGGAGGGAAGCACGGGAGTTGGGAGTGGGTGCGGTAGTCATTGCTGGATCGAGTTGAGATAAGAGGCGATATATAGTAGGTATGTGGGTAAAAGACAATTATTGGCGAGGGGGGTTGATTATTGAACAAAATGTAATTGGCAAGGTGGGTACAGCTAGGGTCGGGGGCAAGAATGAAGGTCAGGCCAAGGGTGGAGTAGAACGTTTTGACAAGACGACTCACTGGAGGACTGAAGCGAGGATTGCAAGGACACGAGTGGAGTCTCGTAGGTGATAAAATTTCTCTCTCTCAGAAGGCAGCAGCAGTGATGGTTGGGCGGATTCGAGCCAGTGAAAGAAGGGTAAGATGGAGATTAGAGAGCCAGACTTGAGCCAGACTGATGTGAAGGAGAAGTTTTTAGAGATTTATATAAAGAGGAGAGAGAGAGATAGAGGATAAAGGAGAAGACCGAGACCGACGATAAGGAGAAAGAGGCTGAAAGGAAGGCCACCCAAGCCAGTCAACACGAGAGAGAGAAGGAGAGTCACCATCAGAACTCAAAGCTGTGGTTTATTATTTACGATACACTGACCCCAGACACTCAAATCTCCACGTGCAGTATATTAATGTTAGTTTAATTGAATATATTCCTGGTCGAAACAATAGCGTCCCTGTCCCTCATCAGACCTCATCACAAGTACTTTTTCGCACTTGCCCGTACACGTGTATCGAATACGGTACTCCGGATAGGCGAATGCGCAGTGTGGAACGGGTTCAGCATCGTCTAAAGCAGAGGAAGCCGCTCGCTCTCTCCCGACGCTAAACTACAGATTTAAATAACGCACCTTGACATACAACTCCCACACATCCGTGAAGAAGGACCTGATCCCATCGTCGTTCTTGGCTTCATGCAGCAACACGAATTTCATGTCTTAGGCCAAACCGTCAACCTGGCACAAACTCTATGAAACGCAAATCTCACTTCCTGGTGTGATAAACGCAGAGACCGTCCATTCATTAAACTTGTCGACAGATTTCAGGTACCTATCCTGTTGTCAGGGAGTGGCCATTCAACCATCAAAACTTTGACACACATGGCATTTTCCTTCCGCATGATATCTTCTACCACATCCAAGCTCGCATTGGCAATCATTTGGATGACGTGTCGGTCCTGGCCCCCGCCCATCCTGACCGCTCCTCCAGCAGTGTGATGAGATACGCTTGAAGCCCCAGAAAGTGCAGTCAGAGTTCCTGCAAAGGCAGAGGTGGACCAATTTGGCAGGTTCGACGAAAGGGGAGAAGATACACTTGCTGCAGGCTTTGTTGAGTAATGTGTGAGGTTGTACAAGGGTGTATCTGAAGGGGAGAGTAGGAATAGATGATGGGACATCGGTGAGCCTCAAAAGGGTAATTGCGCCACAGCTGGACGGGTTAGGCAAACAGGACCAAACTCATTCTTCAAATTTAAATTTGAAGTCCCCTGCCTCTAATCGGAATGGCGAGTTGTCTCTTCCAACGCGCCTTTGGCCGTGCAATCAGCGACACTCTCCGTTCGCGTTCAATCCCAAGTCCATGTACATTCTTCACCTCATTTTACCGTCTGCAGACCGTGTCGATCCCTCCAACACCAACATTCACGCTGACCACTTACCAATGTTACCACCCCCCGACACGAACGCTCGCGCTCCCCTTCATCACCACAATTAGTACTTACGCCTCACGACCCAAGATTTTTCAAACAGTCCTAAACAAAACATGGTGCACAACCCCCCACTCTTCCCGATCACGAATGTTTTCCTTATCCTCCCGAGGTCAATCACCCCGACACACCCCAAATCCCAAACGACAGTCGCAGTATTTCCAATCGCTCGAATTAATCCCTACAGATATCTTATTTTGGGGCATTATCGGTCTGAATGCGACCGTCTTCGCAATGTGGTACTTGGCGGGCCAGCAACTTGTGCGTTGCCCATAGATTAATAGGTGCATGTCCGGCTGATTATTCTCACATCTACGGACGAGCAGAAAAGCGGGAATAGTTCTAGTTACAGATGGATGAAACAGAACTTTACCGACAGCTGGGAGAATGTCTCCTCGTTACGAATGTGCGTCGTCATTCTCACTTCAATATAAAACCATTACACCTACCACCGATCCGAATATCCTCTCCAGATGGACCCTTCTAACCGCCTGCTTCTCCCATGAGAGTGTCAGTCACATCCTATTCAACGGCTTCACCTTCTACTTTATGGCCAGGCCTGTCCTCTCCATGCTGGGCAGCAGAAGTTTCATATTCCTCTACCTTGGAGGTGAATCCACGTCCACCCACGTCCCAAACATACAACTGAACCTTACTCCCTCTCTCCAGGCGGGATATTTGCCAATATAGCTAGCATTGCATGGAGCAACCTCATCAAAGGCCGCGACGTCGGATCGCACGGCGCAAGCGGTTCGTCCATCCTACCAATTCCCATCTATATACGCCTCCTTGATTATGTTTCCAGCTGCCATCTACGCAGTAGTCTCCTTTCTCGCTTGCGTCGCGCCCAAACTTACGTTTCAGCTGTATGGCATCATCCCCATCCCAGCGTGGCTGGCGGTGATAGGTATCTTTACATACGATACCTATTCTGCTGTCTCTGACAAGGTTCGTCCTTCTCTTCGCTTTGCTCTTTGGTTCTCTGTTCCTCATCTTCCATGAACTGAATTCCCTCTTTTCTCCTCCTCGCCCGACTCCTATCCTTATGTTTATGACGTCCCTAACTGACCTACTTGTGTCCTCCCCACAGCGCAGAAGCACGGACACAGCTGGGCATGTTGCTGGATTACTCGCGGGCGTTGGGTATTTTCTCGGTCGCTTGTTCCGGATATTCTAAGACTGGCCGATGTCGGTCTTGGTTCAATTTATCCAATAAACGATGCGGTTTGTGCTTGGCGTCCGATGCCAATGCAGAACAATTCAGGTCATCCCAGGCAATGACAGTGGATGGACAGTACCTTACCTCGCCTTTTTGAGGTTTGAAATTGGTTACGTAGGCTAAGGACACGAAATTAGGATTGTCATGGCTATTTAGAAATGATAATCATACAGTGAACGAAACGAGGAGAACCATGCAATAATAATAATAATCATCATACAAGAAAAATATAGTATCGTAAAGCGGGAATCAAAACATTAAAAACATAGAAAGTACCATCTTACGTCTATACTAGACCAGATCTCGGCGGGGTACTTGTCCGGGTATCCAGTCTCCTCATTTCTTTCTCCAGTTTATCTATGCCCGACGGACCTATCGAAGCAGACAGCCCCCTCGCCCCATGTTTGTCAAAGAGGTATGTCAGAAGATTCTTCTTCTCATCTGCTAACCCGTCCAAGAGCGCAAACAAATGGGTTTCGTCCCGCAGAACGAGTTGGGCAGCGATTATCGATGCGGCTGCCGACTCGCGCACTACAAGGGACGATCTATCGGTTAGGGACTGTTGCATTGTCGTCAGTGTACCAAATAAATTTCAACAAGTGTAGGACATACCGATATCAATGTCTTTCTTAGACGGGGCAACTCTTCTTCCGCGACCTCGGCTGGCAGGCGCAAAATGAACTTGCCCAGAGCAATCAGCCCAAACGCGTATGTCGCAGCCTTGATCTCGGCATTTGAAGACTCAATACGATCCGCTTCACGGAAAGCGCGCAGACTGGCATGCATCGTTGTCAAGCCATATACCGGTTCGATCCGGGTCGTAAGCGCATCACGAATGGTATTAGTAGCCTCCAAGACCTAGGCACGATATCGATAAGCGTGAAACAACAGGAGGACAATAATGCCCTTACGTTGACCTTGTTGCAGTAGCGTATTCGCAAGAGTACAGAAAATAGATCTGCTTCCCGCCCTTCGATGTAAGGAGCTTGATTCTCTATCATCTCCCAGAGAACAATCAAGCCATACTCAGTCTCTTCTTCACTCTGTATTGACCAAATATATGGTTAGATTAACGCTTTTCAAAACATCAATGACTTGCCTTCATAGGGTCCAAGAACTGGATCAAGGCATTGAACAGTCGTTCGAAATTCTTGTTATGATCCCATATGTCGGAATGCAGAGACATCAATGAACGTGAACTTTCGAGAAAAGGTGAAGGACTATTGGGGTATTCAAAATCAGGGCTAAGGGGTGGCGAAGGTGTTTCTGCAACAGGGTTTTCTGAGCATAGCAGAGCCAATTTCTGGAGCACCCGGATATCGGCATCACCGTTCTCCAATGCAGTTATGTAGCCTTGCAGCGCTTGCACCCGGTCGGAAGGTTCAGTGGCTTTGAGAGGTGTTCCATGGCCAATCACTACAGACAACAATGTCAGCCATACAAAGACAAGATCGCATGAGGACCAAAAACGCACATGACATCCGTTTCAACCACCAGCCAGTCTCATGCTTTCGGTCTTGCAGGACATCCAACAACGACGAAGAATGCCCGTTATATGCAGGACTATTTTTGAACAAGGCAGCCTGTCTCATAATTTCGGTATTCCTGTTCATCGGCGTCGCTGGCATCATCGTACGTCCATGTGTGATAGGTAATGGTGAGGGTTTGGATTTGACCTTGGGTGTAGAATTCCCACTGCCAATCAGCAACGACGTCGGGATCGTAGAGTGTTGCATGCCTTCCTCTTCGGGTTCGACAAGTTCCAGAAGCCGCTCGGCAGCGCTCTCAGCTTGCTCTGCTCGTGCCCGTAGCGCATCCTCAACAACGGGCTGTCCTCCATGCGACTCCAGAGAAAGCACCGAGTTCGACAATGTATTTGATGCCCCAGCTGTCTTGGAACCATTCGACTTAGGCGAGAACGAGTGAGCTTGGGAGTTGGACTTGGGAGGTGCTGGGGGGTACATCTCGAACGGGGTGGAGAATGACATCAGGTTGACAGAATTGTCCCCATCGGAGTCGCTGTCGCCCTCAGGGATTGGAACTGCGGTTGCAAGAAGCAAGGACTCATCGTCCCCGTTCAGAGAAAATGTGGTAGATGGACGAGGGGGAACAGGGATGGCGGTGTTCCGGACTGTGGTGTTACGAGGAGTTGGAGACACAGGACCAACGGAAGAGGGTGGTGAGGCGGGAAGGGCAGTTTGCATCGCCGTGCGTACGGTAGAAGGGCGGTTGGAAGATGTGCCTGTAGCCAGAGGTGATGAGGTACGACGACGCTCAGAAGCAGGCGAAGGGGGCGACACAGCACGTCCAGAATCCCCGGATGGCGAACGAGAATGCGAGGGAGGAACAGCATTTGTACTGATAGGCCGAGGGAGTCCGTTTGAAACAATTCGTGACCTCGACGCAGGAGGGGATGTGGACATTCGAAGCGGAGATGCTGGACGCGCCGTCAAATTTTTCGGGGACGTGTTAGGGGAGCCAGTACGCCTCAACGGGGGTCCATGTGAAGCGGACGTCGCCTGATGTCGCAGAGTGGGAGGGGCCGTAGCGATCGCCTTCGCCTTTGCACGACTCGCCGCAATAGCAGCAGCAACACTGCTCTTCTTTGTATTTTTCGGTGTGACAGGTGGCAACACCGCCGCAACCTCAGGATTCGGACATGTCTTCTCGAGTTGTTTTCTTGCCACCGAATCTAATGATTCGAGGATGGCGAGTCCACGGTCACGCCAGACTTCCTCGAAGACCCAGAAGCACACACGGGCACTTTCCCTGACGGCGGCGTTAGCATCAGCCAGTGTCTTCTTCATGGACTTTTCCAAAATCTCCAGACCACCTGAAGTCTCGATTGCATGTTTTGAGCGGTGCCCGTGGAGCTCGAGGTATTGTTTAATGTGCGCGACTACGAATGCTCGAGCTTGGACGGTTTTTTCTTGAAGGGTGTGAGAGAGGAGGGGTAGGACTACGCGTGGTTGGGCCGAGGTGTGTGCAAGAATTGCCGACACGGACGCCTGGGACTGCTGCGCAGCAATTTTCTTCGTGAAACCAGCCATTTTTAGAAGATGCGTGAGGAGGGTATCGCAGAAGGGGTCAAGGGATGATCCGAGCGCAACAGCCATTTCGGAGTAAAGGGAGCAAGTATTGGCGGATACGGTCGTCCGCAAGCTGGCAAGCTGTCGAAGTCAAATACAATTAGACGAAACGCCTTATGATTGCTTCACTTACAGTTTTCAAAGACCACTGTATGAAGCCCTCTTTCAGACTTGCCAGGAATGTGTCCGCATATCGCAAATGGACGTCACCCTTGAGCATCCCACGCACGCGAAGAATTGCACCTTCACGCGCTGCCCAATTATGTTCCGTCTCTTTACCCTACGATTTGCAGAGTGAGCCAACCACATTCTATGCAGTAACAAATGTAAAATGACGGGAAAATGTACCTCGAACGGCTTCAGCATTCCGGCAAACTCGTTTTCTAGGTCCCGGCTTGAGGCGATCTAAATTCGAAATAAATTGACCGGACTAAACAGAGCACGAACACCACTCACATATACTGGCCGGATATCGACACTGTCACTCATGGGTGTAGCAGTAGCGGGAGAAGCCATCGCAGCACGACTACCTGGCCTCGACAAATCTTTCACGCTTGCATGGCTTACAGTCCTCGAAGTCCCACTCGGTCCCGCAACAGTCGGTCTCCGGCTCTGCAGCGCCAAACTCGGAGGTACATATTCCTTTGGCTTCCCCGCTGCGTCCCCATTCTCCGATCCCTCGCGGCTCTGTGGATTGCTACCACTCCCTCCACCGTCACCTGCAAGGAGTTTGGAAAGTACCCCATCGACAATTGTTTTGCGGACGCCCTTTTTCGTCATCTCTTTTTTGAGATCAGCGCGTGCTGCATCTGTTACTGCTGGGCCGGAGAAGAGCTCGACGACAGATTGACGCGCGGATTCGCGGACGTGCGCATCGGTGTCTTCGAGGGCGTCGACAAGGTGGGGGAGGTAAGGCCGGATTGGGAATTGGTGGTGGGTGCGTCGGATGTGCACGAGGGTTAGGATGGACTGATAGGCATCCGACAAAGTTGGGAAGAGAGGATTAGAATTTTACACGTACAGAAAGGAAATGGGATTGATGATCACGCACCTGTTCTCGCACTTTCCAGACTTTGCTGACCAGCCCAATCTCTCTGAGGAATCTCTCGAATAGCAGGATGGGAGTTTCTGGGCCTTTCCCATCCCTTGACCTCGAGGACATCGAGCTGGTGCTACCGGAGCGAAACGCCAACCCGCCGAGAATGACAAGTGTTTCTCGTGCCTTTACCTGTGCTCTTTCCTTATCACCCAGGCGTTCAATCACACCCCCAGCTGGAAGAAAGGCGGTGATGACCTGACGGAGGGTTACTGCGTCTACCATCGATGAGGGTGCAGAGGACGAGGTGGAGGAGGATACAGATGGGGGAGGACCACTATGGGGTAGAGCAAGGTTTATGGAATGCGATATGAGGAGTGGCAGGAGGGGAGGCAAGGCGGATATCGTTGCAGCTGTTAAATGTTGGTTGGAGGTTCGAAGACATGCTTTAAGGACGTTGATGAGGCCGTCCGGGTCATTGATCTGTATAACAAAAATGCAGTCGAGATTCCATTCGAATTGGTTGGTTGTCTCTTGCCACAGAGAGCATCAGATACTGACCTCAATACCAGACTCGAATTCCGCCTGAAGTTTGGTCAGAGCATCTACTTTGACATCGACATCTAATGACGGTTGGAAGGTCAGGGCTGCCACAGGAAAATGTCAACAAGGAATGGCACCGTTGCTTTTGCATTGGTTTATGAGCTTTTCGAGTTTGGAGTCGTCCGAGTCCATGGTAGGGCACGCTGAGAAGGAGCAGCGAGCTCAGACCCAGTGAGTGTGGTGCAGTCGGGCTTGAACTTTTCTACTTACTAAATAAAGAAGCGAACCTATAAATTACAGTCCACGCGCCCGCCACCAT
>Ga0210383_10002569_pt1 | contig 16392 bp, 22 predicted proteins | sample IncBWC14OmetaG_FD_160072 | JGI IMG/M metagenome (GOLD analysis project Ga0210383, IMG submission 160072) | Forest soil microbial communities from Barre Woods Harvard Forest LTER site, Petersham, Massachusetts, United States - Inc-BW-C-14-O ...
GCTCAACGATTGTGACCTTGATGCCGAGCGGCGCTACTTCGCGCGACAACACTTCTGAGAAACCCTCGACACCCATTTCGCAGCCGAATAGGGCCCACGTCCTGGAGGTCCGATCCTTCCGCCCATCGAGGAAAACTGAACGAAGTGGCCAGCCCTCTTCTCGCGAACATACGGGAGAGCTGCCTTCGTCATGATGATTGCGCCAAACAGATTCGTTTCGATTTGTGCGCGAAAATCCGGCATCGGCGTGTCTTCGATCGACGAGAGATTGCCGTATCCAGCGTTGTTGACGACAACGTCCAGCGAGCCAAACGTATCGATCGCTGTCTTGACCGGCGTTACAAAGGGAGAGCCGCCGGCTAGGCGCAAAGAAGGTGGTGACAACCGCGCACCGCACGGTCGCCGGCGACGCTTTCCATGTATGCCGAATTCTCCATCCAGGACTAATACCCAGTTGTGCTGCTCAAGGACGCAAATCACATCTGAAGACAGAGACGAGGTTAGTGGTCGTGAGTGCCTGTCGCTTCGTGACTCAGCCACGCTAGATCAGGGCGCTGGGATTCTTCAGGAACCGGTGCTCGTTGCCGTTCATGAGCCAATTCCGGAACTCCATCAAATGGTCATGATCGATTTCATCCACGAAGCGCCGACTTGTCCATTTCTCAAACTGCCGGAGGGCCTGTCTGTGCGACTTCAATGTGTCTCGCTCAAACGTGACCTCTATGCTGTACAGCCGCCTCTCTATGGCATCAGCAATCGTAATTCGTTGAGGCTTCTTCTTTAGAGGATCGGGGCGTTCGAAACCATCTGCCGCGTCTTCGAGGTGCCGCTCTTTTGCCCTTGCAGCCTTTATCGCGGCCTCGAAATTGCCCTTGACCCTCTGCTCGCGCTTCTTGCCCTCGGTCCAAACCAAGTAGAACTTGCCCTTTCGATCTGCTTCGGATGGTTTCAGCCTGTCGTCCGGCGGTCGGAGATTTTGACTCCAGCGCCAGCGCCCTTCGGGGTCTTTGATTCGTTCTCGGATGCTTACAGTCGTGTTAGCCATACCCTGTACCAATACTCACTTTCAGGGCAAAGCCTCGACCTTTGGGACAAATTTGGGACAAGCTCAAGGCAGGCTATCAACCGTGCTTTAATGAATCACTTAGAAATGGTTGGTAGCGATACCGGGATTCGAACCCGGGTTTCCGCCGTGAGAGGGCGGCGTCCTAGACCCCTAGACGATATCGCCAATCGTGAGCTGTTTATCGCACCCGGCGGAATGCCGGGCACAATCGACAATTTGTCATTTTCCCATGCCCGGGCGGGAGTCGCAAGCGGATGTGTCCAAAGCGGTGTTCACTGGTCACAAAGGTTTAGAGAGCAGGCCCGCGGTAATATCAGTGTTTGCCAAACAATCTCACAATTCCGCAGGTGGTGCCGAAGCACCCGATGCGCAACGCGCCCGGGTGTTGCTGACGTCTGTGTTCGGTCCTTACGCCCGCGACGACAAATTCGGCAGCCGGGCGATCAATCCGATGGAGCTGTACCACAACCAGGTAACCCGGGCGCAGGGCGCGTTCTCGTTGCGAATGTTCCACCGCTCGTGGGGCATCATGATGATCCAGGCGAACATCACCGCGCCAAGCACACTGATGGACTTGCCCTCGTGCGAGAAGTTCACGCGGGAACTTGTTCCACACATTACGACGTTGTGGGAATTTCGTCGATCATCGTGAATGTGGGCAAAGTACGCGAAATGTGCCGGAGAGGCGCAGATCGGTCGCGGCCACGGTGATTCCGTCGGTGGGCCGCCCGATGGGATGCAATTTCTGCACGACTTCTTCATTTTTTGGCGGCAAAGGAAACTTCCATAATTTTACGAGACCGGCGACGAACTGTTTGATCTGATGGTGCAAACGTTTTTCGTGATGGACGAGAATTTCCTGTTGCATCGCGAACGGCGATGGCGCTGCTGGAACGAATGAAAACGGCGGGCAAGAGCCGGGGAATGGCGGTGTTCGCTTCGGCCAATGCCATTCGCAAATATTCGATGGAGGAGCTTGTGGAGCTGGGGGTGTCCTGGATTTGGATGGGGCTGGAATCGCAAAGCGCAGGCTATGCCAAGTTGAAAGGGACGGACACGCACGAATTAACCAGCGAATTACGCAAGCATGGAGTTCGCGTGCAAGGCTCGACGATCATCGGGCTGGAACATCACACGCCAGAATATATTGAGGACGAAACGAAGCAAGGACGACTGCTGGACGGCGTGGACCTTGCGGACATTCCCGGGCAGTTCCAGTTCAACTTTAAGCATACGGCGATTTCGCAGGCGGATTCGCAGAGATTTCTGGATTGGGCGTTTTTGCGGGATTTCCAGCGCAATGGGCCGAGCTTGTATCGCATGTGCCGGATGATGCTGGAAGGCTGGAAGAGGCATCGCGACTATCCGGATGTGCGGGTGCGGGAGCGCTTCGAACGGGAAATGAGCAAGCTGCGCATCGGCTACAACGCGGCGCTGTGGGCAATGGAATGGCAATGCCGCGAGTGGAATGAGAATGTGAGCTCGCAGATCAAAGTGCTGCGCGGCGAGGTGGACAAAGAGTGCGGGTTTGCCGCCAAGCTGAACGCACGGGCGCTCGGACCGCGGTTGCTGAGGACTTCGCGGCGCGAGGAGCGGCGGTTGGCGAAGGGAGAGTCGTATGAGCCGCCGATGTATTTGGAGCGGGCGAATTGGACGACGGTTTAGGAGCGCGACGCGCGAAAGTTTGAGATCGAAGACCGAAGTCCTCAGGGGCTGAAGCCCAGTTCAACAAGCGCTTATGCCGGGGCTTAAGCCCCGGCCCTTAAAGGTCGGCTCCCAACAAGGCACCACAAAATCCACGAACGGCTAGAACTTCACCATGATGGCCATGTCGATGAAGGATTCGTCTTTGCGCAGGTCGGGGAACCAGACGCTGCCGGGTCCGCCGCCGCAGGCAGATTCGGCTCCCGCCAACGAAGTCTGACCGGAGCTGGCGCCACTGCTGCAAACAAAATATTGCGGGAAATTATTGTTTCCACCGGGAGGCGTGATACCGCCGGGGCCGCTCCAGTAAGGTACGTTGGCGTGGCGATAGTCATATTCCCAGCGGAACGTAATGTATTGCTTGGGCATGTAGTCGAACGTGATCGAGGAATCCCACGCCTTGAAGGGATTGCCGGGATTCTCCGTGAAGTATGGCGAATTGGTGGACGCGGTGACGGCGGTTTCCCCGTTGATGGGAGGAAGCAGCACAAGATAACGGCCGGGATTGTTGATCTGACCGCCGCCGATAGTGATCCCGAACAAATCCCTATGGAACCAGAAACGGTTGTAGCCCATCCAGCCGACGAAGCTTTGTTTCGGGCCGCCGCTTTTATTGCTGTAGCAGCTAACGCCCGCGCCGAATTCGCAACCAAGATCGCCGGTGAGCGAAAACGCCATCTTATCGAGCGTGTTGTAGGGCTTGTCGTAATATTTCACTTCGACGCTGTTGTCCGTGTGAATACGGCGGCGACCGGGTACGAACAGATCGTCTTCTCCGACGCCGTAGTTATTCGAGATGATGTTGAGCCAGGGCTTGGGGGTCCACTTGATCTGTCCGCCGATGCCGGGCGTGTGATTGGCCGAAGCGTAGGATTGCCAACCGTTGATGAACCACGGCTCAATCTTCAAATGCGCGGTTGGGAAGATTTGCACGCGAACGCCGTTGAAGAACCACGGCGTGTTCGAAGAGACGTAGGAAGGCTGATAAGCCCAGTTGTCGAAATTATAGTAGCTAAACAGGCCGATGTAAGACATGAAGATGCCGGCGTCGATGTTGACGCCATGCAGCACATCGAAGTGATAGCCGCCGTAAGCTTCCGAAACGTAGCGATAGGCATCCGCCAAATCCCATTGGCCATGGCCGGGGCTGGGATCGTTGCGCGGCGTGGTCACAGAATACATGCCGAACTGGGTCATCAGGCGGCCGCGGACATTGTCATAATGGAAGTCGCCGCCGACGCCCAGCTGTTCCAGCTGCACTTCGTAGGAACGGAAAAGTTCGCTGGAACCCCCGATGGAGTGATCAGTGGGATGGTTGAAATCGGCAACGTAGTTGGTGTCGAACCGGATTTCAGGCGTGAAAAATTTAGTGTCCCAATAAATCTCTTTGGTGCGGGCATTGCCGTTGAGCCAGGTCCAGTCCGAATCGGAAAAGGGCTCGACGACCGCGGGTTTCGCATTGGCCGCAACAGCGGCATTGGCTGACGCGTTTTGATCCTGCTTGACGTTGGCGCTGGACGAAGAGCCCGGGTCGACGGAGGCAGATGTAGCGCCAGGCGTGCCGGGAACTCCTGACGCGGCAGCCGAAGCCGCCACGGAATTGGCGCCCGGTGTGGCGGAATTGCCTGAGGCTCCAGACGCGTTCTTGGGTGCAGCGGTCTCGGTGGCATTCGGATCTTTGGACTCCAATTCGGCGACACGCTTTTCGAGCTGTTCGATGCGTTCGAGCATCCATTGCTCGCGCTCCGTCAGGCCAGTCGCCGGGGAAGCATTTGGTTTCGTTGGGGATTTCGCGGCGGAATCGGTATCTTTATCCTTTTTGCCATCGGCGGTCCCATCCGCTGAATAAACGACTGGACTTAGAAGGCAGAGCACCACACATGCCAGAAGCACAATACGTCCAAACAAAACGCGCATAGTTTCACCCCCGAAATAACTACGGCAACGGACTTTTTGGAAAATGGCAGTGAACGACTGCCCTTGGCGCTCCAAGCAGAATTGTACTCGTTGCCAAGAGAGGATACTGCCCGGGACATAAGGAATCTGTGAGGCCCAAATGAGCGTTCCATAAAGCGGTGGATGGAAAAACAGGCGGAAGGAAAAGCGCCATAAAACACTCTCACGCCAGCATTTCGGCTCGCGTCACACCCAGGTTTCCCAGAAGACAGCAGATAAATTCACAGCTTTAGATTACGGAGGGCGAGATTCGGTTCATTCAGGCTCGATAATATTCCGCCTCGAACCGAACTACCTGCAAGTGACTGAATACAATGGACAAGAAAACCCGGCCCAAGTTTCGCTTGACACGGAATTAGCTGACTATATACTTACGTCTACAATAATATGTGCGCCGAGACCTCGGCGGCTACCTGGATCATTTCCCCATGAATCAGTCCGTTGGAAGCGAGGATGGATGGTCCTCCCAGCAGATAGGGCTGTCCCTGCATATCCGTAACTATTCCGCCGGCTTCTTCGACGATCACGACGCCGGCCGCGGTGTCCCACGGATTGAGTCCAAATTCCCAAAAGCTATCGAAGCGGCCCAGAGCGACATAAGCCAGGTCGAGCGCCGCCGAACCGTCGCGGCGGACGCCGTGGGATCGCAGCGTGAAGTCCCAATAAAAGTGGAAGTTGGGATTTGCCTGGCGATTGTGATTGGGGAATCCGGTGCATAACAGGCTGTTCTTCAAGGCATCAATTTTCGAGCACTGGATTTTCTTGCCGTTGAAGGTAACGCCTTCTCCGCGAGCGGCGACGAACAGTTCGTTGTGAATGGGATTGTAAATCACGCCCAGGAGCAGTTCATTCTTGCGCGCCAGGGCCATGGAGACGCAGAAGCACGGATACTTGTGGGCAAAGTTGGTTGTGCCGTCCAGGGGATCGACGTGCCAGCGATATTCGGAATTTGTGTCTTTGCCGGTGCCTTCTTCGGCGGCGACGGCGTGTTGGGGAAAATATTTCTGCAGGCGGCTGACGATGAGCGCTTCGGAGCGGCGGTCGGCTTGCGTGACCAGGTCAAACTCGGTTTTGTGGGAAATGGTGGCAGGCCGCTCCACCTCTTCGCGCAGGATGGCGCCCGCTTCCTGGGCGACTTCAACGGCGACTTCCAGAAAAGTTTTGAGCATTCGCTTTCCGGGGTCCTCAAACGAATTACTGTGGACCGGTGAGATAGGTCGTCCGGTGACGCGCGGTGTAGCCGGGCAGGACCTTCACTTCAATTGTACGGTAAGTGTTGGCGGGGCCGCGCGGGTTGGGATAGTAGGCCAGGCGGTATTGCGTGCGTAGTTCGCTGTTGATGCGGTCGAAGATGATGGGAAGCTCCTGGGGAGATACGGGGAAAAACATGGCGCCGCCGGTGGTGTCGGTGATGGTCTGAAGGGCGTGCTCGCCGGCGGTGTTGCGGCCATTTTCATTTTTCACGGGACGGATGACGACGGTGTAAAGCAGAATCCCGGCGCGAAGAGCTGCTTTACGAGCAGCCTCAAAATCGGAGCGGCTGGTGGTTTCGCCCGCGTCGGTAACCATGATGATGACGCGGCGGCGTTCACCACGGCGCTTCTGCAATGCGTCGGAACCGAGTAGCACGGCGTCGTAGATCGAAGTGCCCGCACCGTCGGGGATCTTGTGGACAGCTTCCTGAAGCGCGGAAATTTTATCGGAAAAGTAGGGAGGCAGCTGGCGAACCTGCTCGTCGAAGGCAAAGACGCTCAGGCGATCCTCCGGGCGCAAAATTTGCTGAATGAAGTGAGAAGCGGCGTCCTGCTCGGTGGCTTTTTCGATGTGCGCGCTCAGGCTGGCATCGATCATCAGGGCGATGTCCAGCGGCTGGTGCGTTTCGGCCTCAAAGATATCGATCTTTTGCGGAACGCCTTCTTCGAGAATCTGAAAAGCCTCGAAGGGCAGGTTGGGCGCGGGGCGATTGTGTTCGTCCAGAACGCTGACCAGCACGGTGACCAGATTCACGTTGACCTTCACGGTGCCGCGCGACGCCGGAGGAGCCGGCGCCTGTTGCACGCTGGGCTCGTCGGTGGGGTTTACCGGACCTTCCGCGGGTGGAGTGGCGGGCGGGCTCGGCTGGGGGGAGGAAGGCTGCGCCCATGGCGGGCGATCCGGCTTGTCCTGTGCAGCGAGAAGCAGGGGCAAAGCAAGCAGAGCGAGGGCGGCGGCAAATGGCTTGTGCACCTGAAGAGTCATCCGTTGGCTAAGATGCCGTCTGGGGAGCGGAAGGTGGTGCGGGCGGCAATTCCCCGTCTGCCCAGACAGCGCCACCTTGAAAATACTCCTTTTTCCAGATGGGTACGGTGCGCTTGAGAGTGTCGATAGCCAAGCGGCAGGCGTCAAAGGCCGGGCCGCGATGGGGAGCGCTGACGGCGATGAACACGCTGGTTTCCCCAATTTGCAAGCGGCCGAGGCGGTGAACAATGGCCACGCGGTGAATGGCGAATTTTTCGTGGAGCAACTGGCCGATACCGCGCATTTTGGCAAGGGCCATGGTTTCGTAGGCTTCGTAGTCGAGATACAGGGTGCGGCGGCCATGGGATTCGTTGCGAACAAAGCCATCGAAGGTGACGATGGCACCGTCGGGGTCAGCGCGCACGTCGCGGACGATCGCGGCGGCGTCAATCGCCGAACGAAGAAGCGCGAAGAGATCTTTCTCTGTGACAGTGTTTGGCATGGCCGGGTTTCAACCTCCGCTGACGGGAGGTAGAAAGGCGATCGTATCACCTTCGGCGAGCGGCGTGTCCCAAGAGGCGAATTCTTCGTTGCGGGAAGCGACGAGGGAGGCGCGATACACGGCAAGATTCGGAAAGCGGCCGGCGTAGCGGTCGAACAACTGCGCGAGGGCCGCGCCTTCGCAAATTTCCACGGCTTCCTCGGCAATTCCGGTGAGTTCGCGCAAGGGGCCGAAGAAGAGAACTGTGACGCGAAGATTGCGTAAGACGTGAGGCACGAGAAAATTGTAACCTGAGGTGGCGCGCCCTGCCAGTGAGCGCAAGCTGGATACGGCCTGGGCCAAGAAAGAAAAGATATCATGAAGATTCTGGTTACAGGTTCGACCGGACTGGTGGGAAGCGCGTTGGTGGGCGAATTAAAGCAAGCGGGACATACGGTGTGCCGGCTGGTGCGACCCGGCACAGATGGCGAAGCGCTGCGTGGCAGCGAGGGATTCGACGTGCGATGGAATCCCGCGGCCGGCGAACTGGGCGCGGCAGCAGTAGGCGCGGAGGCGGTGTTGAATCTGGCGGGCGCTTCCATTGCGGACCGACGGTGGACGGCCGAACGGAAGAAGGTGCTTCGCAGCAGCCGGGTGGATACGACCCGCGCGCTGGTGAATGCACTGGCGAAAATGGCGGCGCGGCCACGGGTGCTGGTGTCCGCGTCTGCAATTGGATTTTACGGCGACCGAGGCGAGGAAATTTTGACTGAAGATAGCGCGCCGGGCCCCGATTTTCTGAGTGAGATTGCCAGGGAGTGGGAATCAGAGGCGGAGAAGGGCGCGGCGCTGGGAATCCGAGTGGTCCGCGCGCGGTTTGGCGTGATCCTGGCGAAGAATGGCGGAGCTTTGCCGGCGATGGCGCGGCCGTTTCGCTTTGGCGTGGGAGGAAGGATAGGTTCCGGGCAGCAATGGATCAGCTGGATCAGCCTGGAAGATGTCGTGAAAATTTTGCGATTGGCGCTGGAGGACGGAACGGTGCGCGGAGCGGTGAATTTGGTGTCTCCACAGGCGGTGCGCAATGCGGAGTTTACTTCGGCTTTGGCGAGGGCGCTGCATCGCCCGGCGCTCTTCCCTGCCCCGGCATTTGCGCTGCGGCTAGCGCTGGGAGAAATGGCAGACGCGCTGCTGTTAGCCGGCCAACGCGTCGTACCTGGGCAATTGGACAAGCTCGGCTATAAGTTCTTGCATACGGATTTGACGACGACATTGGCGCGCATCTATTCGTGACGGCGCGACACGGACTTACTTCACGGCGTTGATGGTGACGGTGATCGTGAGCACTCTCCCGCTCAGCGGGTCTGCAGCCTGCGTGGTTTGAACTGTTTCGCCATCTCGCATAGTGAAGGGAAGTTCTGTCTTGAATTGACGAATGATCGGCTCGCGGAAGTGCCCGGTGGTGGGATCGCTGGGAGGGCTTGAGGGTTTCTCTATTGGCACGACGACATCGCCTTCGAGCCAGGAACGTTCGAGACTGAAACTAAGATCGAACCGGCCGTCCTCCCGGATGAAGCCGCGCGCGTCGATACTGGTGCCAACATCGACATACTGCATGCCGTTCTCCTTGCCAACGTAGACGGGAACGCGGCTGCCAATACGCATTTTGGCCCAGGCAGCCGGGCCCGGGCCGTTGTCAACGGCCTTGAGAAAAAACATATAAGGCAGATTCGCCAGTTTTTTCTCGCCATCGGTCTCGGCGAAGGTCACTTGCACTTTGAGGGTGACGGGGGCTTTCTTGCCATCCGTCTTGGTGCTGTCTTGAGCCGCGAGATGCAGAGGAACTGCCGACACAGCAAAGAGCACTGCCAGTGCGAAACGTAGTTTTCTCATGTTTTCCTCCGTGAAACTTGGGTCGTGCGTGCTTGCGGAAATCTGTTGCGACGTTTTATTTGCTACTCGCTTTCGGTTGTCATCAAAGGCTTCACTTCCAGGCTCTCGATCTGGAGCAGCGCAATTTCCGCTGGATCTTCGGCTGCTTCCGGCACAGGCTGGCCGGGCGGCGCTAGCGCCAAGGTGTCAGCTTCCTGCTCGGGTGTTTCCGCGACGAATTTGGCATAGGCCTGGCGCTCTTCCGCGGACACGATCACTTGCGGCGCAGATGTCGAAGACCCTGGGCGGACGAAGTGTGTGGACCTTAGCGGAGAAAATACTTTCGGAAATTCCTGGAGCGGTGTCGTTGAAGTTTCCAGGTTCCCAGCACTTTGGGGAGCTGCGGTGGAAACGGTTTGCGGCAAACTGAATGGCTTCGGTGGGTGCCACAAAGTGTAAGCCGCGCTCATAGCCAGGATTGCGACGGCAGCGACAGCAACAAAAGTCCAACGCGGCATTGCTGCGGGATGGGAAACAGGCTCTTGATCCAGCCGGGCGCGCACACCGGGAAGAAGAGACGGGGGGACCTGCGCATTGACGATCATACGGAGCCCGACCTCGAGGGAGCGAAACAAATCAAGCTTTGCGGCGTGAAACTGGTGGCAGGCTTCGCAGGAGTTCTCGTGCGCGGTAACCTCGATGGCAAGGCGGGATTCGCCGGCCGCCAGCGAATCGCGGATTTTCTTTCGACATTGTTGGCAGTTCATCGCAACTTCTCCGCCAGTTGTTTTCTGGCAAAAAATAATCTCGACTTCACGGTGCCCATGGGGATGCCGAGCATTCCGGCTACTTCCTCGAGCGTGTAGCCCTCGACGGCGGCCAGCAGCAGCACCAGGCGGAACTTTTCCGGCAACTGCTCCATCGCTTTTTCCAGGCGCGCCTGGAATGCGTTGGAGTCTGCAAGTTCTTCCGCGGTTCGCGGCGCAGGCCGCGAATCCGGCATAGCCCATTGCGCCTCCCGCTGCTCGCGGCGCCTCGCCGAACGCCAACGGTCCAACGCCAGGCGAAACGTGATGCGCACGAGCCAGGCGCGGAAGCGGGTGGCATCACGCAGGCGATCGAATTTCTGGTAAGCGCGCAGGAGCGCCTCCTGGGCCACGTCTTCAGCGTCCGCGGCGTTACGCAGGACGCCGTGGGCAACACGGAAAGTCAGCGGTCCGCACTCAGCGAGACGGGATTCGAACTCCCGGTGCAATCGCGATCGGGAAATCTCCCGCGCGGATTCGGCTTCGAGCGTTCTTCCCGGCTGGATCAGAACCAGCTCATGCATTCCTGAGCTCCCTCTCACTCAACTAGACGGCGCGCCCGGGGTTTTGGTTCATAGTGAAACGCGATTCGATCAGATATTGAGCGCATGCAGCAGTGCTTCGAGGTTGGTTTCATCGACAAGCAGGGAAAGACCAGCAGCGCTTTCGGCGTTTAAGGGGACGTCGCCTTTATCGAAGGCGTGGAACAGGCGCATCTTGGCGACGGCGTACTCCTCGCTGCTGGTGAGCTGCCTGCCATTGGCCTGCGCCCAGGCCTGTAGCGCCGATTGCCGCACGACAATGCGGAGAGGAAATGTGGTTTTCCGGTCGGCGGAGACGGCGTAGATAAATTCGCCGGCGGCACTGGCATTTTCGTGAATGCGATTCACTTCATAAAAACAGTATTGATAGACGTAGCCGTTTTCCGCGGAGTAGCTCTTGATCCGGCGAACCGCGTCTGGACGAGGCATGCGCGGATTATTGGAGCGGGATGAAAGAAAGTCAATGGAAGCGGGACGCAAGAAGCGATTCCAAAGCGGGATGAACGGGCGGGCGGAATTTCGGAACGGAACTGTCGATTCGATTTGGGGCAATGACGAAAAAGTTTTGAAGAAAAGAAAGTTAGCGTGAGAAGGCTCGCAACGTTCTGCAACAACACATTTTAGGACGGGGTGAGAAGGAAAGCAGGGAGCGCTGGCGATTTTTTGCGGTGGTGGAGTTGGGGTGGTGGTCAGCCTGCATTAGAAGAGGCATGCGGCCCCTTCGGCAAATGCGAGACACGAACGAAATGAGGAAGAAAGATTCGCCTGCGTGGCGTGCCTGCCGGCTATCGTGCTCCTCGAGGCGGGTACGTGGACTCTGGGCTGCGGCGGGGGAGGCGCAGGCTCTATAACGCTCCGCCGTCACCACCTCCCACCCTCAATGTGAGCGTGACGCCCAGTTCCGGAACAGTGTTGCTCGGTGAAACATTAAACTTCAGCGCCGCCGTTTCCAACTCGAGCAACACCAGCGTGACCTGGAGCGTTAACGGGGTAACCGGGGACAACGCTCAGGGCGGAACGATTTCCGCCGATGGGGTGTATACAGCGCCTATCGATCTACCCACGGGCGGGACGGTGCAAGTGACAGCCACGAGCCAAGCCGACGCCTCTAAATCCGCAAGCGCAAGCGTGGCGGTCACGGGCGATATTTCTGTTTCTGCTGCCGAATGTGGCGAGTGTGGCACTTGGTGCGCAGCGGCCGTTTCAAGCCACCATCCAAAGCCAGGGAAAACCAGACACCACGATTCGCTGGAGCTTATCTGGCCTAGCGTGCCCCAATGCCTGCGGAGCCGTGAGCGCGAACGGTTCTTACACCGCGCCACAGATTCTTCCTGGCGCTACAACAGTGAGTCTGACGGCTACAAGCGTTGCCGATCCGTCCAAGCAGGCCACCGCCAGTTTAATCATAACCTGTCATTTCACTTTGCAGTTGACGGCGCCGGGGAACGTAGGCGTGGGCACAAGCACGCCGCTGGTGGCAGTGCTCACTCCGGTGGCCGGCTCCAACCCAAGCACCGCAATGAACTGGTCTTTGAGTGGAAGCGGCTGCGTGGGAAGCGCGTGCCGAGTGCTGACCGTAACCACGAGGCAATCCGCGGGTGGGGCGACGCTCGAGAACACGGCCGTGTATACCGCGCCTGCAACGCCGCCGCAGCCGGACAGCGTGACCATCACCGTGACGCCGCTGGCGGACCCCAGCAAACAGGTGCAGGCGAACATGACCATTCAGTCCGGTGCGAGCATTATTATTTCTCGCGCGTCCGCGACCGTGGTGGCTACCGGGCGCATCACTTTAACGGCCTCGCAAAGCGGAACTTCGGGCAGCTCGTTCAACTGGAGCGTCAACGGTATTGCCGGCGGCAACACCACCTTCGGACAAATTTGCGTTACCGGCTCGGGTCCCTGCCAGCCGTTCAGCAGCGGGACCGCGACCGCAGTGGATTATGTGGCGCCAGGATCGATTCCTTCACCGAATCCATTTCTCATAACGGTGAGCAGCTGCACTGCGCTGACTACGTTGTGCCGCAACTCTACTACCCATCCGGGGTGGCCGGCGTCGCAACCGTGCGTGGTGCCAGCGGTGAACGTGCAATTCTCAACGCGCACGCAAACCGCGCCGTAGTCTTTTGCACACATTCTTCCAAGCCGCAAATCACTGGCCCGGACACGCTACCCAGCTCAACTCATCTGTTGGGGAATTGCGTTACGTGATCGCTGAAAAAACCTGGCAGGAAAATAATTCAAGCTCCGGCCGGAACCATCCACCCGCCACCAAAAATCAATCCTGGGCCTAACGATGCAAGAAACACAGGCAAGCGCTGTTCCGCGGGCTGTTCGGCGGCTTGATGCAAAGCAGCATGAAGCGCCGCGCCGCACATAGACGCGCCCAGGTTCCCGCGGATGCTGCCTATAGGCGGAAAATGCTTGATGGACACGCCGAGTTGCTTGGCCAGAATCGTGACCAGGCGCGGATTTGGCTGGTGCGTGGCAAATGTTCCCACATCGTCGCGGGAAATGCCGCTGCGGTGCTCCACTTCATCGATCACTTTTTCCATGCGGCTGACGGCGGCCCGGGAAAGCGCGTCTCCATCGAATTGCACGTCCAGTTTGCCTTTGCCGGATTCGCTCACCGCGATGGCTTCGGCATATTTGGAAGCGCAACCAAAGAAAAATTCACCGAGCCGGTAAGCCAGGCCTTTTGCATCGCGTGGCTTGTTGGACAAAAGAAAAGCGCTGGCGCCATCGCCAAAGAGCCCGCCAAATTCCCCATCGGCGCGTCCCGGTCCCAGCGTACGGCTGTGCACATCGGCTGTGGCGACAAGGATTCTTTTCGCGCGCCCGGAGACCAGGAGAGCCTGCGCCACGGCGAGCGTTTGCAGCAACGCCAGGCAACCGCTACCAACATCCAGCGCATTGCAATTTTCCCGTAAGCGGAGCTTGGCGTGCAGAATCGCGGAGAGCGAAGGATACGCGTGGTGCGTTTCGCTGGCCGCCAGAATCCAATCCAGATTTTCCGTATCCTGACCGGTTTCCTGCAAAAGTTCCCGGCAGGCTTGGTGGCCCAGAGTGCCTTCATCTTCATTTTCCGCCGCGTAGGCTACGGAGACGATGCCCGCGCGGCTTTTCAATTTTCCTGAGGGCATGCCAAAGGCGTGATCCACTTCCTCGGAAGGGACAACTCGAGAGCCAAAGGCGCTGGCGGAACCGATAACGTAAACTTCGGTGACGGTCAAAGCTGGGACCTCATTCGTTCAACAACACTCGGCGGCGCAAAACGAGCAGTCAGTGTAGCCCTTTGAGGGACGCTCTCTATCATCCGGCAGAAAGTCCGGTTTTCCAATCGAGAAAAAAGCTGGTAGTTCGCATTCGCCAATCAGAAATACTCGATCGCTTCCGGAGAACTTCGAAACCCATATTGTTCCGATTGCAGGCGCAACGCGTCTTCCAATGCGCCGGCGCGGCCCTGGGAAAACAAGGAGTTGCTGGTGACATCCGCAAAACCATGCAGCTGGAGCAAACGATCCTCGGCATCGCGTTGCGTTTCGAGAGTCGCCCCACGTCTTAGATGCGAAGGCACGATGCCGCGCTGTACCAGAGCCGGACAGATCAGCAGGAACCTGTGGCAATGCAGCGGATCTTCTTCGGCGCACATGATCACAACGTTTTTGCTCTGCACGAAACCAAGTAGGCGATCCAACGCTTCCTCAAAATCAGGAGCTTTACGGCGCGCGGCGTAGTCCACCAAGCCGTGGGGGAGATAATAGCGGGGATCGAGAGGGCGGCCGCCAAACTGGTCACCGAAAAACTGGTAGATGATTTTTGCGCTGGCCAGCTGCGCCATCAACGGTTCGCGATTGAATTGTGGAAAACGAAAACTTCCGGGCCGGCTGCGCACATCGCAAACCACATGGATTTCGTGGCGAATCAACGTGCCGAGAAGGTCTGAAATCTCCTGGTTGGAATGGCCGATGGTGAACAGGCGATGCGGCAAATGGTTGGATGGGCTCATGAGCAGGGGCTGCGCAAGAAAGAATTGTAGCGCGTTGGCCGATTAGCGCAAATCAGGCTGGGCGCATGCATTTCGTTACGGCTTTGCGACGCCAGCGAGGGATTCAAGTTCGGTAACCACGCGGTCCAGTTCTTCCACCAGCGGATTGCTGCCCGCTTTGCGAAATTCATCGACCAGCACGCGGTAATACCACAGCGTGCGGTCTTTTTTCCCCTGGAACCGTTCGAACACACTTTCTCCGTGCATCCGGAAATCGTGCAGGACTTCCCGCGAGTTAGAAAGCTTGTCCGCCGCGGAGACCAGATGCACATCCTCGGACTCGCCGGCCACGCGGGCAACATAGGCGCGCTTGCGCTCCATCCATGGGGGCTTTGGTTCGGTGTACGAGTCCGTGCAGCCTTCGACAATGTGCGCCACGCGTTTGCCGAATTTTCGGCGAATTTCGCGCAGGCGCGGCATTCCGCCCTGGTCTTCCACGGCGTCGTGAAGCAACGCCGCGATGGCCATTTCTTCGTCGCCGCCGTATTCGATGACGATGGAAGTGACGCTCAGCAGGTGGCCGATGTATGGACGATCGGTGCGTTTGCGAAATTGCCGCGCGTGCAATCGCGCCGCATAGCCGAGGGCCCGGATAAACTTCGGCGAAAAAATCCGCTGTGCAATACGTTTCGCGATGGACTTGGCTTTCTTTAGCGGCGGCGCACTTTGCTCAGCAGCCGCAGAATTTCCATGTACAGCCAGATGAGCGTGACCATCAGGCCGAACGCTCCGTACCATTCCATGTACTTTGGCGCGCCCATGCGCGTCGCGGTTTCGATCATGTCGAAATCCAGAATCAGGTTCATGGCCGCAATGACCACGATGAACAGGCTGATGCCGATGCCCAGCGGCGTGGCGCTATAGAGAAACGACATGCTGGAATGGAAGAATGCGCTCATTACCATGTTCACCAAATATACTATGGCGATACCGCCGGTTGCCGCGATCACTCCCAGCTTGAATCCGCGCGTGGCGCGAATGATGCCGAATTTGTACGCCAGCAACATCACGAACATCACCGCAAACGTCAGGCTGACCGCCTGAACGGCGATGCCGGGATAGGAGCGCTCCAGCACCGCGGAAATGCCGCCGAGAAACAGTCCTTCGAGCAAAGCGTAGATCGGAGCGGTGATCGGGGACCAGTTTTGCTTAAACACGGTGACAAGCGCGACGACGAATCCGCCGATGGCGCCGCCAATCATCCACGGATAAGCCGCTTCGGGCGTCTCCGAGTGGACCATTCCCCAGGTCCATGCCGCGCTGACCACAACAAAAAACAGCAGCAAGCCGGTTTTGTTGACGGTGCCCTGAATGGTCATCGCCTCGCCGGTTATCGTCTGACCGGTGAAAGCGCTTTGTTTCAATACAGGATTATTGGAACGAAGCAGATCTGCCATGACCGTATCCTCCGGCCCCTGTGGGCCTGGAACGTAAGAATATCATCTTTGTGACGCGGAAGCCCTGCGCTAGCATCCGCGGCGGAATTGGGCTGCGAATTGCGATGACGGCCAGAGCGCGTGCGTGGGGTTGCGGATCAGGAAAAAGTTGGTAGCGCTAACGGGAATCGAACCCGTATTTCGGCCTTGAAAGGGCCGCGTGCTAACCGTTGCACCATAGCGCCAGTGGGGGTTTCGAACGACAGTGTTACGGAGTAACTAACCGCAGCGGGTTGCACCACTCCGCTACACACATTAATTGTACTA
>Ga0210383_10002571_pt1 | contig 16384 bp, 11 predicted proteins | sample IncBWC14OmetaG_FD_160072 | JGI IMG/M metagenome (GOLD analysis project Ga0210383, IMG submission 160072) | Forest soil microbial communities from Barre Woods Harvard Forest LTER site, Petersham, Massachusetts, United States - Inc-BW-C-14-O ...
CCACCTTGAGCAAGGTCGTGGTCTCGCTCATGTTGGAGTCGCCGACGATCACGTGCAGGCGGCGGAACCGCTCGGCGTCCGCGTGCGGCTCATCCCGGGTGTTGATGATCGGCCGCGACCGGGTAGTGGCCGACGACACGCTCTCCCAGATGTGCTCGGCCCGCTGGCTGACGCAGTACACCGCGCCCCGCGGCGTCTGCAGCACCTTGCCCGCACCGCAGATCACCTGCCGGGTAACCAGGAACGGGATGAGGATGTCGGCCAGCCTGCCGAACTCGCCATGCCTGCCGACCAGGTAGTTCTCGTGGCAGCCGTAGGAGTTCCCGGCCGAGTCGGTGTTGTTCTTGAACAGGTAGATGTCCCCGGCGATGCCTTCCTCGCGCAGCCGCCGGTCAGCGTCGACCAGCAGGCCCTCCAGGATCCGCTCGCCCGCCTTGTCGTGTGCGACAAGATCCAGGACGTTGTCGCATTCGGGGGTGGCGTACTCGGGGTGACTGCCTACGTCGAGGTAGAGCCGGGCGCCGTTGCGCAGGAAGACGTTGCTGCTTCGGCCCCAGGACACCACGCGCCGGAACAGGTAGCGCGCCACCTCGTCGGGCGACAGCCGCCGCTGCCCGCGAAAGGTGCACGTGACGCCGTACTCGTTCTCAACCCCGAAGATTCGCCGATCCACACGCCAAGGCTACGTCCCGTTGTCCGCTGACAACAGCATCCCGGCGTGTTGCCCGCTGGCACGGCACGGCCCGCCACGGTTCCCAGAGGTGCCCCGACCCACGCCATCCGGCTTGTAGGATCGGCTAGGGCAGATATGAAGACACGAGACGCAACGGCCTGCGACGGCCGCCCGGCGGAAGCCCGGATAATGAGCCGACCGCTTAAGTCGCTGGTCTAGCTCCGCGGGCCGCTTCTGGGTCGGCAATTGGAAAGTGACGATGACAATGGGGATCGACTACCAGCGCCTGTACGAGTATCGCTTCCGCGATGTCGACCAGGTGAGCCGCCAGGCGGTCTGGCGTGAGATCGCCGCCTACATATACCACCGTATGGGCGCGCCGACGAAGGTCCTCGACCCCGCCGCGGGCCGCTGTGAGTTCATCAACGCGGTCCCCGCAGCGGAGCGGTGGGCGGTAGATACCGTTGATCACAACGAATTCCGTCATTCCGACATTAAAGTGATTATTGCCGACATCCTGGACGCGGACCTTCCGGCGGACTATTTTGACGGGGTTTTCGTCTCCAACTTCCTTGAGCACCTGCCCAGCCAGGATGCGGTCGGCACGGTGCTGGCCAAACTGCGCGAATCGATGGAACCCGGTGGCACACTGGCCGTCCTCGGGCCGAACTTCAGGTACTGCGCAAACGAGTATTTCGACTGCGCCGACCACACGCTGGCGCTGACCCACGTGGCGGTAGTCGAGCATCTGTACGCGGCCGGTTTCGAGGTCACCGCCGTTATCCCGCGGTTCCTGCCCTACTCCTTCCGCAGCCGCATTCCTGCTTCACCCGCGCTCGCGCGGATCTACCTGCGAGTTCCCGCGTTGTGGCGAGTGCTCGGTAAGCAGTTTCTGGTGCTCGGGGTCAAGGGGCGGGAAAAGTAAGCAGGTTCTTGTCCCAGACCAGCACGGTATACGGCCCAACATGGTAGGTACGGGCAGGCGGGCCTAGGGCGGCGAGGGCCGAGGCGCTGGGCTTCCAGTGGCTGAAGTAGTCAGTCCCGTTCTCGGTGACCAGGAACGTCGCGCGCTGCGAGGCGGGGTCGTACCAGGAGCCCTTGGTTTCCCACAGGTAAGGCCGCAGCGAGGACTGGACGGCCCGGATCGTGACCGCCCCGTCGCTGCCGACGGTGACGATGCTCGACAGCCAGTAACCGCTCACGCCGCTGGTCAGGTGGTGCTCGGTCAGGAACGTCGCGAGCTGGGCGTTGGCCGGCGGGACCGACGGCTGGGCGGCGGCGTACCCGAGGCTGGCCAGGTAGCCGACCGCCAGCGCGGACGCCAGCCCGGCGCGCCACCGGCGGCCGCGAAGCCAGCCGGGGACGCCGGCCTCGCCGCCGCGGACGAGGGTGGTCAGGGGCTCTGCCAATACCCGGCCGGCCAGCACCGCACCGAACGGCAACACCACCGCGAACTCCCGTGCGTTCAGGTCGGTCGCGTCAGCCAGCGTGCTCGGTATGTAGATCAGCACGTTGAGGACGATGGCGAGGAGCAGGACCTGGCTGACCAGGTCGGGCCAGCTGACGAACCGCCGCACCACCCGGCAGATGGCCCAGGCGACCAGGGCCACGCCGGCCAGGTGCAGCAGCGCGAAGGCCAGCTCGACCGCGGGCCCCTGCGGCTTGGCACCGAACAGCGCGAGCAGGCCCTCCCCGGTCACCCACGCGTGCTTCGGCCAGGTGTGCACCGGGGCCAGCTGGTAGCCCAGCGGGTGCAGGATGAACCCGCCGCTGGCCGACAGCAGCCGGTTCACCAGGTCGGCCAGGCCATAGGCCAGGATCGCCGCGGCGGCCAGGGACACCTCGTACCAGCTGGCCTGCAGGGCCGCGCCGCGCTCCGGCGGGCGCGCGGACAAGACGGCGCGCAGGACGCGTATGCCGCAAACCACGACGAGGGGGACGATCCCCACCACGAGCACGAGCGGATCGGCGACCAGGACCCAGGTCAGCAGTAGCCCGACGATGACCGGAATGAACCATACCCTCGCGGGGGGGTCTGCCAGGGGGGTCCGGGGGGGTGGAGCCCCCTCGGGGGGGAGAACAGTCGACCCCCCGGGCGAGCACGGCCTGGTCGCGGCCCAGTCGATGACCAGCCAGATCAGCATGAGCGGGACGGCGGTGCCGATGTGGCCGACGGACAGCAGCAGGACGAAGGCTCCCACCCCGAGCTGCGGCGCGATCATGAGGCCGCCGGTCAGGGCCATCCGCGGCCATGCGGCGCGGCCCGGGGCCCGGTCCCGAGGCCCGCGGGCCAGCAGGACGGCGAAGATTACGGCCAGCGTATAGGTCATCGCCGCCGCGATGTGCGCGGTGTCGGCGTGCAAGCCGAGGAGGCCCTCGAGCATCGCGTACTGCGGCAGCTCGGTCGGGTAGAACGAGACGTCGGACAGGTACCAGCCGTGCAGCAGCAGGTTGCCGTGCAGCATGTCCCACGACATCAGCAGGATGTTCGCCGAGTCGGAGTTCACCGCGTAGGTGCGGGACACCTGCACGTAGGCGACGAACAGAAGCACCACGACGGCGGCGGCCGCCACCGTGGCCAGCAGGCGGCGGCGCATGACGGCCGGGGCCCCCGGTGGCCGCTCACGGACCGGGCGGGAAGGCGCGGCGGATTTCTCCGGCGTTCCGCTTCTCGGCACGGCAGCCATCACGTCCTATTCGATCGCCGCTTGGAGGATGATTCCCACAGGGTAGTGTGGCATCGCTCTGGTAGGCTGCGCGGCCTGGCCAGATTTTCGCCCTTCCCGCCACGACAGCTATGGTGGAGGCTCGCGGTTGCAGCTTACTTCGACGTCGGAAGAGGACAGCTCTCTCCGGCACCGCGCGCCGTCGCCGTGGCGGGGACTGAACCGGCCGGTCGTGCCGGCCGTGATCGCGTTCGTGGGCTGGCTCGGCTTCGTGTTGGCGCGCTGGCAGATCTGGGCCAAGGGGCATCTCAGCCTGTTCATACTGCTGGGCTCGGGGCGTACCGGATTCACGCACGCCAAGCAGCTGCCGCCCGGAGTGATGATCGGCGACCCGAATGCGGCGGGCTACGACGGGCAGTTCTATTACCGGCTGGCGCTGGACCCGTTCAACTGGAACAGGACCGCGTTCGGTATCACGATGGACCAGTCCTACCGGTACACCCGGATCGGTTACCCGATCCTGGCCTGGCTGGTCTCGCTCGGTCAGCATCAGCTCGTGCCGGTCGCGCTGGTCGTGATCAACCTGCTCGGCGTGGCCGCCATGGCCTACCTGGGCGCCGTGTTCGCCCGCGATTCTGGTCGCCACGCCCTGTGGGGGCTGGCCTTCGCGGCCTACTTCGGCCTGGTCATCAGCGTGGGCCGGGATACCGCCGAGCCGCTCGCCGAGGCGTGCATGCTGGGCGGCCTGCTCGCCTACCGCCGGAGCAGGCCAATACTGGCTGCGTGCCTGTTCGCCTTCGGCGCGATCACCAGGGAAACCATCCTGCTCGCCCCGGCGGCGATCGCCGTGACCCGGCTGGTGGACATGGCTCGCCGTCGCGCCCGGCCGGGCCTGGCCGACCTGACCTGGGTCGTGCCCGCTGTCGCCTACGGCATCGTGGAACTCGCGGTGCATTTCGTGGTGAAGGGAAAGTTCCCGCTGCTCGCGAACAGCAGCCGCAACCTCACCGTGCCGTTCACGGCGATGATCGACGCGCTCAAGTTCGACATCAGGCACATCAACACCGCCCACCTGAGCCCGATCGACATCGCCCTGCTCGAATACGCCACGCTGGGCGTCTTCGTGCTGGCCGGCCTGGCCGTCCTGCTGGTCACCACCGCGCCGGTACACGAGCGGGTGGCCTTCGTATTCTTCGTGCTCCAGGTCGGCCTGCTGTCCAGCCAGATCTGGACCAGCACGTTCGGGGACGGACGCTCGCTGATCGAGCCCTACCTGATGGCGTTGATCCTGCTGCTCGCCACGCCCCGGCACTATCTTTCCTGGCGCTACCTGGGCTTGATCGTGGCCTGCGCGGCACCGGCCCTGGCCATCGTGGCCCGGCGCCGCATCCTGTATATGTGATGGTCGGTCAGACCAGCCCCGGGTGGCCGAGGCGGCTGAGCAGGTTGGTGTCCCAGACCATGATGGTGTAGCCGTCGTAGCTGTAGGTGCGCCGCGGAGGGCCGAAGGTGCGCAGGGCCGCGGACTGCGCCCAGGGCAGCTGAGCGGGGCCGTCAGCCACCATGAAGGTCGCGTCGCGCAGCGACGGGTCGTAATTCACGTCGTCGGCCTCCCACTCGTACGGCACCAGCTCGCCGTCGGGCGCCATGGTCACCCCGCTGACCTGGACCCGGCCGCCGCTGGCCAGCGTGGTGCTGTTGGCCTGCCAGTAGCCGGCCAGCCCGTCGGTGAGCCCGTGCGCCACCAGCCAGCTGGCCAGCGGCTGGTTGGCGGGCGGAGCGGGCGGCTGCGCCGCGCCGTAGGCGAGCGTGCCCAGGTAACCGGCGGCGATCACCCCGACCGCGGGCCAGAGCCATCGCTTCGCTCTCCTGGCTGCCTGGGCCGCCGTCAGCAGCGGCTCAGCCAGCAGCCGGCCGGCCAGCACTGCCCCGAGCGGGAGCACGGCGGCGATCTCGCGTGCGCCCAGGATGTCCAGCGCGTGCGCGCTGAACATGTAGGCGCCCAGGTTGAACACGATGCCGACCGCGAATACCGATATGACCAGGTCCTGGAAGCGGTAGAGCCGACCCAGGGCGAGACCCAGGGCGCAGATGACCAGGATCGCGCCGACCAGGTGCAGCCAGACGAAGACGACTTCGATCGCCGGCCGGGCGTCGTACACGTTGGCTCCGAAGAGCTCAAGCACGGCCTGCAGCGTTACCCAGGACTGATGCTGCAGCGCGGCGACGGTCGTGTCCGACTCGACCGGCGCCTGCCGGTATCCGCCCAGGGCGGAGATGATCCGGGGCGCGGCCGAGCCAAGGCCGCCGGCCACGGCGGCCGCCCCGGCTAGGGACAGCTCATACCAGCGCGACGCGGGCCGCTGTCCGCGCCTGATCAGCCCCGGGCAGGAACGCAAAAGGACCACCAGGACCAGCGGCGCGATGCAGGTGATCAGCACGATCGAGTCGGCGACCATGGTCCAGGTCAGCACCACGAAGACCACCAGCGGCACGACCCACCGCGCGGCCTTCCAGCGGTCCGGCGTAACGCGGTCTATTACCAGCCAGGTCACCAGCACCGGCACCGCAGTTCCGGTGTGGTCCGGCGACAGGAGCACGATCTGGGTGGCGCTGAGCTGGGGCGCCACCATGATGCCCGCGGCCAGCAGGGCCCTGGCCACGCCCGCCCGGCCCTGGGTCCGACCCTTGGCTAGACATGCGGCCAGCAGGACGAGCAGCGTGTAGGTCATGGCCGCGCCGACGTGGACCACCCAGGCGCCCAGTCCCAGCACCGACTCGATGAGCGCGTACTGCGGGAGCTCGGTTGTGGAGAACGACACGTCCGCCACCCGCCAGTTGTGCAGCAGCAGGTTCCCGTGCAGCACGGCCCGGGCCTGCAGCACGATGCTCGCCCCGTCGGAGGACACGCCCACCGACCCGGACTGGCGCAAGTACAGGAAGAACAGGCCGACGGCCGCCAGTACGACCACGGCGGGCCGCCAGGCGGCGCGTGCCCGAACGCGCACGGTCGCCGGCGTGCGCACCGCGGCGTGGGTGGTCACAAGGGCCAAGACTACGGCCCGGCGGGACCGAGAGCGACCGCACGTGGCCAAGGCCCCGCTTTGTCCCCTCTCCCGCTTACGGCCCCGAGCCCGCGATGATCTGGGAGTTCTTGAGCGTGGCGATGACCGTCGAGCCGTGCGGCGCGACCGGCGCGTCGAACCAGAACGGCGCGCCGCCGGCGATCTGCCCGGGCGTGCAGATGAACTGGGTGGTCATCATGAAGGTCCAGGTCGGCTCCGCCGCGCAGGCCCGGACCCCGGTGCGTTCGGCCTGGACCAGGAAGCCGGTGACATCGATCCAGGCGTTGTGGTTGAAGCGGATCACGATGGTCCTGCCGCCCGCCTGGGCCGCGACCGCCTGGACGGCGTGCGGCAGGGCCGCGTCGGTGTCCGCGGTGCTCACCGCCGTGCCGGGCGCCGCCGCGAACGCCGCGACGCCGAGGATGGCCGCGCCGGCGGCGAGCACGGCACCTAGGGGCACGGGCGGGGCGTGCACCACGGCCACCGCGATGACCAGCAGCGTCAGGATCGGCGCGGAGAAGTAGAAGTAGCCGATGTAGTAGTGCGACAGGGTGTCGATCCCGACGGCGGCGTAGCAGGCGAAGGCCAGCGTGGAGACCACGTTGACGGCGAGCAGGGCGGCCAGGAACCGGCGCATCGCACCGTGCGTCAGCCACCACACCCCGGCGATCGCGACCGCGTACGACGCCACCGGCACCAGCGCCGCCACCCACGTGTGGCCGCCGCCGTGCCACCAGAACCACAGCGCGTACCGCACCACCTGCGTAAGCCCGTGCCCGCCGGCCCGCGACGAGGAACTGTACGAGAAGTACTTGCCGAAGCTGCCCGGCCAGTGCAGGGCCAGGTTGACCACGATCGGCAGCGTGAAGACCGCGCTGATGACCGCCACCGGAATCCAGGTCCGCGGACGGAGGAAGACCCGCAGGCTGGCACGCGGGCCGTGCTGCCAGATCACCGCGGCCAGCACGCCGGCGAGGATCACCGGCACGAAGAACAGGAAGCAGGCGTGCCCGTGGATCAGGAACCAGCCGGTCAGGGTCAGGATCCACAGGTCGCGTGCTGCGCCGGCCGCGACCGAGGCGGCCGCGACCAGGAAGGCGATGTACGCCGGCACGTACATCCAGGGCATCCAGTCGAGGCTGAGGATCTGCGGCTCGGTCGCGATGAAGCCGAGGAGCACGGCAAGGACGACGGCGGCGCCGCGCAGCGATCGCGTCCAGCCGTACACCATGCCGGTGACCATCGCCACGAACGCGCTGTTCAGCACGAACACCGCGAACACGTGCGCGTTCCACGCCGTCGGCACCAGATGCAGCGCATAGAAGAAGAGCCACTGCCCGGCCGCCTGCACGTACATGTAGGCGGGCCCGGGATGGTTGAAGCCCTCCCGGGAGTAGTTCCCGATGAGCAGCGTGCCGTGCATGGCCTGCTGGATCAGGATCGAGTTCGCCCCGGCGTCACCCTGCTCGTAGAAGCTCGCGGTGAAGAGAAACCTGCTGCGGACGACGAGCACGGCCAGCACGAGCGCGAACGGCGCGACCCAGATCCACCAGGGCCGACGGGCCTCGGTCTGGCCTGGCGACGAGCCGGGCGAGCGGGAGCCGATAGCCGGCCGCCGGCCGGGACCGGCCGCCGCCGACTCAGCGGTCGTCGTCTCCTGCCCGCTCATGCGCTCACCCGCCGCCAGCGTTCAGATCGTGCCGTTCTTGACGGCCTCGTCGATCCAGGGGATGACCTCGTCGAGCATCTCGTCAAGCGTTGTGGACGCCTCGAAGCCGAGCATCTTCTTGGCCTTCTCGGTGTCGGGGACGCGGCGCTGGACGTCGTATTCGAACGGGTCGTCGTGGACGAGCCGCAGCGGGGCCCCTTCCCCCTTGACCTTGCACCAGATGGCCTCGGCCAGTTGCCGCACCGTGGTGCCCTCCGAGGTGGACAGGTTGAAGTCCTCGTTGAGAGCGTCTTCGTGCTCCATCGCGGTCACCACGCCGGCGGCCAGGTCACCGCCGTAGGTGTAGTGCCGCACCTGGTCACCCGAGCCCAGGATGTGCAGCGGGTCCTGGCCCTTGAGCACCTTTTGCACCAGGTCGGGAACCACGTGGCTCATGGCCAGGCGGACGTTGCCGGACAGGATCTCCTGGTCGCCCAGGGCCCGGCTCTCGCCGATGCCCACGCAGTTGAACGGTCGCACCAGGGTGTACGGGAGGCCGTACTGATCCCAGGCGGCGCGGGCGAAGTACTCCACGGCCAGCTTCTGGAACCCGTAGGAGGACAGCGGCGGCGGAATCTGCCGCTGCTGTCCCTCGTAGGAGGGCCACTCGTCCGTGCTCTCGAACACCATCGACGAGGACAAGTAGGTGACCTTGCGCAGCTGGCCATCCCGCCGGGCGGCGATCGCGGCGTCGCACGACGCCGCGATGATCCGCTCGTTGGTGGCGAGCAGGTCATACGCGTAGGTGTGGAAGTAGGAGATGCCCCCGATCATCGCCGCGCCGGCGATGAAGTGATCACAGTCGGCTAGCAGCCGCGTCATCAGCGCCACGTCCTGCGCGTCGCCCTCGACGAGCTGATAGTCCGGGTGACTGTCGTAGGACTTGCGCACCTTCCCGTACTTGGAGAAGTTGTCCAGCCCGACGACCGCGTACCCGCGTCGGAGCAGTTCCTCAACGACGTACCCGCCGATGAATCCCGCGGAGCCGCTGACCAGAACCTTCTGCATCACTGTCCCTTCCAGAGTTCGGCGCTTTACGGTTTTTCCCTGGTCGTCTCGCCCCGGGACCGGATTTGCTCGGCGGTCAGCTTCGGCCCGAACGCGAACCGGTACCAGCGCAGGTACCTCGGAATCCAGCTGGCTACCTTGAAGCTGGACATCCCGGCTTGCCGGTCCAGCCAGATCGTGGGGATCTCGGCGACCGGCAGGCCCATCCGCTTGGCCTTGGCGGTCAGCTCGATGCCGATCTCGAATCCGTGCCGCGAGTCGATGCCGACCTGCCGCACGAAGCTCGTGGAATAGGCCTTGAACGAGTTCGTCGCGTCCCGCGTGCCGGTGTGCGCCAGCAGCCGCAGCGACCGACCCGCCGACTTCGACAAGAAGCCCTTCATCACCGGGCCGCCGACCTGCTGACCGCCGGGCATGTACCGGGACGCGGCCGCGACCGCCACCCCGCGGTCGACCAGCCGGGCCAGGTCGTCGATCTGCCGCGGGTCGTCACAGCCATCGGCCATCGTCACCACCGTGACCGGAGCGGCGGCGACGTCGATGCCGAACCTGATCGCGTTCGCCGGCCCGGGCCCGTAGGTGTTCACCAGGCACCGGATGCGCGGCTCCTTCAGCGCATACTCGGTCACCACCGGGACCGTGGTGTCGGCCTCGTCGTCGACGACGACGAGCACCTCGCACTGGAGATGGACCGACTCGAACAGCCGGTCGAGCACCGGCAGGATCTGGTCACCCTCGTTGTACGCGGGTACCACGACCGAGACCCGGGGCACCTCAACGGTCATACGCGCACACCGTGCCCGAGCACGTTCCAGATGTCGGCGATCGGCTTGTCCGTGGCCAGCGTGCGGTACTCGGGGTGCGGCGCGCCGATCACCAGCAGGTCCGAGCGGGATATGACCTCGTCCTGCGGGCGCAGCCCGGGGTCGACGGTCACGTACGGGTCGGCGCACAGTACCGCGCCGGCCTTGAAGGCCAGGATCCGCTTGAGCTTGTAGGACAGGCTCGACCTGATGTCGTCCGAGCCGCCCTTGAACGCCATGCCCAAGATGCCCACCGTCATCGAGGCCAGGTCATACTGCTGCTCGAGGCGGTGCACCACGTACAGCGGCAGGCCCTCGTTGATCGCCATCGCGGTGTGCCCGAGCGCGAAGTTGTTGTGGTTGAACGCCGCGAGCTGCATGGTGTCCTTGAACAGGCAGGGGCCGGCCGCGAAACCGGCCGCCGGCATGTCCGCCGCGCGCGGGTAGTCCGTCGCGAGGCCCTGGCGGATCCGCTCGAAGTCCAGGCCCTGGTCGTTCGCCATCATGTAGAGCTGGTTGGCGGTGGCGAACTTGATGTACCGCCACACGTTGGTGAACAGCTTGGCCAGCTCAGCCTCTTCGGGTGACATCGGCACCAGCGTGCTGGTCAGCATCCCGAACAGCTTGGAGGCACGCTCCAGCGCGACCGCCGAGCGCGCGGAGACGATCTGCGGCAGCTCGAACAGCTCGGTCATGGCCTTGCCCTCGGCGATCCGCTCGGGGCAGAACGCGACCTCGATCTGCACGCCGAACCCGGCCACCATCTTCTCCACCAGGGCGGTCACGCCGGGGTAGACGGTGCTGCGCAGGATCAGCAGCTGCCCGTCCCGTAGGTACTGGGTGCAGCCGCCGAGCGCGTTCGGGATCGCCGCCTGGTCCGGATTCAGGTGCTCGTCCACGGGCGTGCCGATCACCACGAGCACGTGCTCGGCCGTGCTCACGATGGCGGGATCCGTCGACGCCTCCAGCCGGCCGTCCGCCCGCACCCGCTGCAAGGCCTCCTGCGCGCCCGGCTCCGCAAACGGCATCCGGCCCGCGTTCACCGTCTGCACGGCGGACTCGCTGACGTCATAGATGGCTACCCGCGCGCCGCGGTCCGCGAAGGCGATGGCCAGCGGCAGGCCGACGTGGCCACAGCCGCCGATCACTACGACCTGTCGGTCAAACTGACCAGATCCGGACGTACCCGTCATCGCATGCCTTCCGGTTTACTGATTCAGGCCCTGCCGGGTGGCCCCGGCACCCGCTTGACGCACAACCTTACCGCTACCCCGTGACGCCAGAGTTTCGTTACCGACGTTCGCCCGGGGCGGCGAGCAAGCCATTGAGCTGTACAAGATTAGCCGGAACCGACCCGCTGCTACGCTCGGTCAACAGTAATGACGTCCGTCGCGTAGACGAGGAGTACACGATGGGTGGGTCCGAGGTGGAAGCGGCCGTCGCCGAAGCCGAGACCCAGCCCGCCTCACACCCACGGCCCACCCGGCCCTGGGCTCGCCGCCTAGCCTGGCCGGCCCTGTTCGTCGTGGCGGGCGTGGCCCTGTTCGCCGCCTACCTACGGCAGGCACAGACCGTTCCGGTCAATTCGGACGGAGGGTCGTTTGCGCTGCAGGCCTGGGACATGCTGCACGGCAACGTGCTGCTGCGGGGCTGGACGACCGCGGACCTGACGTTCTACACGACCGAGCTGCCGCAGTACGTGCTGGTGGAGCTGGTCCACGGGCTGAACGCCGATGTCATCCACATTGCCGGGGCGATGAGCTACACGCTGCTGGTACTTGGCGCTGCGCTGCTGGCCAGGGGACAGGCCACCGGACGCGAGGGCGCAGTCCGGATGCTGATGGCCGGCGGGATCATGCTCGCGCCGTCGCTCGGGACGGGCAGCCACACGCTGCTGTCGAGCGCCGACCACACCGGCACACAGGTCCCGATGCTGGTGATCTGGCTGATCCTGGATCGGGTACGGCCGCGCTGGTGGACACCGGTCCTGGTGGCCGTGCTGCTGGCCTGGGTGCAGGTCGGCGATCCGCTGGTCCTGTACGAGGGAGTCGTGCCGCTCGTGATCGTCTGCGCGATCCGGGCGTACCCGGCGTACCGGCGGCACCGTCCGCTGTCGGAGAGCTGGTACGAACTGTCCCTCGCGGCCGGCGCGATCGTCTCGCCCGTTGCCGCGTCGGTCGCGCTCAAGCTGATCCATTACCTCGGCGGGTTCGTCGTCCGGCCGCCGAGCGCGACCTTCGCGTACGTCGACACCCTGTACTCCAACGTGTGGGTCGCGGTGGAGAGCGTCCTGGTGCTGTTCGGCGCGGATTTCTCGGGCGAGCAGCTCGGTCCGCAGGCCGGTATCGCGCTGGTCCACCTGGCCGGGACGGCGCTGGCGGTGTGGGCGACCTGGCGTGCTCTGCGCCGGTTCGGCACGCAGGACCTGGTGGTGCAGGTCCTGGCCGTGACCGCGGTCGTGCTGCTGGTGGCCTACGTGACCCGGGGGAACCCCAACGTGGTCGGCAGCACCCACGAGATCGCCGGGGTGCTGCCCATCGGCGCGGTCCTCGCGGGCAGGCTCCTGGCCGAGCCGCTCATCCGCGGCCGGCTTATCCCGGTGCTGGTGCTGGTCCTGGGCTGCTATACGGGGATCCTGGTCCACAACGCCGTTCAGCGGCCTCCGTACGACGCGGACGGGCAGCTCGCGGCCTGGCTGCAGGCCCATCACCTCACGTACGGGCTGGGCGACTACTGGAACGCCAACGCCATCACGCTGGACAGCGGTAACCAGGTCCAGGTCAGGTACGTCAGCCGGGTCGGCAACACGCTCATGGTCCGGCCCTGGGAGACAAAGAACTCCTGGTATGACCAGACGCAGCACGACGCCACCTTCCTGGTGACCCCCGGGCCAGCCAGCGTGTGCTCGCCCGGCACCCCGGCCGGATGGCAGGCCGCCGCAACGGCCACATTCGGCCCGCCGTCCGGCATCTACCGCGTGGACGGCTTCATCGTCCTCGCCTGGCACAAGAACCTGCTGAGCCACCTCAGCACGTCGGCGATGCACGGGCCGATCCAGTGCTGAGCTCGCTCAGCGCGGGACGTCAGACAGGATGTTCCTGTCCCAGACCATGACCGTGTAGGGACCGAAGTTGTACACGTGGGCCGGGCGGCCGAAGTACTTGCTGACCAAGGCGCGCGGCTCCCAGTTGTTCTCGAAACCCGGAGTGCTGGACAAGACGACGAAGTTGGCCTGCTGGGTCGTCGGGTCGTACCACGCGGACTTGGCCAGCCACAGGTCCGGTTCCAGCGTGGCTTTCAGCAGCGCCCTGACCTTGACCTGCCCGCCGGTCTGGACCGTGACGATGCCGCTCTCCCAATAGCCGCCCAGGCCGTAGCGCAGATGATGGGCCTGCAGCCAGGACGCGACCCGAGCGAAGGCCGGAGGCGAGGCAGGCTGGGCCACGTTGTGCGCGAGACCGCCCAGGTAGCCGGCCAGGACCACTACCCCTGCCCCGTACGCGACGGCCCGCGCCCGGCGGGCCAGCGGCCTGGCGGCCCGCGCGCCCGCAGCCCGCGCGCCCGCGGCCCGCGGCCCGGTCAGCATCCGCGCGGCCAGCGCCGCCCCGAACGGCGCCACCACGGCGATCTCGTGCGGGCCCTCGGAACCCGCGCTGGGCAGCACGAACAACGCGAGATTGAACACGATGGCCACGCCCAGGACCTGGTCCACCAGGGCGGCGCCGGAGAAGAACCGTCGGGCTAGAAGGAGCAGGGCCAGCCCGACCAGGGCCAGGCTCACCATATGGAGCAGCGCGGTGTAGTAGGGGCCCCCGGCCAGCCCGCGGTAATCGGCTCCGAAGATCTGCGGCACGGCCCACAGGGAGTGCAGGTTGGCCGGGAAGTCGTGCAGGGTGAACCTGAACGGCACCGGCGCCACGACGTAGCCGCCCAGGGCCCGGAGCACCCGCTCGGCCACCCAGCCGAGCCCGGCGGCCGCGGCCGCCGCCACGATCAGGGACAGGTCGTACCGTCGGGTGGCGAAGGCGCGGGACAGGCTGCGCTCCCGGACTGCCGCCTCGAGAACCCGCAGGGCGCAGACGACGGCCAGCGGCACGATGGCGACGATGAGGACGAGCTGGTCGGCGACGAGCACCCAGGCCAGGCCCAGCCCGGTGAGCACCGGCACCCACCAGCGCTGCGGGGCGCGATCCAGCAGGAGAAAGATGAGCAGGACCGGGACCGCGGTGCCGATGTGGCCGATGGTCAGGATCAGGGCCGTCACGCCGGGGCCGAGCTGCGGCGCCAGGATGATCCCGGCCGCGATCAGCAGTCTGATCACCGCCGCCCGGCTGGTGAACCCGCCCCGGGCCAGCAGCACGGCCAGCACGACCACCAGCGTGTAGGTCATCGCCGCCGCAATGTGGGCGGTGTCCGGGTGCAGGCCGAAGAAGATCTCCAGCAGGGCGTACTGCGGCACCTCGGTGGTGTAGAACGACACGTCGGTCAGGTACCAGCCGTGCAGGAGCAGGTTGCCGTGCAGCATGTCCGACGCCACGAGCAGGACGTTGGCCTCGTCCGAATTCTCCGGGACGGTCCGCGACAGCCTGAGGTACACGGCGAACAAGGCCGCCGCGGCCAGCACGAACGCGGCCACCTCGATCCAGCGGCGGCGGCTCGCCGGCCACGGCGATCGCGTGCTGCCCGGGCCCACCGCCTCGTCCGACGGGGGTCCCGTCTCGGTTCCAGCGCGCAGCACGCCCATGGAAACGGGAGTGTAGCTTAACCGTCCGGACCGGACCGGCCCGTGCATCCGGTCGTTCAGCGTGGTATCAGGGATCTCACAGTGACGTCTAATCTTCTGCTCATTTCTCTCACTGGCGCAACGACTTCCCAGCCGTTAGGCTGCGCGTCAATTACTGCGCGGCGGTGTGATTGGCCTGGCCCGCCCTTCCAGAAGGAATGGACGATGCCTGGTCAGGAGATCGTGGTCCCCCGCGCTCAGGACGAGCCCGGGGAAGGTGACCCGCGGCGCTACCGGCGGCTCGTGACCCGATCAGACCGGCCCATTGTGCCCGGCTCGATCGCCTTGCTCGCCGCCCTGGCCTTCGTCCTGGCTCGCTGGCAGCTGTGGGCTAAGGGCGACATCACCAGGTTCATCCTGGTCGGGCGGCATTTCGCGACTCCGTCCCAGCTGCCGCCGGGCATAGCCGTGGCACCAACCTACGGGTACGACGGCCAGTTCTTCTACCGGCTGGCGCTCAACCCCGTCAACTTCAGCCACATCGCGTACGGCATCAGGGTCGACCAGCCCTATCGGTACATGCGGATCGGTTATCCCTGGCTGACCTGGCTGGTCTCCTTCGGGCAACACGTCCTGGTGCCCGTCATGCTCGTCGTGATCAACATCGTCGCCATCGGGGCCATGGGCTATCTCGGCGGGATGTTCGCCCGCCAGGGTGGCCGGCACGCGCTGGCCGGGCTGGTCCTGCCGGCCTACTTCGGCCTGCTTACCAGCCTGTCCCGGGACACGGCCGAGCCACTTGCCGCTGCCTGCCTGCTCGGCGGGCTGCTGGCCATCCGGGCGCGCCGACCCGTGCTCGCTGGCCTGCTGCTGGCCTACGGCGCGCTGACCAGGGAATCGGTCATGGTCGCCGTGGCCGCCGTGGCCATCGTCGATGTCATCGGCGTCATCCGCCGCCGACGCTCCGTGCGGCCCGGGCGCGACGACCTGGTCTGGGCCCTTCCGACCGCAGCCTTCGTGGCCTGGCAGGTCGTGGTGAAGCTGGCCGTCGGCCGCTTCCCACTGCTGGTCGACGCGAACGGGAACACCGGATCACCGTTCATTACGCCGCTCAAGGCGGTGGAGCACAATTTCGCGCATATCCACCTGCACCAGTTCGAGCAGTACGACCTGTGGTTTCTTGAACTTGCCATCCTCGCCCTGCTCGCGGTCGCCGCGCTGGCTTCCTGGCGGTCCACGAACGCGCCCGTGCATGAGCGGCTGGCGTTGGTCCTCTACATGATCGAGATCTGCGTCGTCTCGCCGAGTACCTGGTACAGCCTCGACGCCGACCTGCGGTCCTTCATCGAGGTGTACCTGCTGGCCGCGATCATCCTGCTGGGCACGCCCCGGCATCGCCTGCGAACGTGGCCGCTTCCCGCGCTCGAGGTACTCCTGATCCCGGCTCTCATCGTGGTCACGCAGCGCAGGCTGGTCGGATCGTGACGACCGGCCAGCACGGGCGTCACCAGTTGGTGGCGATGTACTTGGTCTCGGTGAACTCCAGGAGCCCCTCGTGCGCGCCCTCGCGCCCGATGCCGGACTGCTTCACGCCGCCGAACGGGGCCGCCGGGTCCGACACCAGGCCTCGGTTGAGCCCGACCATTCCGGCCTCCAGCGCCTCCGACACCCGCAGGCCACGGCTCAGATCCCGGGTGTAGACGTAGGAGACCAGACCGAACTCGGTGTCGTTGGCCCA
>Ga0210383_10002573_pt1 | contig 16378 bp, 15 predicted proteins | sample IncBWC14OmetaG_FD_160072 | JGI IMG/M metagenome (GOLD analysis project Ga0210383, IMG submission 160072) | Forest soil microbial communities from Barre Woods Harvard Forest LTER site, Petersham, Massachusetts, United States - Inc-BW-C-14-O ...
GGCGGCCGGCGGTCACATTCGCGCTCCGGATGGAGTCATAGCAGTGATTTCCGAGCGGACACGAAAGAGGGCGCGATGCGAGTCTTTGTCGTGGGAGCGACCGGTGCGATCGGCAGCCGGCTGGTTCCCCAGCTCATCGAGCACGGGCACGAGGTGATCGGTACTCACCGGTCGCCGGGCAACGCCGACCGGGTACGGGCGCTGGGCGCCGAGCCGGTCGCGCTGGACCTGCTCGACGCGGGCGCGGTACGCCGCGCCGTGCTGGACGCCAAACCGGACGCGATCGTGCACCAGGCGACCGCGCTGGCCGGGGTGCGCTTCGGCCGCAGCCTGGACCGCAGTTTCGGGCCGACCAACCGGCTGCGGACCGAGGGCACTGACGCGCTGCTGGCCGCCGCGGGTGAGGCGGGCGTGCACCGGTTCGTGGCCCAGAGCTTCGCCAGCTACCGGTACGCGCGGGAGGGCGGGCCGGTCAAGACCGAGAACGACCGGCTCGACCCGGACCCGCCGGCCATGGCCCGCGAGACCAACGCCGCCATGCGCCATCTGGACGAGGCGGTCACCGGCGCGGGCGGGATCGCGCTGCGCTACGGCGGCTTCTACGGCGCCGCCAACGACGGGCTGGTCGCGCCGGTGCGCAAGCGGCAGTTCCCGGTCATCGGGGCGGGCGGCGGCATCTCCTCTTTCATCCACCTGGACGACGCCGCCGCCGCGACCGTGCTCGCGCTCGGTCATGACGGCGCCGGGCTGTACAACATCACCGACGACGAGCCGGCTCCGATGTCGGAGTGGCTGCCCGCGCTGGCGGCGGCGCTCGGCGCCAAGCCACCCCGGCACGTCCCGGTGTGGCTGGCCCGGCTGATCGCGGGCAAAGGCATGGTGATGATGGCCGACGGTTCCCGCGGCGCCTCGAACGCGAAGGCCAAGCGGGAGCTCGGCTGGACGTTGCGCTACCCCAGCTGGCGGCAGGGCTTTCCGGCGGTGTACGGCGCAGCCGGCCAGGGACACGGGCCCGGGACCCCCCGAGCGCGGGCCGGCCGGGCCCGGGGCGAGGATGGGAGCACGCCCTGAGGAAGGAATGAGCGATGAAGTACAAGGTCGTCGAGGATGCGGACGTCGTCACCTACGTGGTGGTGTGCGACCCGGGCGACGAGGCGGTGGCCGCGCTGACCCAGTTCGCGCAGGCTGAGGATCTGGAGGCGGCGTCGATCGCCGCGGTCGGCGCGTTCGAGAACGCCGTCGTCGGCTGGTTCGACCCGGCGGCCAAGGACTACCGCCGGATCCCGGTCGGCGAGCAGTGCGAGGTACTCTCGCTGCTCGGCGACGTGGCCCAGGGCCAGGACGGCCCCATCCTGCACATGCACACCGTGCTCGGCCTGTCGGACGGGACGACGCGTGGCGGCCACCTGCTCGAGGGCAAGGTGTTCCCGACCCTGGAGGTGGTGGTGACCGAGACCCCGGCGCAACTGCGCAAGATCATGCACCCCGACATCGGGGTCGCGCTCATCGACCTGGACCAGTCCGAGTCGTGACCCGGCCCGGCGGCGGCTAGACCGCGTACCCCGCGATGTCGACCTGGCCGGTGGTCACGTCGCACGTGCCCACGGCCCAGATCTGCAGCGGGTTGACCCACTCGTAACCGGGATCGGCCGTGGTCAGGGCGACGGTCTCGCGGAGCTCCCCGATGGGCAGTCCGTCCGGGAAGCTGGCCACGCCGTCGGCGAACAGCGCGATCTTCTTCCCGTCGTCGGTGGTGATCTCGGCGTGGATGTGCAGTCCGGCGCGGCCATCCGGCCGTACCTTAATGTGGTCGATACCCTTGACCGTGCCGCGGAGCCGCGGACCGGACACCCGGCCCTCGAGGGTGAAGTCGTACCGGGCTCCGGACGGCGGGATGGCCACGGCGCCGGACATCACCGCGTCGAAGGGCGGCGCGCCGTAGGAGGTCACTCCGGTGATCCGCAGTCCGTCGTACTCGTAGATCAACTCACCGGGCATCTGCTGCGCCATGGCCGACCCCTTTCAGTAGAGCTCTAGGTCGCCAGTGACGGGGTCGATGAGGTCATAGTAGTCAGGGCCGACGGCCAGGCAGGTCCGGGTGGGGACGCCGCCGAACTCGGTCAGGCCGCGGTCGGTAATCAGGTGCACGACCAGCCCGGCGTCGCGCGCCCTCTGGTAGACCGCGATAAGTTCTTCCTCGGAGTTCACCTTGACCGTGACCTTACGGAAACTGCTCTCCAGCCAGGCTCGCTCGGCGGGTGACAGGGCCACGTGATCCACGTCTTCGTTCGGCAAAATGGTTTGAAGGACACGGTCAGCCAGCCAGGCCGTCGCGGCGTGCGCGCCCTGAGCGATCTCCTTGCCCCGCCGCATCCGCAGGTCGCGCCGGATGACGATGACCTGCTTGGTCGGGCGGCGATCCGCCTCGGCGGGCGGGATCTCGGTCATGGCCCCGAGAATATGCCGCGGGCAAACACTGGGGCCGGTGAGATGCCCGGAACAAAGTGGGACGAACGGCCGGAAATCCTGCGGCCGGAATTCGCGGTTCGGCGGTGATCCCGATGCCCTGCCCTCCAGGATGGGGGTAGGCATGCCAGAACTGACTGGATCCGAAAGACCGACGGCGTCGGGGTTTTCGGTCGAGTCGCGTTGAACCCGCGGCCAGCGGGCCACGTCTACTGGGTGTGGGGAGGCGGGTGACGGTCGTGGGCAGACATCGCCGGCACGAGACGCGCGGTCTGCCGCTCCGGGTGGCCGGAGCGATGCTGCTTGCCGTCTCCGCGGGCATTCACCTGGACCTGTACCTGACCGGATACCGGTCGATCCCGACCATCGGCTGGCTGTTCATGGTTCAGTTCGTCGGGGGGCTGACCCTCGCGATCGCGGTGCTGGTGACGCACAGCCGGCTGGCGGTGGCCGCGAGCGCGGCGTTCGCGCTGTCGACGCTCAGCGCGTACCTGCTGGCGGTGTGGATCGGGTTGTTCGGGTTCAGGGAGGTGCGGACGAGGGCGGGGATCGCCGCGGGGCTGATCGAGGTGGCCGCGTTCGCGACGCTGGCCCTGGCCGCGGCCGCGGCGGGCCCGGCGCGCGAGACCGACGGCTGGGTCAGCTCGTCGGCACGCCGGGTGGCTCGCGTCCACGCGGCTTTCTCGGTGGTGATCGGCGTGGTCGGGGCGGTCTCGCTGCTGGCGCTCGCACTGCTCGGCGTGGCGGTGGCCAACGCGGCGAGCGCGCCGCCGGCTTCGGGCGGGAACGGGACTCGCGTGACGTTGAAGGCGGCGACGATCAGCGGGGTCAGCGTGCTCACCGACGCTCACGGGCTCACGCTGTACTGGTTCGCGCCCGATACCCCGACGATGTCCAAGTGCACCGGGTCGTGCACCGCGTACTGGCCGCCGCTCCTGGGCAGTCCCCAGCCCGGGCCGGGGGTGACGGGCACGCTGGGGACGATCTCCCGGGGCGGGCGCTCGGTGCAGGCGACGTACGACGGGCATCCGCTGTACACCTACGTCGGCGACAACGGACCTGGGCAGGCCAACGGCAACAACCTCGACCTCAACGGCGGGCTGTGGTACGAGGTCCGCGTATCCGGCTAGGGTTTTCGTGGTGGTGTGGTACCGGTGAGCGCCAGCGGGCAGTCTTTCCATGATCAGAACAGTGGTGCAGGCTGGATCCGTCGTTGAGTTTGGTGCAAGCTGGTAGCAGGGAGAGGCGGATACCTTGGGCGAGGGCCGTCGCACTACCGCACAGGCGGCTCTCGCGGTCGGTGCTCTGGGCGTTGTCTTCGGGGACATCGGGACGAGCCCGCTGTATACCGTGCAGACGCTTTTCAATCCGGGCGATCCGCACCCGGTCAAGGTGTCGCACGACAGCGTCTTCGGGGTCATCTCGCTGATCTTCTGGTCGGTGACGATCATCGTCACCATCACGTACGTCCTGCTCGTGATGCGGGCCGATAACGACGGCGAGGGCGGGATCATGGCGTTGATCGCCTTGATCCGCCGGCGGGCTCTGCCCGGCGGAGCCCGGGCAAAGGCCGTGCTGTCGGCGCTCGGGATCTTCGGGGCCTCACTGTTCTTCGGCGACAGCATGATCACGCCCGCCATCTCGGTGCTTTCCGCGGTCGAGGGCGTCCAGGTCGCGGCACCGTCAGTGTCCCACCTGGTCATCCCCATTACGGTGGCGATCATCGTCGCCCTGTTCCTGGCTCAGCGGCTAGGCACGGGCGCCGTGGGACGCCTGTTCGGACCGGTCATGTGCGTCTGGTTCACCGTGATTGGCGTGCTCGGCGTGCACGGCATCGCCGCCCACCCGGTGATCCTCGAGGCGCTGTCGCCCACCTTCGCCATCGGCTTCCTGACCGGCCACTTCAGCACCGCGTTCTTTGCCCTGACCGCTGTCGTCCTGGCCGTCACCGGAGCCGAAGCGCTATACGCGGATATGGGGCACTTCGGGCGCCCGCCGATCAGGCGCGCCTGGCTCCTGGTCGTCTTCCCCGCGTGCATCCTGAACTACCTGGGCCAGGGCGCTCTGATCCTGGGCCACCCGGCCAGCATCAGCAACCCGTTCTTCTTGCTGGCCCCGAGCTGGGCCAGGCTCCCGATGGTGTTCCTCGCCACCGTGGCGACCGTCATCGCCTCCCAGGCGGTCATCAGCGGCGCCTTCTCAGTCGCGCACCAGGCCGCGGCGCTCGGCTACCTCCCTCGACTGCGCGTCCAGTACACCTCGGAAACGATCATGGGCCAGATCTACATCCCGTGGATCAACTGGCTGCTGCTGGTATCCGTGGTGACCCTCGTGCTCGCGTTCAGGAGCTCGGCCGCGCTGGCCTACGCCTATGGCACCGCCGTCACCGGCACGATCACGATCACGACCCTGCTGTTCTTCTACTACGCCCGTCACCGGTGGCGCTGGCCGCTATGGATCGTGCTGGCGGGCGGCGGCATCCTGCTCGCCATCGACCTGCTCTTCTTCGCCGCCAACCTGACCAAGCTGACCCACGGAGCGTGGTTTCCGCTGCTGATCGGTCTTACCGCGTTCACCATCTTTACCACCTGGCAGCGCGGCCGTGAACTCGTCACGGTGCACCGGGTCCGCCAGGAGGGACCGCTTCGGGCGTTCATCGACCAGCTGCACGCCATGAAGCCCCCGCTGCACCGGGTACCGGGCACCGCCGTCTTCCTCAACCGGGGCAAGGCCACCGCTCCGCTGGCGATGCGGGCGAACGTCGAATTCAACGAGATCCTCCACGAGCACGTCCTGATCCTCTCGATTGAGACGGCGCCCAAACCCCACGTACCCGCCGAGGAGCGGCTGCAAGTCGATGACCTCGGGTACGCAGACGACGGGATCTTCTACATCGCCGCGAAGTTCGGCTACATGGACAAGACGAACGTCCCCGACCTCTTGTCGCTGATCCGCGAGGCCTCCGGTGAAAGCCCCCTCAACGAGGACAACCTGTCGTACTTCGTGTCGCGCATCGAGCTCGTCCTCGGCCAGACACCGGGCATGAGCCGCTGGCGCAAGCACCTGTTCATCGCGACATCGCGGATCACCGCCGACGCCGCCGAATACTTCCGGCTTCCCCGCGAACGCACCGTCATCATGGGCTCACGCATCGAGCTCTAGATTAGACCCGCAACCGCAAGCCGTGGCTACGCGTCTAACGGTGGCAGAGGGAGGTGGGTGCGCTGCGAGAACGCGCCGGGGAACAGCTGTCGGTGCTTGATGAGGTGCTGCGTGGCCAGGCGCGGCACCGCCGGTTGTGGCACGCTGGTCTTGCCGCGCTGTTGCTGCTCGCCCTCTTCGCCGCGCTGTGGCTCGGCTCGTCGCGTCGTGCGCCGATCGCGGGCGGCACACCAAGCCGTGCGCTGCCGTGGGCGGTCGGGACTGGGGCCGTCACCGGGTATATCCAGCCGTGTTCGGGCACTGGATTCCCAGTGGATGCGTCCACTGGGGGGCAGCTGTTTTCCGCCGCTGCGCTCGTGGAAGCGCTGCCTGGCCAGGAGCATCTGGAGACGGCCGCCGATGGGACCTACCGAGTGGTGCTCCCGGCTGTGGTCGCTTCGCGGGAGCACGTCTCGCAGAATGAAGCGTTTGAGCTTGACGATCTTGCGCCCGGCCGGTACGTGATCCTGGCGCAGTATGCGGGGGGCAATGTGAGCACCTATGCCGACGTGTCGGTTGCGTCCGGCCAGGTGGTTACGGTTGTCCTTCCGGACAGGTGCAAGTAGCCGCCAGCTCGTAACCGTGATTCCCTGAATTTCCGCCGCCAGGTTCAGACCGGTGCCAGAGTGATGATCAGCGGCGCGTGGTCGCTCGGCTTGCCCACGCCCGCGGTCGGCTTCCGCTCGTCCCGGTCGACCACTGCGGCGGTGCAGCGCGCGGCGACCGACGCGGTGCCTAGAGCCAGGTCGATCCGCAGGCCCCAGCCGCGGTGGAAGGCGCCCTGCCGGTAGTCCCAGAACGTGAAGGGCCCGGGCCCGGGGCCGGGGTTGCGGGCGCGGGTCAGGTCCGTCAGACCCCAGCTCAGCAGTGCGGCGAGGCGCTCGCGCTCGGGCTCGCTGCATAGGTTCCGCCCTCGCCAGCCGTCCGGATCGTACACATCACGGTCGTCGGGCGCGATGTTGAAGTCGCCGGCCAGCAGCAGCGGATCACCTGGCCGTTGGGTAGCTTCCAGCCAGCTCGTGAACGCGCTCAGCCAGCGCAGCTTAAGCGCGTAGTCGGGCGTGCCCACGGCCTGGCCGTTGACGACATACACAGATATGACCCGCATGCCGGCCACGGTGGCCGACAGCACCCGGGCCTGGCCGGGCGCCGGATCGGCGTCGAAACCACGGATCACATCGGCTGGCGCGGCGCGGGCCAGCATGGCGACTCCGTTGCGACCCTCTTGACCATGCACCGCAGAGGCATAGCCGAGGGCGGCGAACTCGGCGGCAGGGAAATCCTGCGGGCTGACCTTGATCTCCTGCAGGCATACCAAGTCGGGCTGGCGGCGGGCCAGCAATGCGGCAACCCGCGGGAGCCGGGCGCGGACTGAGTTGACGTTCCAGGTGATGATCTCCACCGGCTCGGTCCTTTCCTACGCGCCGTGCGCCTGCATCCGCTGGCGCCGCCCGGGCAGCCGCAACCGCTCCGTTCAGCCGGCATTCGGCGAGCCGACGCCCTGGCGCGGCCCGGTACCGCAACGCATTGATCACCATCGCGATCCCAGGCGGTGGCGGCGCCTTTCGCCGCCTCCTACAGCCTGGCACTGGCCCGGGCAACGCCGCATCAGATCAACGTTGGGCTCATCGGCCACTGAGGTGACACACCCGCTGGTCACGTCCGCGCTCCATGAGAGAAAACGGCTTTCTTTCGGGCTCAGGTCTCAACGTCGTGGCGAGCACATATGCGGTCACCGGGCGCGCTTGACGCGGGAGGGCACGTATGCTCAGCGGGCCATCCCCGGACGTGAGCCCAGCCGGGGCTCCTGCACCTTGCGTGCCGAGCGGTGACGTTCCCGGAACGATCGGAACTTACCGTTGCCCTGTGGCCAAGCCTGTTGCCTACGACGTGCCAGCGCAGGCCGCTGAGGACAGGGAGTCGCTCGTCCAACCCGCGAGGAGCACGCAAGAACGTCACCCCGACGAACTTACGAGCAGGTGCACTTAGCCAATCGTCGTGCCGCCGCGCAGCCTTACCGTGAAGCCGTCGTCCGCGTGCTTGAGTGCGACATCGATGTCGAGCTGGTGGATGAGCCACAGCCCAAGTCCTTGGTGCGCCTTGCTGCTGGGGGTGGGAACAAGGCCTGCCAGGGGATCGGCTGGACCGCCCCCTTGGTCATGAACGGTGATCACGATGCGGTCCGGTGTGGCCCAGAAGCGCGCAGTCACAGGTGCGCGCCCGTGGAGCAGTGCGTTGGTGACTGCCTCGGTGACGCCGAGCAGCAAGTCTTCCAGGATCGTGTCGGCGACACGGCCGCGGCCGATCTGCGCGAGCGCCCGCCGGGCCTCGGCAGCGGACCTGTCGACCAGCTCGATCATGGGCATGGTCTGTTCAAGTGGATCGGGGGCGAAGGTGAGACCTTCGAATACCGCAGCATCTTGGAAGCGCTCGTTCGCGCGGTGGACGCCTGACGGCGAAACGATGCGGGGATGCGTCCTTTCGGCGAAATCGAGCACCGCGGCGGGCGCGGACGCGGTGTCATACAAGCACAGGCCCCATACCGGGAAGTCGTCCCAGACGGTGTTGACCGCCGCTTCGTAGCGGTCCCATCCGTCGAAGCTCCCTCCGTTGCCCAGGTGGGGTAGTTCCCCGGTTATCCGGATTTGCCTGGCGCCCTTGGCGGCATGAAACTCAAAGAGCCGCCGGTAGGTTGCGATCGCCCGGGACGGCGTGGCGTACAGGCTCTTATCGGCGAGGAATGTTACGGCGGACGGATCGGTGAGCCACGAGTGCACCAAGGCGTTCTTACGGTTGTCATAACCGATGATGACGGGCTCGCCCGCAGCGATACCCTCCTCAGCGAACGGCACGATGAGAGCGCGGAACTCGATGTCGGAGCCGTAAAAGCCGGCTTCATGGAAGTGGCCTGCCTGGCCGCGGGCGGCACCGGTCCTCATCACAAACCCCCCGTGCGGACGATGCCAAGATGTTCCAGGCCCAGCATTCGCGCGACCCGGCGGACAACCGGCGGCATCGACCGGAGAAGGACAGGGACCTGGCACTTTTGCGCGTACGAATCGAGGGCGAGAAGAGCCCGGTGGTCCATGAACCGGACCGCCGACATGTCAAAGATCAGCTCGGACTCATCGGGCGACGGCTGGATACTCTGCAGGGCCCGCTTGAACGCGGCTTGACTTGCCGCGTCGAATTCACCCAGGAGACCAACCGCCCCGTCATCGCAAGCAAACACTTGGAACGGCGTCAGCCCGGCCGGGACGGCCGCATGCATGCACGCGAACTGCGTCACCGCATCGCCGAGTTCGATGCGATACTCGCACAGCGCCGACAGCGGATGCCGTGAGGAGTAACGCTCCAAGAGGAATTCGAGGCGGGCGAAGGCATCCTGCTGCTCAGGGGCGCGGACGAGGTCGGTAACATCGGCACTAATCCGCAGACCTCGGTAACCGTCAGTCAGCGCTTCTTGTGTTGCGGCGGCATACTTCTTTATGACCTCGGCCGGAACAACCGGCTCCCCCGTCCGGTAGATCTCATCGAAGGAAATGATCCGGATGGCCTCCCGAGTCAGCAGCGGGCCGACCTCAATGAAACGGTCGAGATGTTCCCGCAGCTCCTCGACGTTTCCAGCGCCCAGGTACGCGACTTGCAGCCCTCGTTCCAGACCTTCACTGAAAAATTCGGTGAGGCGAGGGCGATAGTCCCGGAGATCACCGTGAACCCAGCACAAATGGTCCTGCAGCCCGAACCCGCGAGGGGACTCGACCGGACCGATCATACGCATAGCTGCCAGTCTGACCGAAGATCCGGGGCCCCGCTGACACATTTGGTCCAACATGCCGGCAGCCTGGGACCTGGCCAGATCAAGAGTATTGCTGACCCCAGGCATCCTCCGGCCTCAACAACAGGCTGCGCCGCCAGGCTGGCACCACCGGAAACTGGCGTACTGCGGGTCAGCGGTTTACTCCTAACGAAATGGGCTGGTGTATGTGCATGCGCCCGCGCCTTGGCTGCGGTTACGCGGCGGTGCGTTCGCCGACCGGGCGACGGCGCAGGTGCGGCATGGTGAGGGCGGAGGGGACGTAGGCCATTTGGAGCTGGCCGACGCCGGTACCGGGCGGGACGATCGCGTCGATCTGGTCGAGGACGCCGTCGGTCAGGCTCACCTCGGCGCCGGCGAGCAGGTCGTCGAGCTGATCGATGGTACGTGGGCCCAAGAGTGCGGCGGTCACGCCGGGGTGCGCGATCACGAAGGCTATCGCCATGTGAGTCAGCGAGATCCCGGCGTTCTCGGCGATCGGGATCAGTGCTTCCACGGCGTCGATGCGGTGTTCGTCGCGCAGGTGCTCGAAATACTGGCCCTGGCGGGTCAGGGTCGACGGCTGCCCCTTGCGTACACGGCCGGTCAGCATGCCCTGGGCCAGCGGGCTCCACACGATGGTGCCCATGCCGTAGCGCTGGGCGGTGGGCAGCACGTCGCGCTCGATACCGCGGTTCAGTATCGAGTAGTGCGGCTGCTCGCACCGGAAGCGCTCGAAGCCCTTACGCTCGGAGATCCAGTGAGCCTCGACGATGCCCGCGGCCGGCTGCTTGGAGGTGCCGATCGTGCGCACCTTGCCGCTGCGCACGAGATCGGTGAGCGCGGAGAGGGTCTCCTCCATGTCGGTCGAGTCGTCGGGGTAGTGGTACTGGTACAGGTCGATGTAGTCGGTCTCCAAGCGGCGCAGCGAGTTCTCGACGGCGGCGGTGATCCAGCGGCGCGAGGCGCCGCGGTGATTGGGCGCCTGGCCCATAGGGTTGGAGAATTTCGTGGCGAGGACGACGTCGTCGCGGCGGCCCTTGATCGCCTTGCCGACGATCTGTTCGGACTCGCCGAGGGAGTACACGTCGGCGGTGTCAATCAGGTTGATCCCGGCGTCGAGCGCCCGGTGGATGATGGCGCTCGCCGCGTCGTGATCGTTGTTGGCCATGGCGCCGAAGTTCATCGCACCGAGCGCGTAGGGGCTGACGTGGATGCCGGAACGGCCGAGAGGGCGGTATTGCATGGTGGTCTCCAGCGGGCATAGGCAGAATCGGGGAGACTCCCCGTTTACCTCCGCTACTATATGGGGATAGTCCCCGCTTAGCCAACGGAAACGGGGAGACCGTCCGCCCAGCTGGGAGAAGACAGGTGGCCGCACCACCGAAGGACCGGCCGATCCGCGCCGATGCGCTCCGCAACTACGAGCACATCGTCGCGACCGCACGCCTGGCGTTCACCGAACGGGGCCCGGATGTGCCGCTGGATGTCATCGCGCGCCGCGCCGGACTCGGCAACGCGACGATCTACCGGCACTTTCCCACCCGCGAGGCGCTCATCGAGGCCGTCTACCGGCCCGACGTCGCCGGACTGGCTTCGAGCGCCCTGCACCTCGCCAGCCAGCACGCTCCCCGCGAAGCACTCGAGTGCTGGGTGAGCGAGCATTTCATCCCTGCGCAAGAGCAGCTCGGTCTCGCGGCAATGCTCAAGGACGCGCTGGTCAGGGCCCCCGATGTCTTTTCGCAGGGCAAAGCGCAGTTCACCGACGCCGTGGACGGCCTCGTGAGCGCGGCCCAGAACACCGGAGACGTCCGGCGGGATGTTTCGACGCGCGACATCCTCCGCATGGCATACGGCATCGCCATGGCCTCCGAGGGCGCGCCCCACGCCCGCGAGCGTATGCTCACCGTCATGTTCGACGGGCTGCGCCCCACCTGATGGCGTCGACGGCTCGGTTCGCGGAGCGGACGGTGTTCTCCGCACACGTCAGTCAGCGAACTCGAAGAAGTCCTGGCGCGGATCAGCACACGTCGCTCACAGTCCTGGCCAGGCGCTGCCTCTCACCTCGCCATGACCGACCGGAAATGCTCCAACGACTCAGATCAAGATGAGGTCCTCAGGCATCGCCAGCAGATGATGGCGCAGCCGAGGGTGAGGAACGCTGCGCCAGGATGACCCGGCGGCAGATCCCCTGCTCGACCGGGCGAGCCTCGACTGCCTGAGCAGCCTCTACGTCGCCGGCCAGGACCGCCGTAGTCCGCTGCTCTGTCCGGCGGTGACTGCCGACCTGACCGGCCCGCCGCCCATGCTGGTGCAGTTCGGCAGGGCTACTATCCCGGCGCCCAGGTTGGCGCTGGCGTTGACGGCCCAGGCGCGATTGGCTTGCCGGATCGTGCTGGGAGCTGGCCTGGATGATCTAGCAGCTTCCAGGCGGGGAAGATCGCCGGGTAAAGCGTGACTAGCAGATAGACGCCGCCGACGGCGAGCAACGCGTCAGTCAGGCCGACTGTGCCCGCTAGGAAGCCTGCCGCCAGGCCGCCCAGCGGGGCGATCATCAGAGCCGAGGCGGTCGTCGCGCTCAGTACCCGGCTGCGCAGCTCGTCGGGCACCGTCTGGTAGATGGTCGTGGCCAGGATCGGGTTGATGGCCCCGCAGGCCAGGCCCTCAAGAGTCATCATCACGGCTAGGGGTGCCACGGTGCCGGTCAGGGCCGCGACGATGAAGCGGGGCGCCCCCACGATCAAGAACGCGACCACGTACACAGGCCAGCGCCGGAAACGGTGCCCCGCCGCCCCGTACAGCAGTGCCCCGGCCAGGGCACCGCCGCAGAACAGGGCCTCCACCAGGCCGAGGGCAGACGGTCCGCCGAGGCTGTCTCGGACGTGCAGCGGAAGCAGGACGGCGCTCCAGCCCTGGTCTAGGCCCTGGGCAAGCATGGTGACCAGGCAGATGCTCAGCAGCATCGGAGATGCCAGTACGTACCGGTAGCCCTCGGCCAGCGCCCGGCGGTAGGCCCGAAGACCTGTCTGCCTTATCTCCGTGCGGGAATGAGCCTCAGGCAGGCCGCGCAGGCCCGACGCGATAAGGACGGCGGATACCGCGAAAGTCGCGGCGTCCACGGCCAGCACGTGACTAGCACCGAGGACCGCGATCAGGACGCCGCCGACGGCCGAGCCGATCATGCCCGCGCAGCGTGACGCGCCATCGTAAAAGCCAGCCGCCCGGCTTAGGGGCACTGCGGCCCGCTGAGCGAGAACGGGCAGCAGCACTCCGCGCGCGGTGTCGCCGGGGGCATGAAACAGGCCGGTAACTGCCATCAGCGCGCACAGCACCCAGAACCGCAGCATCCCCGCGGACTGAAGCAGCGGGACCGCGCCGACCGCAGCGCCGCAGACCAGATCCGACGCGATACTGACTCGCCGCCGCCCTAGCCGGTCCACGACCGGACCGCCCATCAGCGCGGCAAGCGCGACCGGCAGCATCGCGCAGAACGCGACGACTCCCGCATCAGCTGCGCTCCCGGTGCTTTGCAGCACGAACCATGGCACGCCCATCAGCGTGAGCGAACTGCCGGTGATCGAGATGACATTGGCGGTCAGCAAAACCGCCAGCGGGCGCCGCTTCGCGCCGGTCAAACCTAGTTCCACGAGAAAGCAGGCATCAGGTCAGCCATCCTGGCATGCCCGCGAAACCAACCGCACTCCAATTTCGGCGACTGATCCCCTCCGTCCGATGGAGCGCGAGCAAGGCGCCGGACGCCTGGCTGTTCAATGCGCCGGAGGGCGGCCCGCTACGGGAATCGAACGGGAAGCGCTCAGTGAGCTGAGAGTGGCCACGGCGGCAGCCGGAGTGCCGACGTCGGCATAATCACGATCTGCGTCATACCGCGGCGTCGGTGTGGCTGGGTGCTGGCGCTGATCCCAAGGTGGTCCAACGGGTGCTGGGGCACGCCTCCGCAGCGATGACCATGGACCCTGTATGGCCACCTGGTAGACGGCAATCTGTGGCAGGCTGCACGAGTCCTCGGGGGCATCTGAGCCGTCCGGGCAGGACGATTCGGGCGACTGTCGGAACAAAGGCGGATAGAAATACCTGGTAGTGAAAGGATTTCGGGTGGAGCCGCCTATCGGAATCGAACCGATGACCTACGCATTACGAGAAGTATTTTAGCCGTCCACGGCTGTCCAGGCAGTCACGTCTGCCCTGCTCGCTTGGCTTCTCGGTCCGCCCGTGTCCATGATGGTCCAGGGTCGTCGTTAGCAAATCCGTTAGCACAGTCGATCCCAGGAAGCCGCGGTTCGGCCGACCTGCCGGCGTTCGGGTAGCTCGATGACTTCCCCTGCCCGGGCGTAGAACTGATCGCCGTTACCGAAGTCTTCGCGCAGCTGAGGGCTTCCCAGCAACCGGTGCCGGGAATCAACGGCAAGATACCCGCGATCGAACAGGGTGTGCATGCCCGACCTGGGTAGCAGCCCGTTGTCCAGACGGTGCTCACCGCCCTCGGTCACCGGCCGGATATGCGCTCTGCCTGCGGGAACCCGCTGGCGGTCCCGCTGGCGGCCCTGGTAGCCCGCGGAGGTCAGCTCCTGGTAGCGTTTGTCGACCGCTGCCCCTGGTCAGCGTTTCCTGGTGAGCCGCCTGCGGTAGGCCAGGCTCCCGGCGCCGGCCAGCAGCGCCGCCACACCGAGCCCGAGCAACAGGCCGTCCTGGAACCCGGCCGTGCCGCCGCCGCCGGTGGCGGGGGCCGCGGAGGGGAACGGGCTGGCGCTGGGAGTCGTGCCGTAGACCGGTTCCCACCGCCAGCCGTTGTTGTATTGACAGATGATCTGTGTGCCGTCTCCCGCCACACCGGTCGCGCCATAATCTGATTTGGGGCAGTACTGGCCGGGCTGGTAGCAGTCGCCGTTGCTGGTGGTGGGGTAGCAGGAGGCAAACAGCGCTGCGACAGGAAACGTCGTCGCTGACAACGTAAGCGGGGTGGGCGGCGGAGCCGACTGGGACGGACTGGGCGACGTCGAACTAGCCGCTGGCGACATGACACTGTGCGTCGGCGAAGGCGTGGGCGTCGGCGCAGAGGTCGCGGCGCTGCTGCACCCAGCGGCAAGCATGACGGCTGCAACCATCACCCCTTCGGCGGCTGCGATAATCCTGGTATTCACTGGACTCATCTACCCTTGTGCCATAGTCGTGGTATGCGAAGTGCGGTAATGTGCGGCCTCGCGTACATCACCGCACCAGTATAATTGTCGGCCATAGAGAGCCAGAAGGTTTCGGACCCTAACCATCTGGCTTTAACTGAGTGGTAGCCGTCTGACCTTCGAGGCTCTTCTTGCGTCTGTCGAAAATCAAGTGCATGCCCTCTTGGATCCGCTAGAAGCGGAAGCGTGCTTGGCGGTCAACTCGGCAGTCGCTATAAGAGATGCGCCCGCGACGTGGATAAATCGGTTAACCTTCGGACAGAGGTTCGCCGTGCCGATTCGGGCCTGGCCTCTTGGCCTGGCTCTCGCCGTCAGGCCCGCTGGGCTGGCAGAGGTCTCCGGCGCTCAAGGGTGGGTCCCGGAGATCGTTTCTGCGAAGCGGTTAGAAAGGATCTCGGGGTGCCCTTGACGCTGGAGGGGCCGACCCGGACAATTCGCGGCGGTCCGTCCGGTGGCTGTGACCTTTCGCACGGCGATCGGCGCACCCGGCGCGAGCGTGACGGCCTGGCCCTGCTCGTGTGGCACGGCATCGGGGCGTGACGGCGGGGACCGGCTGCGGCCCGTGCCGGGGCAGCCGTGCGCGGCAGCTGGTCGCGCCATAGGGCTACCGCCCTAAAGGCGCGGCGAAAGCTGCCGCCCCGCAACGGCGAGACCCCCGGCGACCCTTGCCGCCGGATCAACAGCCGTGATCGCAAGCGAGCGCGTCAATGGGACGACCAAGAGCGGCCGGGCACGGGTCGTTTCCATCGATGAAGAGACCGTCACCGTCCTGCGCCAGCGCAAGGCCGACCAGGCCGCCGAGCAACTGAAAGCGGCCGACTCCTGGCGCGGCACCAAGGACGGGTACGTCTTCACGACTGGATGGGGCGAGCCGATCTACCCCGATACCGTCACGTCGCTGATGACCAAGTTCATCCGCGCCCATACGCAGCTACCGCACGCACGGCTGCACGACTTGCGGCATCTGCACGCTACGACCTTGCTTCTCTCCGGCGTCCCGGTCCATGTCGTCGCGGCTCGCCTGGGCCACGCCGACCCGGCTATCACCCTTCGCGTATACGCCCACGTGACCCGCTCAGCAGAGGCTGCGGTCGCGGACATCTTCGCCCAGGCCGTCAAGGCCGACTGAGCGATAGGCCGCTGTTAGCAAACCCGTTAGCAAGAAAGGCCCTTCCATGATCGGAAGAGGCCTCTGGGCTGGGAGCCGCCTATCGGAATCGAACCGATGACCTACGCATTACGAGTGCGTCGCTCTAACCGACTGAGCTAAGGCGGCGGGTCGCCCCCGGCGGGGGACCCGAAGAGTCTATCGGAAGCCGGGGTCACGGCAGGACCGGCCAGCAGGGGCGGGGGGACCGTAATATCCTCAGCGTGAGGCTTCCCGAGGGTGAGGCGCGGGCCCGGTTCGGCACTGTGCTGGTGGCGCGGCTCGGGACGGCGGACGCTCAGGGGCGGCCGCACGTGGTGGTGGTCACCTTCGCGGTCGACGGGGACTGTATCTATAGCGCCGTGGACCAGAAGCCGAAGTCCGGGAACTACCTGAAGCGGCTGCGGAACGTGGGCGAGAATCCGTGGGTCACCATGCTCGCTGACCAGTACTCCGACGATTGGGACACGCTGTGGTGGGTGCGCGCCGACGGCCGGGCGGTGATCCTGAGCGACCAGCGGTCGATGGCGGAGCCGCTGCGGCTGCTGGCGGAGCGGTACTGGCAGTACC
>Ga0210383_10002580_pt1 | contig 16348 bp, 12 predicted proteins | sample IncBWC14OmetaG_FD_160072 | JGI IMG/M metagenome (GOLD analysis project Ga0210383, IMG submission 160072) | Forest soil microbial communities from Barre Woods Harvard Forest LTER site, Petersham, Massachusetts, United States - Inc-BW-C-14-O ...
GCCTCGGCCCGGAGAATTCTTGACGTCTACGAGGCTGTGGCAGGAAAGACGCGGACAGACATTCAATACGACAAAGCAGTGTAGGCGTGTGCGTCCACGCCCGTGCGGGGGCAACGAAGACCAAGTATTGCGGTGAGTTTTACCGTGTGCGACCGACCCGCGCCGTATCGCGCGGCGGCTACTCGCCTTTTAGCAATGGCGTTCCCGGCGACGCCAGCCCCTGCCGATGCAACTTCGCGCGGAATCGGGCGCGATCGGTTTCTGATGAAGTCCCCGCGAGACTCTTGCGCAGCTTAAGAATTTTCTCTTTGCGAGTGCGGCGGCGACGAATCTCGGGCCTGCGGCTCGGTGCGGACATGAATTACGCTCCTGGTCTGTGAGTTGAGGACTTCGGCAGCCGGACCTACTGCAGAGGCGAATCCCTTTACCACTAAGCACAAATTATAGCAAAGATTGAGCGAAGGTATTCATTCCAACCAAGCCCTAGTTCGTAGCCTCGACATGTTGGCGGTACAACTCGATCTGGCGCCTGATTATGCCGAGATCGTTGCCCCACAGATTCGCGGGTTCGATGTCATCGTCGGTGTTTGCATCAAAGCCCTCGTCCCCCGGAACGAATTCGTTGAACTGATGAATGATCAGGAAAACGGGATCAAGATGAGCAGCGTAGTCCATAAAAGCGTGGAAAGTGGCGTACGATCCGTCAGGCCCGTACCGCAAAGCGTCATCGGGACAATAAGGCGCAGTTTTTGAATGTGGGCAGCCCCATCCATTTTGCCCGGCAGTGGCAATCGAAGCTGTAAAGTTCTCCACGCGCGAGCCCACCCTGTTGTAAGAAGGATAGTAGGGGCAGTACGGCCGGACCTCACACGTTGGATTGAGGCGGTCAACCCAGCTCCAAAACCCGTACGACGGACTGATTTCCACCGGACCGTGAGGAACCCCGTGGTTCTTCCAAAGATCGGGCTGGCTATCGAGGTATCCGGCCATCAGCTTGAACGTATATTTGCTTTCAAGCTCCGGATGAGCTTTCAGGAACTTTTCGATTTGCCACCACAACGGATTGTCCTGCCGGTCGGGATCCTGCGCGGCTCCGAGGAAAATCAGCATGAGCGGCTTGCCTTTATAGATAACGTTGAGATCCGGATAGAGGGCCATCAGGGCGCCGAAATAGGCGATCTCTTTTTCCAGGGCAGTTTTGCCGTCGATGTCTTTGTAGAGGACATTCTGATCGATGCCTCCCAAAAGGGGCGTCACCTTGAGTCGTGTCCCAAGCTTCGTCCACGCGGGATACGTATTGCCGGTGTTGTTGCGAATCGTCCGGTTGGAGCGGCGAAAGGACGGAGTGCAGTCGGGAAGATATTTCTTGATAAACCATTCGCTGTTGAAAATGCAGCTGACGTTGTTAGTGGTCTCAATCAGTGCGACGTCAATTCCCAGGTACTCGAACCATGCGAGATGCTTCTTAATGATCGCGGGATCCGCGCTGTCATAACCCCCGCCGACCGGCTGCATATCAGGCGACTGAAGCCAAGGCATGGCGGCGGCGCCCTGGAACGTCACGGCCTTGGGACCAAACCAGTTCTCGTATTCCATGACCACGAGATGACTGTTTTGGTCGGCGACGAGAGGGCCAGTCGCGGGCGCTGGCGCGATCTGTGATTCGGCGACTGTGGTGAGCGAAGACAGAGTTATCAGAGCGATGATGACAATCTTGCGGAGGTCTGGGGGGCCAGGCGGGAATTGACGCTCACTATCTTGGGTTGGCATCAACGGTAAAAACACAATCCTTGCCCAGAAGTCGCGAGGGCACGAACAAGGTTCGTGAGCAGCGGACCCATTAAGCAGCGGGCACGATTCCGGTGCAACAGCCATCCAATCCGCAAGTACAACAGTGCGCGTTTATTTTGCGAAAATGAGCAGCAGAGTTACACCCACGGCGATAAAGGTCCATAAACCCGTAGCGACGATAACTTCAATTCGCCTGACCCTAGGCGAACGCTTCGGGGCATTCTTAACATCCAAGTAAATACGCCACAGCCTGAAACTCCAAGCGATAGCTAAAAAAATCCCCAGAGGTATGCGAACCGAATTCGCTTCTTGCCACCAAATCTTCTTGTCAAACAGTAGCATTGCGGAATGAATTGTAGCGGAAGTGGAGTTGCTCCGGTTCTATCTACCGATGCCAAGCTACATAAGAGATGTAGAAGAACAATGAAGCTATTGTGGACACAATCACACCAGCCAAGCGCAACGCCCAAAAAGGCATCTTGTAAGGGTGCCAGCTATCCGGTTTCCAACTGTCTGCGAATCGGTCGAATGATGCTCTGACATTGCCGGGCCGCAAAATCATTGTCAACCCGAAACCGAGCATTCCGATACCCATGACCAGCGCCGCAGGCGCATCAGTTGGCTTCATTTGTCCGGCACACTCGGCGGTTCGTGTACTCAGTAAACGTCCTGATAAAGAAGTTTCATCCCTGCAAGGTCAATCGCCATGCTTAGCCCGAGCGTTTTAATTGGCCCCTTCTCGGGCGACCAGCGGTCTACGATTTTATAGGTTCCATTCCACACCGCCTCAACAATCCACCGCGCTCCATCAAGCTGTACAATATTGGGATTCTCCTGTTCGCGGGTCGGAAGGCCCCAATATTTCAGCTCTTTCACCTCATCCAAGAACCATTGCGTTTGTTGCTTTGAAATGCGTTGAGTACGGTTTTCGATTAGTTTCCCCGGAGGGTAGCCGCCTTGTCCGTCGCCAACCTTTGTCACCAAGTCTCCTGTACCGTCGTCATTTACGTTAAGGCGAATGACTACTGGATGATGGAAACTACGCAGCCAAAGGAATCTGAAAACCTGCCCCTTTGCGGTTCTTGACGTTTCCCAAAGTGACGGCTCCTGCAATGCTTTCAACTGCTGCGAGTACCATTCCACGATGAAATCGTTTGACTTCTTCTGGTCCTCGAATGCGGCTTCTGGAAAATATTGCTGGCCGACGCTGCCACCGCATAGGGCGAGTAGCAAAGCGGCTGGGATGATAATGCGTTGCGCGGCAACTCCTGACAATACGGTCTGATTACTCATTGGTTTCAGCGAGTGGCACAAAAACGGCACACTCGCCCGCAAACGTGCTGTAAGTGCTTTATTTGTGGCAGCCGGACCTGTAAGCCGAATTCTGTCTGCGGGATTGCTCCCGCAGGACGGTCATTCCTCTGGGCCGCGCATTACTGCGGGGCTCAAGCGACCTACCCGGAGGTTGTGACGCGCCGAGCCGGCACGTTCTCCCGGGCGAAGCTTTCGCCTCACCCAAGTCCCTCCCTATTTGGTCTTGCTCCGTGTGGGGTTTGCCCTGCCCGCTGCATTACTGCCGCGGCGGTGCGCTCTTACCGCACCTTTTCACCCTTACCCGGCTTATCCGAAGATGCACCGGGCGGTATGTTTTCTGTGGCACTAGCCGTCAACCGGGCTTGAACCCGGCTTCCCGGACGTTATCCGGCACACTGCTCTGCGGAGTTCGGACTTTCCTCCCTCGCCGCCGAAGCGCCGAGAGCGACCGTCCGGTCCAGCTGCCTACAGGATCATTATATGCGATGGCCGCGGAGAACCGAGAACTGGAAACTGTATTTCAAACGGGCCCGCCCATGCTGCTAGACTCGTTCCAATCGATGATTGGTCAAGCCGCCCAGCTCATCCTAATCCCTGCTGTGCTGGGGACGATCTCCAGCATCGGGTACTACGTTCTGTGTCTACTTAGCGCGCTGAAATTCTCACGCACGAGACGGACGGAAACGAGTGTCCGCCTTACTCAACCCGTCTCCATTCTCAAGCCCCTTTGCGGGACTGATCCCGAGATGTACGAAAGCTTCCGCAGTCATTGCCTGCAGGACTATCCGGATTACGAGATCATCTTCGGCGTGAGCGACGCAAACGATCCAGCAATCCAACTCGTAGAGCAACTGAGATCGGAGTTTCCGCAAACCCCGATCCGCTTAATGATTTGCCACGAGAATCTTGGCGCCAATACCAAAATTAGCAATCTGGCGCAAATGGTGCGCCAGGCTCGCCACGAGTACCTCATTGTCAACGACAGCGACATCCGGGTTGAGCCTGATTACCTTCGCCGAGTACTGGCCCGGCTAACCGATTCGAAGATCGGACTTGTCACTTGCCTCTATCGAGGGATTACCAACTCGACTTTGGGGTCGCGTCTGGAATCGCTCGGCGTCAGCACCGACTTCGCTGCCGGGGTATTGGTTGCGCAGAATGTCGAGAGTGGAATTCGTTTTGGACTGGGCTCTACGTTGGCCTTTCGTCGCAGCGACCTGCAAGCTATCGGAGGATTCGAATCCATCGTCGACTATCTGGCCGATGACTATCAGCTCGGCAGCCGCATCGCAGGCCTGGGCCTGGAAGTAAATCTGTCCGACGTCGTGGTCGAAACCTTTCTGCCGCGCTATACGATCGGCGGTTTTGTGGCGCATCAACTGCGTTGGGCGCGTACGATTCGTGATTCGCGTTTTTGGGGATACGTGGGACTCGGGTTCACATTTGGCTTGCCTTGGGCGGCGCTGGCTTTGATTCTTGCGCAAGGCGCAGTCTGGGCCTGGGCGCTGTTTGCCCTTACGGCGGCGTTGCGCACGGCCGTCGCAATCGTCGTCGGCAGAGGAGTGCTCCGTGATCGCCAGGTGCTGCGTTTTCTCGCGATGATTCCTATTCGAGACGTGCTTGCGCTCGGGATTTGGGTTGCGAGCTTTGCCGGGCACGAGATCGTGTGGCGTGGAGATCGCTTCAGATTAAGAAGTGGCAAACTTACTAAGATTGGAACCTGAAGGCCTCATCCGCGAGAAGGCGTCGTAAGAGAAATTGAATCACTTGCCTGCAAGACTTCGCGAACCTTTCTCGCCAGAGTGCTAAGAGAAAAAGGCTTCTGCAGAAAACGCGTGATGACGTCGATCTGTCCATGCCTAAGAACCGTGTTCTCCGCATAGCCGGAGACGAACAGCACTTTCATGTCAGGCCGTTCATTCGCCAACTGTTCCGCCAGCTTTGGTCCACCCAGCTTTGGCATCACCACATCGGTGATCATCAATGCAATTGGTCCATCGTGGTCGCGGGAAACCCGCAATGCGTCTTCCCCATCGACGGCTTCCAGCACGTTGTACCCGCTTTGAGCGAGGAATTGCCGCGAGGCTCGGCGCACCGACGCTTCGTCTTCCACCAGCAACAAGGTCTCGCTACCACGAGGAGAATTCTCCGCCAGCTTTGCCGTGCGGACCTCGCTATTCAACGACTGCACCCGCGGCAAGTAGATCTTGAACGTGGTTCCAAGACCGGGCTCACTGTACACCCAGACGAAACCGCCGTTCTGCTTCACGATCCCGTAAACCGTCGCCAGCCCCAAGCCGGTTCCCTTGCCTGCCTCTTTTGTGGTGTAAAAGGGTTCGAAGATATGCGCCAGGTGTTCTGCTGCAATGCCCTGACCAGTGTCGGTGGCGGTGAGCAATACATAGTCGCCGGGAGTAACAATCGAATGTCGTTGCACGTAGGATTCATCCACTCGGACGGTGGAGGTCTCGATGGTGAGAGTTCCTCCGCCGGGCATTGCGTCGCGGGCATTCGCTGCCAGGTTCATTACGACCTGTTCGATTTGTGTGGGATCCGCTTTTATCTTGCCCAGGTCCCGCCCGGGAATGAAGACGAGTTGGACATCCTCGCCAATCAAACGCGGCAGCATGTTGGTGATCTCACCTACGACCGCGTTCAGGTCGAGCACCTGCAACAACTGCATCTGCTTGCGCCCAAACGCCAACAGTTGGCGAGTGAGGTCGGCCGCACGACGAGATGCGGCGATGATCTCAGCCACATTTCGCCGCAAGGCGTCATTCGGGGCTAAAGAGTCGAGCATGAGCTCGGCATATGCGCTGATGACCAAAAGCAGGTTGTTGAAGTCGTGTGCAACTCCGCCGGCCAATCTCCCGGCCGCATCCATCTTCTGCGCCTGTTGCAGCTCCGACTCTAGTTTGCGTCGCGCAGTGATGTCCCGGGCCGTGGAGATGAAATGCGTGATCTCTCCCATGCTGTTCCGCAGCGGGGTGAGAGCCTTTTCCAGAACCACGGTTTCTCCGTTCTTCCTGCGATTCATTACGACTCCGCGAAACACGTTGCCGGAGAGCACCGTATTCCACATTTCCTCATAGCGTTCCGCGTGGTCCTCTGATCTGAGCACAGCGAGGGTCTGACCGATGGCTTCCTGCCGCGAGTATCCGGTGAGAGCTTCGAAGGCTGGATTCACATATTCCATGATGCCCGAGCGATTCATGATGATTAGGGCGTCCCCCATTTGCTCCACAGAGTGCCAAAGCTTCCGCAAGGTTTCCTCGGATTCCTGATGCTGCCGTTCAGTTGGATGCGGATCGGAGTCGGGATCGAGTGCGTAATGGTCGTTGTTGATTGAACGAGGATGGGTGAGCGTGTGAATCGCAGCGTCGATCGCACGTTGTTCCATTGAGCTACTTAGAAAAATGAGCGGAACGCCAGAATAATATTGGCGCACTTGACGTAACAATTGAAACGCAACGTTGTCAGTCGATTGGTGACTGCAGAGAAGAAGGTCATAACTTCCTTTTTCAAACCGAATGATCATGTCCTCAAGCGAGGCCGCGTGTTCGAACTGGTGTTGGCCATCGTTTGTCCTCGCAAGCAACCGCTGTAGATCAGCAAAGTCCTGGTCGGCGCCTCCGACCAGCAGCAACCGCAACTGCCGGGCACCCGTATTCGAGGTTCTTGGCATTCTCATAGAAACCATCTCGCTAGCTGTTACATCGGACGCTGACCTCCTGAGCATCTGCGCCAAAAGGTCAGCTCCGAAAAGATGCGCCGGTCCGCGTTCCAATCTGGGAAGGGTCGATTTGGATAAAAATGAAACAAAGCCAATTCCACCTCCGTACTATTCCAAGTCGTCTGGTTCTGAACTAAGCCCAGGGGCCAGCGAGGCCCATGTGGCCCGGACGCTCGTCCGGGCGGCCGAGTGCAGGATCGAATCCAGGGTGCAGTCTTAAAAGGAAGCGCCCCAGGAAAAGTTAAGGAGAACCATGTTCCAACGATTGACTTCATCGGTCATATGCATAACTCTGCTCGCTCTGGCCCCAGCGTTGGCCCAGGAAAGCAAATTCCCCGAGCGCTTGCTGCAGAACCGTTATCAACTCGATTTTCAGGGAGGGCAATTATCCGGATCGGGACTACCGGTTTTACAGAATGCGCTCGCGAACGCTCAGTTCGTACTCATTGGCGAGGATCACGGCATTTCGCAGATTCCTGAATTCGCGGGCGCGGTGTGCGACCTGATCGGTCCCCAGGGTTTTCACACTATGGCCATTGAAACCGGACCGCTGGCCGCCAGCGAACTTCAGCAGTGGGTGACTCACGATTCGGGTCGTGCGGACCTGGTCAACTTCGAAAAGAGATTTCCTGAATCTATCGCCTTCTACAACTTTCAAGAGGAATACGATCTTCTATCGCACTGCGCCCGCTCCGCACAGGGCGGCAAGTTCCAGCTATGGGGGATTGATCAGGAGTTGATGGGCTCGTCCGGCCTGATCCTGACCCGCATTCTCGAAACCCACCCTGGCAAGCAAGCGGCCGCCGCAACTCAACGCCTGCTGCAGAAAAACGACGAGGCACACGCCGCCGCGGTAAAGAGCGGCAGCCCGGGAGACATTTTCATGATGACTGTCTCCGACGACGAACTTAACAATCTGAGGGATCTGCTTCGCAAAGAAGGAAATCCAACGAGTGTCGCGCTGATTGATGCCCTCATCAAAAGTCGGGACATTTATCAGAAGAACATGAACGGCTCAGGTTATGAATCGAATCGTGAGCGTGCGCTGTTGATGAAATCGAACTTCCTGGACGACTACAAGCAAGCTACGCAGGCCGCCGGCGCGCCGCCCAAAGTGTTGCTCAAGACCGGCGCCTGGCATATGTACAAGGGCATCAATCCGCTACGCAACAACGATATGGGTAACTTCGTTACCGAACTGGCGGATGGGCAGGGAACAACGTCTCTTCACATCATGATTCTTGGGGTAAAAGGCTCGCAACTTCGTTTTGCCGGCATCGGACGCCCTTATCAACCGGGAGACTTTGACCTAGCCGAAGATAAAGACTCTGATTTTCTCTTTCTGAAGCCCATGTTCGACAACCTCGAAACCGGTGGGTGGACCATGTTCGATCTACGCGGGCTCCGCAAGAATTTCCGATCTCTCGAACCCGTGGATAAGGAAATGGAACGGCTCATCTTCGGATACGATCTGTTGGTCCTCATTCCGAACGCCACGCCTTCGAAACAAATCCAATAGGCAGTGTGATCTCGCGGAGAGCACAAATGCCTCATCCCCGCTTTTCACACCCGGCCATTTGGAGGACAATAGAGTAAGGGTGAGGTGATTTATGCGGCATGGCTTTTGTGAACTTCTCTGCGTAGCGCTTTTAGCTCTTACCACGTCAGCCCTCGGCCAACAAATTCGCGGCGATTACATCGAGACGCGCAGCGCCGACGTCTACACCGGACAATGTTTCGCGAACGGCGAAGTAAACCTCGTGGGCGACGAAGCCATTCTGGCGTGGCATGTCCAGAGCGGAAGCTGGGACGGAGTCACGCTCGACGGCCTGACTGTTGCCGCCGCTGTGCACGCGAATGCCACTCTGGGCGATCCCTATGCGAATCCCTATCCGGCCCGCGCGGTCCTCCTCGTGGACGACCTGGCAACTCCGCAGCAAAACGCGGCATTAATTGCCTTCGCCCAGCAAATGGGAGGTGAACTACTTCGTCACCCGCAGCAAGTAATTTCGGCGCCCATGGAGCTTGTGGTCAATCCCGAACATCACGGCGTAGCAGTGCTGCGGGCCGGACAATTTGCCACCGTGAAGACTCGCCCCGTCAACGACCAGGATCACCTCTGCGGGAATGAGGTGACATTTTATCCGCCACTCACGCAACTGACCCACTCCATGCCGGCGGTTGCGCTCACCGATTCATATCGCGGACCGGGCCTCGACGTAGATTGGGAATCACACGGCAGGCGGAGCGCGTTCGTTGGCACGTTCGCGCGCTAAACGGCGTTTGCCATCACGCGCCGCCGCCCGACGCTTCGGACCAGTGACTCTCGAGCAGGTGAGACGCACGCAGGCGCGGAAAATCCATCCCCGAAGTTCGCATCGTGGAAGTGCCGCAGATACGCGGTTCTGCAGGGTTTTCGGCCGCAGATCGGGGTCAACCTCTTACCAATTAACCCATTCCAAGACTCTGTTCATACCAAAGTAATAGCGAATTACCAAAGCGCATGCACATGGGACATCTGTTAGTCCGTGGTCGCGGGTGAGATGTTGAGGTTGTAGTTTCGCGATCGAGGAAGCCGGCGACCCATGGAAAAAAGTGATTTTCTGGACGAGGTTCATGTTCGAATCCTGCGGGTGACCGAAGACCTGCGGGCAATTCAGCAAACGTTGAACTGCGCAGCCATGCAGGCGCCGGGAGATCCTGAACTGATGGAAGCCCTCTGTCAGTTGCCCGAGATCGAGTCTCTCCACGTACTGAAATCCGCCCTCGACCAGATGCGCCACTTCCTCTGGTTTTACATGCAGGTGATGACCAACGAATCCGAGGACGGCGACAGACTGCGGCAGAGCATTGGCCAGAAGCCGGTCGAGGAAGGCATGGTGAGCCCCAGAGTCGCAGCCGCGGAAAAATTTAAACGGGCGGCCGATACGGCCCTGCTCCAGTATCTCTCCGACGGCAAGGTTCGCAAACCGAACTAAATCCCTTTTGGCATTGTCGCCTCGAAAATTCCCGCTCTCGCCTTCGCTGTAAGGCTCGAAGAATGTCCCACATACGATACAAATCTTTACAAAACTCTGCATCTCTAGCTGCCCAGCTAAATCCAATACGATATTGATAATTCCGGTGTTAGCCCCCGCCGGACGGAGTGTACGCGTTTTCCGCGCAGAGCGATGCTTCACATTGTTACTTCTATCTGCGGGTTAACTCCTTGCTTGAAATTGAGAGCAAGCATCAGAGTGTGACGCGCTCTAAGCGATTTCTAGTTTGCTAATGGGGCCGAAGCGGTTGTACAGCCTGAGGAAATTATGTGGATTGTTCGACTCGCATTGCGGCGACCTTATACGTTTGTGGTCGTCTCTTTGTTGCTGTTGATACTCGGTCCGATCGTCATACTTCGCACGCCCACCGACATCTTCCCAAATATTAATATCCCTGTCGTCAGCATCGTCTGGAACTACACCGGCCTCAATCCCGACGATATGTCGAACCGCATCGTCTTTCAAACGGAACGTGCGCTGACGACGCTGGTCGACGACATTTCGCACATCGAATCGCAATCTCTGAACGGGATTGCGGTAGTGAAGGTATTTTTCCAGCCGAATGCCGACATTACGAAAGCCATCGCTCAGGTGACGGCGATTTCGCAGACACAGCTCAGGCAGTTGCCGCCGGGGACGACTCCACCCTTGGTCATCACGTACAGCGCGTCCAGCGTGCCCATTATTCAGCTTGCACTCTCCGGGCAGAAGCTTTCGGAACAACAGCTGTTTGATTACGGAGTGAATTTCATTCGGACACGTTTGATTACCGTCCCGGGATGTGCCATTCCGTATCCCTACGGCGGGAAACAGCGGCAGGTGCAGGTTGATCTGGACACCAACGCGCTGCAATCGAAGGGGCTGTCGCCGCTGGATGTGGTGAACGCCATCAGTGCGCAGAATATCGTTCTGCCATCCGGCACTTCCAAAATCGGAGCCTTCGAGTATGCAGTCGACACCAACAGCAGCCCTACGACGGTTGAGGAACTGAATCAACTGCCGATCAAAACGGCGGGCACCACCACGATTTACATTCGCGACGTGGCGTTCGTACGAGACGGTTTTCCGCCACAAACGAATATTGTCCGCGTCAATGGACAGCGCTCGGTGCTGATTACGGTTCTAAAGTCTGGCCAGGCTTCAACGCTGAACATCATTGCCGGGATTAAATCTCTGTTGCCGCAAATTCAGGCGGCGTTACCACCAGAGTTACAGATACACCCGTTGGCCGACCAATCGCTTTTCGTGCGGGCGTCGATTGACGGCGTAATTAAAGAAGCCACCATTGCCGCCTGCCTCACCGGGCTCATGATTCTGATCTTCCTTGGCAACTGGCGCAGCACGGTCATTATTGCGGTTTCGATTCCACTGTCGATTTTGACTTCCATTATTGTTCTGAGCGCGCTGGGAGAGACCATTAACATCATGACGCTCGGCGGGCTGGCGCTGGCGGTCGGCATTCTGGTGGACGACGCAACGGTCGAAATCGAGAACATCAACCGAAACCTGGCGCAAGGAAAAGAAGTAGAGCACGCCATTCTGGACGGTGCGCAACAAATTGCGGTTCCGGCCTTCGTCTCCACGCTTGCCATCTGCATCGTCTTCGTCCCTATGTTTTTCTTAACCGGGGTTGCGCGGTATCTTTTTGTACCGCTGGCCGAAGCAGTGGTCTTCGCGATGATGGCTTCTTATCTGCTTTCGCGAACCTTGGTGCCGACCATGGCAAAGTATCTATTGCGCGGCCACGAAGCGGAGAACCTGGCGGCGGCGCAGAGCCGAAATCCGCTGGTCGCAATGCAGATCAAGTTTGAAGCCGCTTTCGAGCGTTTTCGCGAGGGCTACCACGGATTATTGGAGCGTTGCCTTCACCACCAGAAGGTTTTCCTGCTTGCTTTTCTCGGCATATGTTTGGCTTCAGTGGGGTTCTTGATTCCTTGGCTGGGTCAGGACTTTTTCCCCGCGGTCGATGCCGGCCAGTTCAAATTACATTTGCGCGCGCGTACGGGAACCCGCATTGAGGAAACGGCGCGACTCTCTGATCTGGTTGAACGCTCCATCCGCGAGCAGATTCCTCCGCAGGAAATTGACAGCATTATCGACAACATCGGTCTGCCTTATAGCGGCATCAACCTTTCATACAGCAACTCCGCTCCCATTGGCACAGCCGATGCCGACATTCTGGTCAGCTTGACCAAGGATCACCGGCCCACGGCGGACTATGTACACGATCTGCGGTTGAAGCTTCCCCAGGAATTTCCCGGGACAACCTTCTCATTTCTGCCTGCCGACATCGTCAGCCAGATTTTGAACTTCGGTCTTCCCGCGCCCATTGATGTGCAAATTGTTGGCTTCGATCTGCAGGCCAATCGGGCGTACGCAGACAAGTTGCTGGAACGGATGCAGCAGATTCCAGGCACCGTCGACCTGCACGTGCAGCAACCTTTTGATCAACCCTATCTCCATGTCGATGTTGACCGGACCAAGGCGCAGCAGGTCGGCTTCACCCAGCGCGACGTTGCCAACAATCTGCTGGTTTCTTTGAGTGGCAGTTTCCAGACCACGCCTGAGTTTTGGGTTAATCCGAAGACCGGCGTGAGCTATTCCATCGCGACCCAGACCCCGCAGTACCGCGTCGATTCCTTACAGGATTTGGAGAACATCCCGGTGACTGGCACCAGCGGCGCGCGCTCGGGAATTCTCGCCAGTATGGCTTCGATCCGCCGCGGCGCCGGACTGGCCGTGGTTTCCCACTACGATATTCAGCCGCTCATTGACATTTACGGCTCGGTGCAAGGCCGTGATCTGGGGGGCGTGGCGCGCGACCTCAACAAGATCGTACAGGACAGCAAGAAGGAACTGCCGCGCGGCTCGCAAGTGATCATCCGCGGCCAGATCCAGACTATGCGTTCCTCGTATGAGGGTTTGCTTTTCGGCCTCCTGTTTTCGATTGTGCTGGTGTACCTGCTGATCGTGGTAAATTTCCAATCATGGCTGGACCCCTTCATCATTATTTCGGCACTGCCTGCGGCACTTGCCGGAATCGCGTGGTTCTTATTCGTTACTCATACCACGCTTAGCGTCCCTGCACTCACGGGCTCGATCATGTGCGTTGGGGTTGCGACCGCCAACAGCATCCTGGTGGTCAGCTTTGCGAAAGAACAGCTAGCCGAAGGCAAAGACCCACTGTCTGCCGCACAAAACGCAGGGTTCACCCGTTTCCGTCCGGTGCTGATGACGGCGCTGGCCATGATCATCGGAATGGTGCCCATGGCGATCGGACTCGGCGAGGGGGGAGAACAAAATGCTCCGCTCGGCCGCGCGGTTATTGGTGGATTATTATTCGCAACTGTGGCCACGCTATTTTTTGTGCCAGTTTTCTTCAGCCTGTTGCATGGGCGAAAGAATCGGCTGGCTAAGAGTGAAGCAAAGCATTAATCGTTTTTCTTATTGACGCACGCATAGAGTTCGTGGAGTCTTTTCATGAAGGTTGAATCGCAGAACGAAATCGAAAGGCCAGCGATGGTGGACGAGCGAAAGACGGAGAGCCCACATCAAGGTAAGCCCGCGCGCCGCTGGTGGATCGCCGTCCTCGCCCTTGTGATCGTCGTAGCGATTGTGGTTTCGGGAATCTTGCCTCGAATCAATGCGCGCGCGGCTCTGGATAAGGAAACGGCCGAGATGGCGATCCCCACGGTTTCAGTGGTGCGGCCCAAGCGTGGGGCGCCGGCGCAGGAAATTGTTCTCCCCGCGAACGTGCAAGCCTATATCGACGCCCCCATCTATGCCCGCACTAATGGATACTTGAAGCGCTGGTACGCGGACATCGGCGCCCACGTCAAAGCCGGGCAGCTGTTAGCCGAAATCGAGACCCCGGAAGTCGATCAGCAGCTGCGCCAGGCACGAGCGGATCTGGCTACCGCACAAGCCAACCTGAATCTTTCGCAGATTACCGCGAACCGCTATGAAGATTTGTTGAAGACCGATTCCGTCTCCAAACAAGAAACCGACAACGCTGCGGGAGATTACGCGGCCAAGCAAGCGACTGTGCAATCTGCGCAAGCCAATGTGCGGCGGCTGGAAGAATTGCAAGCCTTTGAGAAAATCTATGCCCCGTTCGACGGAGTAATTACCGCGCGGAATACCGATATTGGTGCGCTGATCGACTCGGGGAGCAGCGGTGGGGCGAGGACTGAGCTTTTTCATATTGCACAGCCTGACAAATTGCGGGTTTACGTCAGCGTGCCGGAAGCTTACTCGCAAGCGGCGAAACCCGGACTCACCGCTGACCTTGTACTGTCGGAATTTCCCGGACGACAGTTCCCGGGAACTCTGGTCCGCACCGCCGAAGCAATTGATCAGTCGACGCGAACCTTGCTGGTGGAGATTCGCGTGAACAATCCGACCGGTACGCTACTGAGCGGAGCTTACGCCGAGGTGCATCTGAAAGTGCCAACCGCGACTTCTGCCATGATTCTTCCGGTGAATGCGCTGCTGTTCCGATCGGAAGGACTTCGGGTAGCAGCGGTCTCCGACGGCAAGCACGCTGAACTCAAGCCGATCACGCTGGGGCATGATTTTGGCTCCGAGGTCGAAGTGGTTGCCGGACTGACCGGAGACGAATCCATCATCGTGAACCCGCCAGATTCGATCGTGTCCGGAGAAGAGGTTCGCATCGCACAGCCTACGGCTGCGGGAGCGGCTCAACAGTGATCCGCTTGCACCAGACTCGTCCTGTTTGCGGTGGATTGTTGCCCTCGATTTGGGGTGGGGCACTCTTTGCTGCGCTTATTCTGATGTGCGGATGTGCCGTAGGCCCGCGCTATTCGCGGCCCTCCGCGCCCACGCCCACGGATTACAAGGAAACTCCGCCGAACTGGAAGACCGCCCAGCCCGCCGATCAGATGCTGAAAGGAAAATGGTGGGAAGTCTACCAGGATCCTCAGCTCAACGCGCTCGAAGACAAGATCGACATTTCGAATCAGAGCCTAAAGGCTGCGCAAGCTCAGTTTGCGCAGGCGCGCGCGACGGTTCGCTACAATCGAGCAGATTATTATCCGACTATCACAGCGGGAGTTTCCGCTGCGCGCGAACGCTTTTCTGAAAATCGGCCGCTGGCGGTCGGTGGCGTTACTACCACGAACGACCTTGTTATTCCTGTTGACATGTCCTGGGAGCCGGATGTGTGGGGCCGCGTGCGGCACACCGTGGAGGCCTCGCGCGCCGATGCTCAAGCCACTTTGGCCGACCTGGAGTCGGTGAGCCTGAGCGTTCATGCCGAATTGGCGGTTGATTACTTCTCAGCACGCGAGTTGGACGCGGAAGCGCAACTGCTGGATTCTACCGTCGCCAGTTACGTGAAACAGTTGGAACTCACGGAGAATCGTTACAAGGGTGGCGTGGCATCGCAGGTGGATGTGGCACAGGCGCAAACCCAACTGGAGCAGGCTCGCGCGCAGGCCATCGACGTGCGAGAGCAGCGAACGCAGTTTGAGCACGCGATTGCCGTTCTAATTGGTGAACCCGCGTCGAATTTCACTTTGCCGGTTGCCGTGCTAAATGCAACTCCGCCCGTGATCCCGCCAGGATTGCCGTCTGAACTGCTGGAGCGGCGTCCCGACATTGCAGCGAACGAACGCTTAATGGCCGCGGCAAATGCGCAGATCGGAATCGCGAAAGCCGCCTATTTCCCCACGTTCAGTCTGTCCCCCAGCGCAGGATTCGAAAGCACCTCAATTGCAAATTGGCTTTCGAGTCCCAGTGCGTTCGCCATTGTAGGAGCTTCCGCAGTCGTGACCGCATTCGACGCCGGACGGCGGCGCGCTGCCAGCGATCAGGCTCGCGCCGGTTACGATCAAGCCGTGGCCAATTATCAGCAGGACGTGCTCACCGCGTACCAGGAAGTGGAAGACAATCTCGCGGCCTTGCGTCTGCTCGAAGATGAATCCAATACCCAAACCGCGGCGGTTGCGGCGGCGGAACATTCGTTGGCACTTTCGAACAATCGCTACCGAGGCGGCGTCACCACATATCTGGAGGTCATTACGGCGCAGACCACAGCCCTTAGCAACGAGCGCACTGCAGTCCAGATTTCAGGCCGTCGCATGGTGGACAGCGTGTTGCTGATCAAAGCTTTGGGCGGTGGATGGAATGCGGCCAGCCTGTCTACGGTGAAGATGGAATCGCGCACACCGATTCCCCCGGGTCAGTAAATTCATCGCGTCCGATCACGCTCCGGCCTTTGCTCGGCCTGCCTTTTTCTTCCTTAAGTTTCGACGTCGCAGAGCCTTCGCGCGCCTCGCCAGCTCTTCTTCCGAATACATGCTGCCGCGGCAGCTTTGCGCTCCACAAGAACATGGCGACGGATCGTCCAGATCGCCGTCGTATAAGTTGTAATCGTAGGTCAGTTCTTCTCCAGCTTGAATATCCCGGGCCGCAATAATCCACACCCGACCCTTGATCTCATCCGCCTCGC
>Ga0210383_10002582_pt1 | contig 16344 bp, 15 predicted proteins | sample IncBWC14OmetaG_FD_160072 | JGI IMG/M metagenome (GOLD analysis project Ga0210383, IMG submission 160072) | Forest soil microbial communities from Barre Woods Harvard Forest LTER site, Petersham, Massachusetts, United States - Inc-BW-C-14-O ...
GAAATAGACTACCAGTCCTATTCCCAGCCAGACGAAGAGCCGCACGATCGTCAGCGCATTCAGACTGGCGATCAACGCCAGGGAAATAAGAATCCCCATGATGGGAACAAACGGGACCCACGGCGTTCTGAACGGTCGTTGCAGTTCCGGCCGCCGCACTCGCAGCACCCAGACACCCGCACACACGATAACGAAGGCAAACAAGGTACCAATGCTCACCAGCTGGCCGAGCGTACCGATCGGCACCAGCGAACCAACGATGGCGACCAGGAAACCAACAATCGCGGTTGACTTCCACGGCGTGCGAAAACGCGGATGAATGTCGCCCGCCCACTTCCACAACAGCCCGTCGTGAGCCATCGAATAAAACACGCGTGATTGGCCCAGCAACATCACCAGCATAACTGTGCTTAATCCGGCCAGCGCTCCGGCATTGATCACGTAACTTCCCCACTTCACGCCCGTCTGGCGAATGGCCAACGACACCGGCGCACCGATGTTCAAATGCGAATAGTGCACGGTCGCCGTCAGCAGCCCGGAGACGATGATGTAAAGAATGGTGCAAACGATCAGTGAACCGAGCAGGCCGACCGGCATGTCCTTCTGCGGATTTTTGGCCTCTTGCGCCGCTGTGGAAACGGCATCGAATCCGATATAAGCAAAGAACACCACGCTCGCGCCGCGCATCACCCCCGACCATCCAAACGAACCAAAGCTTCCGGTGTTCGGCGGCAGGAAAACTTTCCAATTCTCATGCGCGATGGCTGGATGCTTCAGAACGAAAGGAAGCGCCACAGCGATAAACGTCAGGACAGCGGCCAGCTTCACGAAGACAATGACGCTATTAAAGTTCGCCGACTCCTTGATGCCGATGATCAAGATCGCCGTGACCCCGAGAATCGCCAGAAAGGCCACCAGGTTAAACGCACACGTGGCGTGAGGCAGTCCGGCAAGTTGGTCCGCACTGAGGCTTACGGCACCTTCGGGCGACCAACGGCCCTCATACAAAACCCATTTCGCTCCAGGTACGTCGCAGATCTGCGGCGGCAGGCTGATCCCATAGTCCTGCAGAAATGCCACCAGCGTGCTGCTCCACCCGCTGGCGACGGTGGCCGCGCCGAAGGCGTATTCCAGGATCAAGTCCCAGCCGATGATCCATGCAACCAGTTCGCCCAGGGTAGCGTAGCCGTACGTATATGCAGAGCCGGCAATGGGAATCATCGAAGCGAATTCGGCGTAACAAAGACCTGCGAATACGCAACCGATCCCAGCCAGGACGTACGAGAGCATGATCGCCGGGCCGGCATAAAGCGATGCCGCCGATCCGGTGAGCACGAAGATGCCTGCACCGATGATCGCCCCGATGCCCAGGGTCACCAGATTCACCGGGCCGAGCGCTCTTTTAAGGCTGTGCTCCCCGGTGTCCCCAGCTTCCTTCAACAGCGAGTCAATCGACTTCGTTGCGAACAGGGGGTTGCCCATGCAACTCCTCCTTCTCAGGTTAATTCTTTGAAATTCTCCGGCTACTCGGCGCCCTGCCTCGACCGCTTCAGCCGCGCCCACACCCAATACACCGGCAGACCCAGAAGCACGATCACCATGCCCATGCCCGCGGTCTGCGTTTCATAAAGCAGCAGCACAACCATGATTCCGCTGGCAGCCACTATATACAATAGCGGCAGCAGCGGATACCCGAATGCTTTGTACGGCCTTTCGGCATCGGGCCGGCGGATGCGCAGCACGAAAATTCCCACAATCGTCAGCACATAAAAAAGCAGCGCGGCAAAGACCACGTAGTCGAGCAGGTTACTGTAAAGATTCCCATACGATCCGTCCGGCTTGCGCGTTCTTAGTAGAATCAAAACCACGATCCAGATTCCCTGGTAAACGAGCGCCACGCCGGGCACGCCCTTGGCATTCAGCTTGCCCGTCGCGCGGAAAAACAAGCCGTCCTTGGCCATTGCGTAGGCGACCCGCGAACCGGCCAGAATCAGTCCGTTGTTGCACCCAAACGTGGAAATGATGATGGCGCATGCCATGATCAACGCGCCCTTGGCACCAAATACCGCGGAAAGCGCCGCCGTCGCCACGCGATCATCCGGCGCACTCTGGATTTGCGCCAGAGGGAGCGCGCACAAGTAGGCCAGGTTCGCCAAGCAATAGAGCGTGATTACGATGACAGTACCAAACACCATCGCGAGCGCAACGTCGCGCTTGGGATTTTTCACTTCCGCCGCGGTAAAACCTATGTTGTTCCACGCGTCCGCGGAGAAGAGCGAGCCGACCTGCGCGACCGCCAGCGCCAGCATCAGTCCGAACCAGCCGCTTCCCGCCGTCACCGTTGGCAGCAGGCTGCGTAGAAAACCGACGCCAGGTTCGATCGTTTGTGCTCCTCGAATCGCCCACAGGTGCGAAAAATTGTCCGCAATTGCGGAAGCGTTTCGCCCCACGAACACGCAAATCAGAATCAGCCCCAGCAGCGCCAGCATTTTCGCCGAAGTGAAAATATTCTGAATCCACTTCCCGAGCTTTACCCCACGTGTGTTCAGGTAGGTGAGGAAAATAATCATCAACACGCCGACGAGCTGCTGCACGGAGAGACTGATGGCAAATTTAGAGGAAAAATTAATCGGAGGAATGATCCAAGTCTTCGGGGAAATCGCGGGAAACAACACGCCAAGGTAGCGCGCAAATCCAATCGCCACGGCTGCGATCGTGCCCGTCTGGATCACCAGAAACAGCGTCCAGCCATACAAAAATCCCCATAGCGGCGAGAACGCTTCCCGTAAATAGACGTATTGCCCGCCCGCGTGCGGAAACATCGCCGCCAGTTCCCCATACGCCAGCGCGGCCGCAATCGTCAGGCAGCCGGTCAAGATCCAGGTCAGCAGCAACCCGCCGGCGGAACCCGTCTGCCGCGAAATATCCGCAGCCACGATAAAAATGCCCGATCCTATCATCGAGCCGACAACGATCATCGTCGCGTCGTAGAGCCCAATAGCCTTTACAAACTGGTGCTCGCCCTTGCCCGCCCCCGTACCCGTTGTTGTCGCGCTAGTCGCGTCGGCCATGCGTCTGATTCCTCAGTGGGACGCCGCGGGCTTCGCGGCATCCAGTCGTCGGATAAACTCCCGGGCAGTTCCAGCCGGGTCCTTCGCCTTCAATATGTCACTGATGACTGCCACAGAATCCGCTCCAGCCGCAATCACTTCCGCAGCGCGTTCCAGCGTGATTCCACCGATCGCGACAATAGGCTTCTCCGTTAGCGCTCGCACGCGGCGAACAAGCTCGGTGCCAACCACCGGATCGGGATTCGCTTTGCTGCTGGTCTGGAAAATGGGCCCCACGGCAATATAATCCGCCGAACTGGCCGCCGCCTTCCGGAATTGTTCAAGGTTATGCGTCGAAATGCCAACCCAGCGGCCTGGCCCGATAACCGCGCGCGCCTGCTCCGGATCGAGATCGTCCTGGCCGACGTGGACGCCGTCCGCTCCCGCGAGATACGCCACATCCGGCCGGTCGTTCACAATAAATGTGCACTTGGCGCGTCTTGCTGCTTCTCCAATCGCGCGCGACTCCGCCCAAAGCTCCCGCGCCGTCGCGTGTTTTGCGCGGTATTGCAGCAGCTTCACTCCCGCATCCATCAATTTTTGAGCTGTAATCCCGACTGGTTCCGCCAACATTCCTGCGTCTAATATCACATACAGCCTGGGCAGAACAAGGCGCATGAAACGCTATTTTCCGTTGGTACCGAGAATTTTTTCGATGAAGTGGGTATCGAACTTCCCGGCTTCAAAATCAGGGTGGGCCAAAATCCGCCGCTGCAGCGGGATCGACGTCTTGATTCCCTCAATCACGAACATCTCGAGCGCCCGCTTCATTCTTCCAATGGCTTCCGCGCGGTCGCGCCCCTTCACAATCAGCTTAGCCACCAGCGAATCGTAGTACGGCGGAATCACCGCGCCCGAATACGCCGCGGAATCCACGCGCACACCGGTTCCACCCGGCGCCTGAAACGTTGTAATCCGGCCGGCGGAAGGTACAAACGTTTCCGGGTCTTCGGCATTAATCCGGCACTCGATCGAATGCCCCGTAAAATGCATCTCGCCGACGGCGTCTTCCATCTTTTCGCCGGCCGCTATGCGAATCTGCGATTTCACCAGGTCCACGCCGGTCACAAATTCCGTCACCGGATGCTCCACTTGGATGCGGGTATTCATCTCGATAAAATAGAGCGAACCGTCCGTGTCCATCAGGAATTCCACGGTGCCGGCGTTCGTGTACTCAATCGCTTCCAGGGCCTTCACCACTTTCGTGCCCAGTTCTTTGCGTCGCTTCGGATCAATCGCGGGCGACGGCGATTCTTCCACCAACTTCTGGTGGCGCCGCTGAATCGTGCATTCGCGCTCGCCCAGGTGAATCACTTTCCCGTGCTGGTCGCCCAGCACCTGAATCTCGATGTGCCGCGGGTGCTCCAGGAACTTCTCCATGTAGACGTCGGGAGTCCCAAAGGCCTGCTGCGCCTCGCTCCTCGCCATCTGGTACGCCGCGAGCAATTCGTCCTTGGTGCGGACCACGCGCATGCCGCGTCCGCCGCCGCCCGCCGCCGCTTTCAAAATCAGTGGAAACCCGACGCGGGCCGCTTCTTTCGAAAGCTGCTCTTCGCCCTCCACAATGCCGTCGCTGCCCGGAATGGTGGGGAGACCACGCGACTTCATCTCCCGTCGCGCACGATCCTTTTCGCCCATCATCTCGATGACTTCGGGCTTGGGCCCGATGAAGGTGATCTCCGACGCTTCGCAAACCTTGGCAAAGTTCGCGTTCTCCGACAAGAAACCGTAACCCGGATGAATCGCATCCACGTTGGTGATTTCCGCGGCGCTGATCACCTGCGGAATATTCAGGTAGCTTTCGCTGCTTCTTGGCGGCCCGATGCACACCGCCTCATCGGCAAAGCGCACATGCAGCGAATTGCGGTCCGCCTCCGAATACACGGCCACCGTCGGAATTCCCAGCTCTTTGCAGGCGCAGATGACTCGCAGGGCGATTTCCCCGCGGTTGGCGACTAGAATTTTCTGGAACATAGTCTGGCAGGCCGCTTACCGCTTGCGGCTTGGGCGGATCCCGAACAAGGGTTGCCCGTACTCCACTGGCTGTCCGTTCTCCGCGAAGATCCGCAACACTTCTCCGCTGATTTCGGATTCGATTTCATTCATCAGTTTCATCGCTTCCACGATGCAAAGCGTCTGCCCCTTGTCCACGTGAGAGCCGACCTTGACGAAGGCTTCCGCGCCCGGACTGGGTGACCCATAAAAAGTGCCCACAATCGGCGAATTGATCAGGTGCAGATCTTCGCCGCCGCGGACATCCGCCGCGTGCGCGGGTTCCGCGCTCCGGCTTTCAGGCTCCGGCGCGCTGAGCGCCGAGGGCACGATAATCTCGGCCGACGCGCGAGGCGCGGCGACCACGACATGGGCGCTGGGCTTCCGCAGACGAATCCGCAGATCCCCCCTCGAATACTCAAACTCCTCAAGGTTGTGCTCACTCATGAAGCGCAGCAACTGTTCGATCTGCCCGATTTCGGGGTTTGCAAACGACGGGCTTTCACTCGCTTTCGCAGTCTTTTTCCGTTTCATGCCTGTTCTTAGAGTTCGATAAGATCCCGCTTTACGCGGGTCAAAACTTCATTCCGGCCTGTTTCTACAACAACGTCGTCTTCGATCCGGATTCCGCCGACGCCTTCCACATATACGCCAGGTTCTATGGTAATCACATTTCCCGCTTCCAGTCGAACCGTCTGCCCGCGGGCTATCCGGGGTTCCTCATGCACCTCCAGGCCTAAACCATGCCCGGTACTGTGCACGAAATACTGTTCCAAACCGTTTTTCTTAAGGACGTCCCGCGCGGCGGCATCCACTTCCCCGCAAGTTACCCCTGCCTGGACGGCAGCGACCGCAACTTCCTGGGCTTCCTGAACTGACCTATACCACTCCCGCACGCGCCTGCCAGCACGCCCCACATGTACAGTGCGCGTCATGTCGCTGCAATAGTGGCCGAGTATAGCACCCAGGTCCAGCACCACCAACTCATTTTTCCTCAGCTTCTTAGCCGTCGGACGGGCATGGGGAAGCGCGCCGCGCGGCCCCGACGCCACGATTGTTTCAAAGGAAGCGCCGCTAGCCCCGCGTTTTTTCATCTGATACTCTATCTCCGCCCCCAACTCGCTCTCTCTCACACCCGGCTTCACCAGTTTCAGCACGCTTTCCAGGACTTCGCCCGCCAGGATGGCCGCCTTTCGCATTATCGCCAACTCCTGCGCATCTTTTCGCATCCGCAGGTGCGCAACAAGGCCTGACGCCTGAAACCCGCGCCCCTTGCTTCCCAGTGCCTTGCGCAGGGTATCCCATTGCGTGACCGTCAAATGGTTCGCATCGTAGCCGACGCGGCGAAGGCCTTTTTTGCGCAACATGGCACCCAGCGCGGGATACAACCCACCCTGTTGCAGTTCGATTTTGACGCCCCGCGTCTCTTCCTTCCCCTGCACCGTGAACCGGCCGTCGGTTAGGAGCGTTGTGCCCTCCGGCGACACGACCAAAGCCCCGGACTCCCCGGTAAATCCGGTGAGGTAATACCAGTTCGCCGGATGGGTTACCACCAGGCAGTCCAGTTTCCTGCCGGCGATTTCCGCCAGAAGCGCTTTTCGTCTTTTCGTGTATTCCGCGCCCATAAAAAAATCGAGGAGACTTGCGCCTCCTCGATCTCAGTTTACCCGATTTTTTCCGGCGCTGCTTCGCGCCAGGCTTACTTCATCATCCGGGGATGATCCGGGGGGTGATGAAGAACAGCAATTCTTGCGACGTCACGGAAACGTTGGTCCGGCGGAAGAGGTACCCGATAATGGGCAGGCTGCCCACGATCGGCACTTCCGTGATGTTGGTCTGTTGCTGGGTGACGATGATGCCGCCAATGACCACGGTGCCGCCATCGGCAACCGTCACCTTGGTCTGCGCCGCCTGCGTATCCAACGCCGGGATGCCCTGCACGCGCGGAATACCGTTGTCGATCTGGGTGTTTTCCACCAGCACGTCCATGAAGACCGTGCCTTCGGCGGTGATCTGCGGAGTCACTTCCAGTTGCAACACGGCGTCGATGTACTGCACCGAAATCGTGTTGTTGATGACCGTTTGGATCGGAATCTTCGTACCTTGCTTCACAATCGCTTTTTCGTTGTTCTGCGTGATTACCTTCGGCTTCGAGAGCAATTTGCCTACGCCCTTCGACTCTGCCGCGGTAATAAACAGGTCAACCGCGAAATTTGGCGAGCGATGTCCGAAGTAGAAGCCGCTCGTCGGCACGCCAGCCCCCAAGTTCACGTTGAACGGCAGCCCAGGGAGGGTGCTGCTGCTGCCCGAGGGTGGTGTTCCAACCAGTGGAGGTTGCGGAATTCCAGCACCCGTTGTCACCGGGCTGACGCCGACGCTCGCCGGGCCACCGAAGACCGAACGGCCGCCCGTCGTGGTCCCTGCAAAACCCCACTGCACGCCAATGTCCTGCGCGAACGTTCTGGATGCGGAAACGACGCGCGCTTCGATTTCCACTTGTTGCGACTTCCGATCCAGTTGCCGGATCAGGTTGTCGATGGTCGGGATCACCGAGGGAATGTCGCGGACAATCAACTGATTGGAGCGATCGTCCGAGAGAATATCGCCGCGGGCGGACAGGAATTTCTTCAGTGTGTCCTTCATCGTCGCCGCTTTCGCGTAGCTCAGCACGCGGGTAACGGTCACCGGAGCAACCGCTTCGGCTTGCGCCTTTTCCAGGTCGCGAGCGGATTCGGCTTCTCTCTTCAGGGTTTCGCGAGTCGCCACGCGCAGCACGTTGCCTGTCAATTGCTTGTCCAGGTTGTTGTTCTGCAGCACGATGTCCAACGCCTGATCCCAGGGCACTTCATCCAGCACGATGGTCAGGGTGCCTTTTACGTTTGGATCCAGCACCACATTCAAGCCGCTGATTTCGTGAATCAAACGGAAGAAATCCTTCAGATCAACATCTTTCAGGTTCACGGAAATCGGCTCACCCGTGTAATGCCCAGCCTGTGGGGCGTTCGATGCCGGAGTTTGCTGAGCGGCAACCGTCGTTGCCGCGCTGGTTGCCTGTTGCACGGCCAGTTGTGAAGCCTGCTGTGATCCGCCATCGGGGCGCGCCGGCGCGCTCTTCTCGTTCAAGGACGCCAGAACCAACGAGGGTTGGGTCAGTTCCTTCGGCAAAGAAAACCGCGGTGCGACTGTATTCGAAGCATTCGTCCTGTGCGCCGCCGTCTTTGGCGAATTGGCCGCATACTCGATCGACTTCTTCGTGGATTCGTTGGAGGTCGACGTCACCGGCGCAACCGCGCTGGCATCCGGAGTCAGTTGCATCTGGAAGTACACCACCAGCGCATCGCCCTCATGGGTGATCTGATAGGGCGTTTCGCCCGTCAGGTCCACCACCACGCGCGCTACGTCCGGACGGAACTGCCCGATCCGCACGCCGCGCACCGGCGCCGAGACGCCCGGAATCACGGTTCTCTGGACTCCCAGCCGTGCCCCGTTGAAATCCAACACCAGGCGCTCCGGATTCTGCATCCGCGAGGTATGGAGTTCGAGTCGCGCTGCTCCCTCGACTCGAATCGCCGCCCGCTGCGGCTCCTGGGTGATCGCCACGCTCGAAATAACCGCGGCGGTCGATGTCGCGCCGGAGGGCTCCTGACCGCGAACGTTTGCCAGGCTACCGCCCAGCATCACGCTCGCCACTATCAGGCAACCACACCGGAAGGCCGGCCAGTTCGTCTTCATTGCTGATCTCCTGCACTGGAGTAAATTCTCTTGTTGACTTGACGTTCCACTGGTTTCCCGAACGCATCTTTCCCGACTTCGTGGAACGACACGCCGTCCATGGCAATCTTTTCTACTCGCCCGTCGTAGAGCTGATCCCCTTCGCGCAGGAAATACGTCCGCGCTTGCGGATTCGTGACGACCGCGATCATCCCGTTTGGTGCCCGTACGATTCCATCCAGCCGCAATGTTCCAACCTGTAATCCGGCTTTGCCCGGGGGCAGATTCGCACCGGCCCTGGCTGCCGCTTCCTGACGGCTGGTCAGTGATTCGAATGGATCGCGGCGGGAAACCTTTGCTTCCGAAGCTTCCGGCGCAGCGCCGGTTTTCGCAGGCTCGCCACTCGCGACCTTCTTGACTGCTGGTCTCTTCGCGGGCTTGGCCGCTGCCGTTGCAGCCTTGGGAGCCGTTGCCGGTTTGGCGGATGCTTTCGGCGCCGGCGTTTGGGCTGCGGGCTTCGCCGCAGTTTTCGGAGCGGCTGTCGCTGGCGTTGCCGGCTTTGCTGCAGGTTTGGCCGCTGGCGCTGGCGTTTGTGCCGCGGGCTTCGCCGCTGTTTTCGGAGGCGCCGCGGGCGCCGACTGGGCATACAAGTTGCTCCCGGCCGTTGCCAGCAGAATCCCCGTCATCACTGTTATGGCTAGACGCATGGCTCGCTCATCCCTGCTCACGGTTTTTTCACCGGCTGAACTGCACCCTTGGCCCCGCCTGCTGGGGTTAGATCAGCTGGCTTCGTGAAGAATGTCGTGACTGTAAAAACTCCGGTCACCGTCGTTCCCGGCCGGATCGGATACTTCGCCGATTTCGATCCCGATAGCCCTGGATCATCAAACTGCAAATCTCCTACGTTGATGATGCGCGACAACCGGCTCAACCTCGAGAAAAAGTCCAGCATGTTGAAATACGGCCCGTCCGCCTGCACTTCAAACGGCATCTCGTAGTGGTATTCCTTCGGCACAATCGGTTGCGACGTCAGCTTGCGCAATTGCACGTTGGAAGAAGCCGCCGCGCCCTGCACCTGGCGGATAAACTCATCCACCTCTTTTTCTTCCGGCACGATCGTCTTCAGCGTGTCCAGTTGCTTGTTCAGCGCATCCATCTGCTGCTTCAGCTCGCCGTAGCGCTGCTTGTAAACCTGCAGTTGGGTCACTTCCTGATTTAATGTCGTGCGCTTCTGCACCGCCGTGTCGTAGTCGGCGCGCTCCTGCGCAACCGGTGAACCCGGCACGTACAGTCCTGCCAGCACCAGCACCACAGCGATCGCCAGCGCCACCAGGCCCTGCATGATTACAGACATGTCTCGGAAAGGATTGGCCATGGTCTCCCCCTATCCTTTCTTCGCCGGCGCGGTCGGACTTGTGCCGCTTGGCGCGCTGGCGGGTTTAGCCGCCGGAGTAGCCCCAGCCGGTCCATTCGGCGCGATTTCCGCATTGATGGAAAACAGGAAGGTCTGCACGTTCAGGTTCTTGTCGTCCTGCTTCGCATCCTTAATTTCGACCTTTTGAAAATATCCGGAACGCTTCAGCGCGGTGATGAAGTTCGCCACGGAGTTCAGCGAAGCCGCCGCGCCATCCATCTGGAGTGTCGCGCCTTTCTTGGACATGGACATCAACCAGAGATTCTCGGCCCGGGAAACAGTGTTCGCCACCTGGTCCAGAAGTTCCTGGGCGCCGGTGCGGTCCCGCTGCAGTTGCTCAATCGTTCCTACTCGTTGCTGTAATACGATTTTCTGTTTTTCGAACGCTTCCACCTGCAGCTTGATCTGTTCCAGGTCCGTCTTCTGCGCCTGCAACTGCTGGATGCGCTTGTTTTCATCATTCAACTGCGTCTGCCAGGAATGATAGAAGTAGAAGAGGAAGAGTCCGCCGAGTAGCACGCCCGCGCCGATGAAGACCAGCGGCAGCGCCGCCCCGGTGTCCACCGGCCGCCGCGATGCCTTCGGCCTCGTTTGTCCAAGTAAGTTTATGCGGATCATGGCTAGTCGAAGCTCCTCAGGGCCAGTCCCACGGCGACAACCAGTCTTGGCGCCAATTCCCGGATTTGATCTTCACTATGCTTCCCGGGATTGATCAGCACCTTGCGGAAAGGATTCAGTTCTTCCACCGGCATCGCGAATTCCTCGCGCAGCAGGTCCACCAGGCCGGGCACGCGAGCCGTCCCGCCCGCCACCATGATGCGCTGGATGTTTTCACCGCTTGCCGTTGCACGGAAAAAGTCGAAGGTCTTCTGGATTTCCAGTGTCAGGATGTCCGAAACGCTGCGCAGGATCTGCCCCTTCTGCTCGTCGGTAACCGTGGGCAGGGTATCGCCCTTCTTCAGGCGCTCGGCGTCGTCAAAACTCAGGTCCAATTCTTTTTGCAGCGCGTCCGTATACTGGTTGCCGCCGACGCTGACGTCGCGAGTAAACAAGGGAACGCCGCCGCGGACGATGTTGATATTCATCACGCTGGCGCCGATGTTCAGGAGCGCAACGGTCTGGCCGGCATCCGGTTCGTAGTTCACTTCGAAGCAGTTCTGCAGTCCGAACGCGTCAATGTCCACCACCACCGGCGTCTTTCCCGCCTGCGCCAGTACGTTCGTGTGATTCAGAATCTTGTCTTTCTTTACCGCCACCAGCAGCACGTCCATCTGCGAGTCCATTGCCTCCAGTAGTTGGTAGCTGAGGTTCACGTCGGCGATGTCAAAGGGAATGTGCTGGCTGGCCTCGGACGGAATCCGGTCGTACAACTCTTCTTCCGTCATCAAGGGCAGAGGCACTCGCTTCACAATTACGGAGTGGCCGGAGACTGATGTGCCTACGTTCTTGGTCTTTATCTTTTCGTTCTCGAAAATCTTGGTGATCGCGTTGGCCACTTGCGGCGCATCCATGATCGCGCCGTCCACCACGGTATCCTGCGCCAGGGCTTCCATGCCGAAGCTGACCAGTTCATACCCGGCCTTCGTCGATTTCAGCTCAACAGCCTTGATCGAACTGGAACCAATGTCCAGTCCCACCAGCTGCTTGCTCTTTCCTCCACCAGGTAACCACATATCGCGGCCTCTTTCCCTCACGCTCTGACAAGTCTAGCGGCGCTTCGCCACCACTTGGCTCATCTTGCGTTCCATCCACCTGTCTAGGATCGTCTTCCTAAGTTTCCAACGATTTCCTAACTTGAATGCAGGTATTTCGCCCTCTGTGATGTACCGGTACAGAGTATCGGGGCTGATGCCCAGATACTGTGACGCCTGCCGTACGTTCATCACTTCGCGCGATTCGCTCACGAGGAACGCCCACCTTGTCTTCCACTTGCCCTTCTCGCATACTTCGCCGCACCCAATTTCTTGCTTTTGCTGCAGGACACAGATTCCCCGGGTGCTGCTCGTGGATACGTTATGTCATTCGCGCTGGCAGAGCGTCAAGGGATTCTCTTCTGTAGTTGTCCTAAGAATGCAGGTAATCTTAGGCAATTGGCCTGTTATTGCAGGCAGGTAGGACTACTAATTGCATAGCTTCACGACAACCACCACTATCCCTTGCGCTTTTTCTTGTGCGGGACCCTGTCCGCACGGACGGTAATCCTTAGTTCGCAATCCCCGCTCTATCTCAGCGTTCTCTACCACTTGCGCGCTTCGGACTTTTGTAGCACCGCCATTCCTGGCTGTGCTCTTGGTTTTTTCTAATCTTCTCAGCGAACTCTGCGCGCATAGCTCAGCGCTCTCTGCGTTAAGTCCTCTCTTTTTTTCCTTCCGTTTCTTAAATACCCAAACTTTTCCAAATCGCTTCCACCCGCGCTTTAGTTTTTTCGTCCGTAACCATTTCGTCCGGCCAGGGCCGCGCAAATCCCTCGCTTGCCCATTTTCGTGTCGCGTCAATTCCCATCTTCGATCCAAAATCCTGCATCCGCGCCGCATGATCCAGCGTATCCACTGGCCCAAGAGTAAATTGCACATCGCGTTCCGGATCGATGGCGCACAGCGCTTTCCACACCACCTCGCGGTAGTCGTGTACGTTCACGTCGTGATCCACCACCACGATCACTTTTGTGAACATGGCTTGCCCCAGCGACCAGATCGCGTTCATCACCTTGCGCGCGTGCCCCGGAAATGATTTCCGGATCGACACGATCATCAGGTTGTGGACAATCCCTTCCGCCGGCATCGAGACATCCACAATTTCCGCATGCGTCAGCTTCATCAGCGGCAGGAACACTCTCTCGATCGCATACCCCATATAAAAGTCTTCCTGAGGCGGCCGCCCCACAACGGTGGCCAGGTAAATCGGGTCTTTCCTGTGCGTCACGCACTCTACGTGGAAAACTGGGTACTCCCCTTCCAGCGAATAAAACCCAGTGTGATCGCCGAACGGCCCCTCGGTCCGCATTTCGTTCAGGTTGACGTAGCCTTCGAGAACGATCTCCGCGTTCGCTGGCACCTCCAGATCGTTTGTCTCGCACCTGACCAGTTCCACCGGCTCGCGGCGCAAGAATCCGCTGAACATCATTTCGTCCAGATCAGGCGGAATCGGCAAAATCCCACCCAGAGTCGTCGCCGGGTCGGCGCCAATTGCCACGCTCACCGGAATCCGACCTTCCGGATTCTTCGCCCGAGCCCGCCGGAAATGCTCCGCGCCATGCTTCTGCGTCTGCCAATGCATCCCGGTTGTGCGCTCGTCGTATATCTGCATCCGGTACATGCCCACATTCCGCTTCCCCGTCTCCGGATTCCGCGTGAACACCAGCGGAAACGTAATGAATCTCCCGCCGTCCTGCGGCCAGCACTTCAATATTGGAAAATCAAACAGGTTGACGTCGTTGCCCTGGTGCACCACTTCTTTGCACGGCCCGTCCTTCACATTTTTGGGCATGAACGACCCAAGCTCCGCCAATTTGGGCAACATCTTCAACTTGTCGAAGAGCCCCTGCGGCGTCTGCATGTCCAGGAATCCACGAATCCGCGCCGCCACCTCGTCCAACTGTTCCACCTCAAACGCCAACTCCATCCGGCGCACGCTTCCAAATGCGTTGATCAGCAGCGGATACCGCGATCCCTTCGGCTTTTCAAACAGCAGCGCCATCCCGCCCGGATTCCCCTTCGGCCCAGCCATCGCCTGCGCCCGCTGCACCACCTCTGTCACTTCCAGCACTGGATCCACTTCCGCCCTTACCCGGCGCAGTTCGCCCTCCTTCTCGAGTCGCTTCACAAACTCCCGCAAATCCGCGTATCCCACTTCATTCCTCCAAAAATCTCGCTTGTCCGGTCCACTCGCTGGAGGCCCATCTTCACATCGGCCACGTTCGCGCCACACTACCACGCCCGAACTCACACGTGCAAAAACATCGCGCAACCGCCAAACGCTCCATATTGTTTGGAGAAATCAGGCTTGAAGCTGACTACGTTCTGGAAACTTCACCGCCTCCACCCGTCGGCTCCGTCGATGGCCCCTGACTCAGTATCTTTTCGGCCTCTTCCGCATCTTCTGCCCGCACGATCAGTTTGATTCCCCCCATCGCGTTCGACCAGAACCAGTCCATCCGCACCACATTCTCATCCTGCAAATAACACTCGATTCCTGCGTCTTCTAAAACGCTCTTCTCCACGAGAGCCGCAGGCATTTCACTGTACCTGCGCAATATGACCGGACGATCCGCTTCGGATGCATTTCTCGATTGCTGATGCGCAACCGACTCCGCTTCTTGTTTTTCTTTCAGCACCTCGCGCGCTGGAATCAATTCCTTCGCCCGGACCAGCAGTTGAGTTTCCTTCCGGTCTCTGGAATCGCTAGCGTCGCCTTCTCCGGATGGCTCCTCTTCGAAAAAATAGGCTTTGATACTCATGCTTGCCAGGAAATCCCGGATGAGTCCCACGGAATTGCGGTCTGGATAGTTCCCTAGCCGGATCATAATTTCTCCGTCCGCAATCGGCTTGGCGATCCGCGGCTCCGGCTTCCACTCCAGTCCGCGCTTCTTCAACTCTTCACTGAATGCGTCTCGCGCCCACTCTGTCAATGCCGCGGGGTCTCTCCCAACCTTCCGCAGTTCCAGGTCGCTCATGGCCGCATATCTTGCTGCTAGCCGCTCTCGTTCCTGTTCCGGATCGATTTTCGACATTGTTCGTTGCCCCTTGTCTGTGGGGATCATACCCGAATCGCGCCCCTTCAGCCGCCGGGAGACTCACGCCCGGACCACTCGTAAACCCAACTCACTCTCAAACGGATCAAAATCCCGGTCCCGGTGCAACAACTCGTGCCCCTCTCTCATGCAAAACGTCGCAATCCAGCAATCAATCGTCTTTCGAACCGCAAAACCTTTTGCCCGCAATTTTTGGTAATTCACGGCAGTTTCTATCGCTATCTCCGTCCCGCCCGTGGTGAAGATTGAAAATTCCAACAACTCCGATTTGACCTCCTCAATCTCCCTCTCGCTGCGCAGACCTTGCAATACCTCGCAAAAAATAAGGTCGATCAGCCCGATCTCCTCTTGCCCGATGCGGGACTCAAGCAGCCGGGTTTCTTCGTTCAATCTCCCGTTGAAGTAATCCACCCAGACGGTTGAGTCCACGATAATCATCTTCCCGCACCGTTAGAATCGGCCCTGCCGCATTTCATCAAGGTTTCCTTCCCACTTCACCTTCCCCCGCAAGCGCCGGATGCCCTCCTGTCGCTTCAAGCGCACAAGCATCCGCAAGCCCGCCTCCACCGTTTCCTTCTTGGTCTTCGTATTGGCGCTGCGCATGGCCTCTTTCATCAGTTTGTCGTCGATTTCGATGTTGGTCCGCATTACGCACCTCGATGTGTATAATATCATGGTTTATGTGTATCGCGGCAAACACTTCTCCGCCCGATTCCCTGCTCAAAATTTGCCCGTCGAATCTACCAATTGAAATGCGCCGCTAACAATGGTGTAACGCGCCACTCTTATTCTCGCACTCGTGTGGATGTGTTCCTGGAGCTCATTCCTTTCGCGCGGCTCCTGCGCTTGAAAAATCTAAATTCTAGGAGAATGACCTAATGTTTAAGAAACTCCGGCTGCTTTTCGTATTGGCGGCTCTGCTCGGAACACTTCCCATTCGAATCATGGCAGCGCCAAACAATTCGGACGATTTGCTCCACCGCATCAAGCACGTCTTTGTTATCGTCCTCGAAAACGAAGGGTTTGACGTCACCTTTGGCCCAAACTCCAAAGCTCCTTTTCTTTCCCAAACCCTGACGTCGCGGGGCGTTCTGTTGAATCAATACTATGGTACCGGCCACGTCAGTCTCGATAACTACATCGCCATGCTCAGCGGCCAGGCCGCCACTCCAGAGACCCGCAACGACTGCCAGGTCTTCCAAGACTTCGCCCAGACCGGCATTACTTCCGACGGCCAGGCTATCGGCTCCGGCTGCGTCTATCCCGCTTCGATCAAGACGCTGCCAGATCAGTTGAACGCAATTGGGAAAACCTGGCGCGCTTACGCCGAAGACATGGGCAACGATCCCAACCGTGAAGCGGCCACC
>Ga0210383_10002584_pt1 | contig 16339 bp, 16 predicted proteins | sample IncBWC14OmetaG_FD_160072 | JGI IMG/M metagenome (GOLD analysis project Ga0210383, IMG submission 160072) | Forest soil microbial communities from Barre Woods Harvard Forest LTER site, Petersham, Massachusetts, United States - Inc-BW-C-14-O ...
TGGGATAGGTAGGCACGCGGGTTTCGTCCATGTGCAGAAAGACGATGTTCTTGCCGTCCGGCGACCAGAAGTAATTGCTGCGAACGCTTAGCTCTTCGGCATAGACCCAGTCGACTTCGCCGTTCAGCAGATTGGCTTCGCGGTCTTTGATGTTTTTCTCCTCCTTTTCATCTTTGCTCGTCTCGTGCGTAATCTGCCTCTCGGTGTCGCCAGAGACCGAACGTACGTGCAGATTGTGCTTGCGCACATAGGCGAGATGATCGCCGTCGGGAGAGAACTTGGGATCGGTGCTGCGGTCCGAGGCGGCACTGATTTGCACAGCCACCCCGTTGTCCACCGAGTAGAGCCAGAGCTGACCTTGAGGAACAAAAAGCAAGTGCTTGCCGTCGGGAGCCCAGCGATAGGGATCGACGTGATAGCGGTTGATGCGTTCAATCTCGCGCTCGTCCTTGATCTTCTCAACGGGAGGAGCGAGCGTGGCTAGTTTGGTTTCGCTGACCAGCAGGGTTTTCTGGCCTGTGGCCGCGTCTACGCTCCACAGCTCACCGTGTTCACCGGAGTCGTCGCGCTGAATGAAAGAGAGTTTCTGATGGTCGCGAGTCCATTGGATGGCTTCGGGCGGGCGTCCGGTAATACCGCCGTCAGCAAAGATTGCTTCGATGGTGAGTGGTTTGGTGGGCGGACTCTTGGGTGCGGACTGGGCGGATGCGAGGGAAATTAGCAGCCCGGCGATAGTCATCCGGCGAACGAGTCGATTCACGAGGCAACTCCACGAATGAATTCAGCTGTTAAGAGGCAAGGCTGAAAAGTGTACACCGGCGGGGCGGCTTCGTGCAGACCGGCTGCCGGAGACGTTGCCAGCAACGTCGGTAGAGACCCGCGTGTTAAAATCAGGGGCAGTGCCACCCCTAAAGATGCTGCCAGACGTGCAAAACCTGATCGCATTGCAACAGGCGGATCGGGAAATCCTGCGGTTAAAAGAAGAAATTGCCGCGCTGCCCAAACGGGTGGCCGCAATTGAACAAAGGCTGGCTGGAACCAGGGCTGTACTGGAAAAGGCCAAAACCGCTGTCAAAGCCGACGAAGCCTCCCGCCGCAAATACGAGAGCGCGATTTCAGACCAGCAACAGAAGATCTCCAAGTACCGCGACCAATCGCTCGCCGTCAAAACCAACGAACAATACAAAGCTCTGCTGCACGAGATTCAATTCGCCGAGCAGGACATTCGCGCGAACGAAGATAAGATCCTCGAGTTGATGGTCAATGCCGAGCTCCGCGAGAAAGACGTAAAAGCTGCTGAGGCCGAGTTGAAAGCCGAGATGGCGGAGATCGAAAAAGAAAAAATCGAAGCCCGCAAGCGCACCGCGGAAGACGAACAGCAGTTGGCCGAGTGGAACGCCAAGCGCGATCAGGCCCGGGCCGGAGTCGATCCCAACCTGCTTCCCCAATATGATCGCGTCGCGAAGCATCGCGGATCGGGGCTTTCCGAAGCCCGCGATCACAAATGTTTGGCATGCCAGGTCATGCTGCGTCCGCAGACCTACAACGAAGTGCGCGCCGGAACTCAAGTGGTGATCTGCGAATCCTGCCAGCGTATTCTCTACCATGATCCGGCCCACGACGAAGAACCCGACCCGGCGGTGATCGCACGACGGCGCAGAGCCCATCCCAAGTTCGAATCCAGCCAGGCCTGGTATTACCGGGCGAATTTCGGAGACCACGGAGAAGTCTTTCTCGTGTACATCAACAGCAAAGGGGTGTCGAGCCGCCACGCCTACGATGGTTCATCCGGACGCGGAGTTGGCGATGTCCTGGTTCGCGAGGGCGAATACCGGTTGGCCTTCCCCGAAGACCTTACCGATGACGCCATCCGACTGAACGGGAGCTGGTCCGAGTCTGAGCTGGAAGAATGGGGAAATGAGCTTCCCACCGCAACTCTGGACGCTCTGCATCGGGACCTGGATTTGGCACGCGCCGAATCGCGCACCCGCAGCCATGCCAGAAGCGAAGCTATTGCTTCGGAGCATCCCGCCGCTAGCTGAGATCCTGCCCCAAACCCACCCCTTGTCATTCCGAGAAGCAAAGCGACGAGGAATCTGTTTTCCTCGGCTGAGGCGAAGAACTAATACTTTCTGCTTTGCTCGGATGACAACTTTACCCGCTTACGCGCGCGAAATCATCGCTGCGCCGGACAGCCGAGGGAAGCTAACCCTGTAAGATTCCTTCATGCCCAAAAAATCCACCGACCCCCACGGACTTCCCGCGGTTAAAGTCTCTCGCAAAGGAGCCAACCGCCTCAAAGATGGACACGTCTGGGTCTATCGCTCTGACATCGTCGCAGCGGACGGCATCGCTCCCGGCGCCCTCGTTGGCATAGCGGACGAACGCGGGAAATTTCTGGGCACAGCCCTCTACAGCAGCACTTCGCAGATTGCGATCCGCATGATCTCGAAGGATGCTGTCAAAGACTTCGAGGGCTTGTTGCGCAAGCGCATCAAAGAAGCGATCGCCTATCGCGAACGTATCGTTCGAGATACAGACGCTTATCGCGTCATCTTCAGCGAGGCCGATTTTCTACCCGGCCTGATCGTAGATCGCTACAACGATCTGCTTTCTCTGCAGGTCGTCACCCAGGCGATGGATACCGAAGCAGTGCGCGAGGTCGTCGTGTCTGAGCTGACCGAGCGCCTGAAGCCGGCGGCGATTGCCGAACGCGTCGATCCCCGCGTGCGCGAGCTGGAGCAGTTGCCTACCCGGTCCTCCAGCCTTTTGCAAGGCGAGAAACGAAGCACAGTGTTAACCATAAACGGCGTTCGCTTCCACCATGAATCCTTCGAAGGCCAGAAGACCGGCGCGTTCCTCGATCAACGCGAAAACTATGCCGCCGCGGCGCAGTATGGCCACGGCGAGGCTTTGGACGTTTTCTCCTACCACGGAGGATTCGCCCTGCACCTCGCGCAAAATTGTTCCAAGGTCACCGGAGTGGATAGCTCACGGCCCGCACTCGAGGTAGCTGACCGCAATGCTGCTTTAAACGGACGCGAGATCGAATGGATCGAAGCCAACGCTTTCGACCTGCTGCGCGACTACGCCAGTGCCGGACAGCAGTACGACACCATCGTCCTCGATCCCCCAGCCTTCGCCAAGAGCAAAAGCAATCTCGCAACCGCGCTCCGCGGCTATAAGGAATTGAATCTGCGGGCGTTGAAAATGCTTCGCCCTGGCGGGATCCTCGTCACCTGCTCGTGCTCCTACCATGTCAGCCCTGCCGAGTTCCTCGAAGTGGTGACCGAAGCTGCCCGGGATATGCACAGAAATCTTCGTATCGTGGAGAACCGAACCCAGGCCAAAGACCATCCCATATTGCTGACGGTACCGGAAACCGCCTATCTGAAGTGTCTTGTGTTGGCCGTAAACTGATGAAAAATAGGCCAATAACAATATTGACAATAACACACTCATGTTTTATGCTTCCTTTACGCTAATTAGGCATCCAATGACGTGTAGGAAGCCATAAAACCAAGCCACAAAGATTTCGAAGGAGGATTTCACCATGACCGTTTTAACCCGTTGGGAGCCTTTCCGTGAGTTCAGCACCCTGCAGGACCGCATGAACCGTTTGTTCCGTGATTCATACAGTCCCGAGGCGCAGGACCAGTCCCTGGCGAAGAGCAGCTTTTCGCCAGCCGTTGACGTTTATGAAGACGAGCACAACATCACGTTGAAGCTCGAAGTTCCGGGCGTTGACGAGAAGGACATCGATGTCCAGGTTGAGAACAACACCCTCACCGTGCACGGCGAGCGCAAGTTCGAGAAGGATGAGAAAGAAGAGAATTTCCGTCGCGTCGAGCGGCAGTACGGAAGCTTCACTCGCTCCTTCACTTTGCCCACGACCGTGGACGCGGAAAAGGTCTCGGCCAGCTACGACAAGGGCATCCTGAAGATCAGCCTGGCCAAGAAGGCGGAAGCCAAGCCCAAGCAGATCAAGGTCAACGTCGGCAGCGACAAGACCCTGGAAGCCAAGGCCCCAAGCAAAGCCGCGTAAGACGAGAAACACGTGGGGACAGCCGCCCTCGGCTGTCTAGTCGAGCAAGGCTCGACAGTTCTGACGGGAGACGCCAACGTCTCCCGTTTTCTATGAACCCTGTCATTCTGAGCGAAGCGAAGAATCCCTGCATTCCTTCGGCCCGAACAAATACCTAGACCCTTCGCTTCGCTGAGAGTGACAATATGAGTAAGGACAAAGATTATGGCAATTCGCTGGGATAAATTTACAGTCAAGGCGCAGGAAGCAGTCCAACGCGCCAACAGTCTGGCATCGGAGCACGGCAATCCCGAGCTCATGCCGGTGCATCTTCTGGCCGCACTGGTCGAGGACAAGGAAGGCATCGTTCCGCCGGTGCTGGAGAAGATCGGCATCGGTCCGCAAGCCGTGTTGAACGATGCTTACGGCGCCATTGACAGCCTGCCCAAAGTCTCGGGCAGCGCCGCGCAGGCGACGATTTCGAACTCGGTAAATCAGCTGCTGGAACTCGCCTTCAAAGAAGCGAGCAACTTCAAGGACGAGTACGTTTCGACCGAGCACCTGCTGCTCGCGGCAACCCTCCTTAAGCGCGATCCCGCACAGGAAATCCTGGCGCGCCACGGCGCGACGCATGACGCCATTCTGAAAGCTCTGACCTCGGTTCGCGGCAATCAGAAAGTCACCGACCAGAATCCTGAAGACAAATATCAGGCGCTCGAGCGCTACGCTCGCGACCTCACCGAGCAGGCGCGTCGCGGCAAACTCGATCCCGTGATCGGACGAGACGAAGAAATTCGCCGCGTTATCCAGGTACTCTCCCGTCGCACCAAGAACAATCCGGTGCTAATCGGAGAGCCCGGCGTAGGCAAGACTGCCATCGTGGAAGGTCTGGCGCAACGAATCATTTCCGGCGACGTGCCCGAAGGGCTGAAGAACAAGCGAGTCGTTGCGCTGGATTTGGGTTCAATGCTCGCCGGCGCGAAATATCGCGGCGAATTCGAAGACCGCTTGAAAGCCGTGCTGAAAGAAATCGAAGAATCCTCGGGACAGATCATCCTCTTCATCGACGAACTCCACACTCTGATTGGCGCAGGCGCAGCCGAAGGCGCGATGGACGCCTCCAACATGCTCAAGCCAGCGCTGGCCCGCGGCCAGCTCCGCGCAGTCGGCGCGACTACGCTGAACGAGTACCGCAAGCACATCGAAAAAGATCCGGCTCTGGAGCGTCGCTTCCAGATCGTCTTCGTCGGCGAGCCCAATGTTGAGGACACCATCGCGATCCTGCGCGGTCTGAAAGAGCGCTACGAAGTCCATCATGGCGTGCGCATCAAGGACTCCGCGATCGTCGCGGCCGCAACTCTGTCCCATCGTTACATTTCCGATCGCTTCTTGCCGGACAAAGCAATCGACTTGATCGATGAAGCTGCGGCTTCATTGCGGATTCAGATCGATTCACTGCCAACCGATATTGACCAGCTGGAGCGGAGAGCTACGCAGCTCGAAATCGAGCGCCAGGCGCTCAAGAAGGAAGACGATCCGAACTCGAAAGACCGGCTCCTCGTGATCGACAAAGAGCTAGCCGAGATTCGCGAAAAATCCAACACCCTGAAGGCCAACTGGAAACGGGAAAAAGATCTGATTGCCCGTTCTCGTGCGCTCAAGCAACAGATCGAACAGTTGAAGATCGAAGAGCAGGCCGAAGAGCGCAAGGGAAACTTGCAGCGCGTGGCCGAAATCCGCTACAGCCTGCTGCGCCAGGCCGAGGAGGAACTCAACAAGCTCACGGCCCAGATGGAAGGCAAGGGCAAGTCGCGCATGTTGAAAGAAGAAGTAGACGAGGAAGATGTTGCTCGCATTGTCTCCAAGTGGACTGGCATCCCCGTTTCGAAGATGCTCGAGGGCGAAGTCAAGAAACTGGTCAGCATGGAAGACCGGCTGCGCGACCGCGTCGTCGGCCAGGACGAAGCCCTGGAGCGGGTTGCGAACGCCATCCGCCGATCCCGCGCAGGTTTGAGCGATCCCAAGCGCCCCATCGGTTCGTTTATTTTCCTCGGCCCCACAGGCGTTGGCAAAACTGAACTCGCCCGCGCTCTCGCGGAATTTCTCTTCGACGACGAGCACGCTATGGTCAGAATCGACATGTCGGAATACATGGAGAAGCACGCAGTTTCGCGGCTGATCGGCGCGCCTCCGGGATATGTCGGCTACGAGGAGGGTGGACAGCTCACCGAGCAGGTGCGGCGGCGTCCCTATGCGGTCATTCTTTTCGATGAAATCGAAAAGGCCCATCCTGATGTCTTCAACGTCCTGCTGCAAATGATGGACGATGGCCGGCTCACTGACGGAAAAGGCCGCACCGTCGATTTCCGCAACACGGTAATCATTATGACTTCGAACCTCGGGTCTTCTTTCTTGCAAGCTGAAGGCCTGCGTTCGGAGAAAGAATTCGACGAAGCTTCGAAGCAGGTGATGAACGTTCTGCACGGACACTTCAAGCCCGAGTTCCTGAATCGTGTGGACGACATCATCATCTTCCGACCGCTGGGCAAAGAACAGCTGGTGAAGATTATCGAGTTGCGCCTGGAAGATGTGCGGCATCTGCTGGCCGAGCGCAAGATTTCGCTGGAGCTCACGGACGCAGCGAAAGACCTGTTGTTCAGCCAGGGCTTCGATCCGAATTTCGGAGCGCGGCCCCTGAAGCGGGCGATTCAAAAGCTGGTGCAGGATCCGCTGGCGCTGAAAATTCTCGACGGCGAAGTGCTGCACGGCGATCACGTAATCGTCGACGCCGACAAGAAGGCCGGCAAGATGAAGTTCGAAGTCAGCAAGCGCGTAGGCGAGAAAGAGCCAGCCAAAGCCAAAAGATAGGCAACGGATTTCACGGATTTTACGGATCAAAGCTTCTTGGTCCGTGGAAATCTGTGGCTAGCTTTTCGTGAAAGTTTCCTTGATCGGCTCCTGAAACAAATACCAGACGATCATCACTCGCACAATAATTCCAAGTCCGCCCCAAACCAGCGACACGCGAAGATCGACGGCGGCCGCCGACACGGCCGGGACCAGCATCACCACTCCAACAAATCCGATAGTAATGGCCGCCCACCGAGCCCAGTTATTAAGCCGCAACAATCCCCATCCCACGAGCCCGAGAACTCCCGCCGCCAGCAGAAACATGTAAGGCCCAGCCAGCTCCAATCCGCTAAGCAAAGGCGCGCCCAGCGCCATCGACGCCGTCCCCGGAGATACGAGCATGACCGCGCCGACCAAACCAAGATAGACAGCGGCAAAAAAGAAGACGATCGCAATCGCCACAACTCCGGTTGAGATTGACGACGGGATGACTCTCACCCAGTCACAGCCGTGTTGCCTTGCCGCAACAGCCGCTCCAGGGTCACGGAAGGGCAAATATTCTGATGAATGTAGTTCAGCACATTGGTTGCGAGACTGCGTATCAATTTCTCGACCGACGGATCGAGCACGCGTCCGGAGGAATCGAACACTTTCTGCACATTGGGAACGGAGACCGGCAGGGGCAGAACAAACGCGCCGATGTGCGAAGCGATGCTGCGCAGTTGTTCGAGCGACTTGATGGCCCCGATCGAACCCGCCGCCACACCCAGCAACGCGACCGGCTTCCCCGCAAGGACCGAAGGGAATCCCAGATTCTCGATGACCAGCTTCATTACACTGCTCAAGCTGCCGTGATACTCGGGCGTGGCCAGAATTATCGCAGTTGCGCCCTTCACCGCTTCTTTCAGCTTGCGCGTTCCCTCGGCGTTCGGATTGATTCCCGGCAACGGCAGATCGAGGTCCAGCGGGTTAATCACCTCGACGCTAACCTTCGGGTCTTTTCTCAGCTCGTCCACCACCAGAGCAGATGCCATGCTGGTGTAGTTTCCCGGACGCACGCTGCCATTAATCAAGACAATGTGAATCGGCTTCGAGTCATCTGCCATGGGGTTACCTCAGTTCACCATTCAATCACAAACGACATTGTAGAAACGTAGCTAGCTACGTTTCTACAGTCATTGAGGGAAGCAACGTCATGTCTGGGCAAACCGTGCCGATAGCTCAGTTGTGGATTGCAGAAGAACGATTATCGCAGCCGTTCTAACCGCGGTTCTGCTGGGATGCGGGGGAAGCTCGCCCAATCCGATTTCGTCCGGATTCATAAATCAGACTCAACATTCCGATGCGGACTTGCAGGCCATCTGGACGGAAGCGCAGCAGAGCGTGGCAGAGAAGATCGACCTCAACCCACTGCAGCGACTCTCGCAGAACGTACTTACCGACACACGGCCCGGCGATCCCCGTGCTTTAGAAGTCGGGCCCACCCAGCTTTTAGTGGCACCACAGCCGGATATCTCGTCGGCAGTGTTACTCGCCGCGACCGGCGAGCAGCGCACCAACCCAACCGGCTTGATCGCCTGTCCGCAACCCTGCAACGTGCGCTATGCCACGGCATACTCTCTTTATCGCCCTGAGCTCACAAAATATGCCGCATCGTGGGAATTCGTCGGAGACAACTTCAACGTGATCCTCAAATATGAATTCGAAAATCACATCCTGAGCACATTGGGCTACGACATGACGTGGCGATGAATGGAAGGGTTACTTCTTTTCCGCTTTCTTGCTGGAGGTCTCTGACTTCGATTTCTCGCTCGACTTCGAAGACTTTTCTTCCTTCTTCGAACTCGACTCTTCTTTCGAGCCCGATTCTTTCTTCGAGGCGGCCTCGTCTTTCGACTTGGAATCTCCATTCGACGAGGACGCTGTTGCCGAGGGCTTCTTGGCGTAATCGGTGACGTACCAGCCCGAACCTTTGAACTGCACCGCCGGAGCGGTGATAGTCTGCTCGACCGGACCGCCGCAGTCCGGACACTTCTTCATGGGACGATCGGAATACTTCACGATCCGCTCGAAGCGGTGATGGCACTTCTTGCACTCGTATTCGTAAAGTGGCATGGACTCCTGAAAAAATCTCTCTGAATCTGATTCTAGGTATTGCACCGTCCGCCGTCAATGCAGGCGCTGGCATGTGGTGATAGACTCGCGTCGATGGCGTCCGGCGAAACCAAACATCGAGCAGAGCCAAGCTCTTTGGCCCCCGGGCTGTATCTGGTCGCGACGCCGATCGGCAATCTCGAAGACATCACTCTGCGGGCATTGCGCGTGCTCAAAGAAGCCGATGTCATCGCCTGCGAAGATACGCGGCAGACGCAGAAACTCCTCAACCACTACGGAATCGGCGCACGCACGACCAGCTACCATGAACACAACGAACTGACTCGTGCCGCAGAGCTGGTTGTGGACCTCGAGCAGGGCGCGCGCATCGCTCTGGTGACGGACGCGGGCATGCCCGGCATTTCCGATCCTGGCTTCCGGCTGATCTCGCTGGCAATTCGACATCACATTCCCGTCGTGCCGATTCCGGGCGCGTCGGCGTTTCTCTCCGCGCTTGCGGCCAGCGGCCTGCCCACGGATTCGTTTCGTTTCAGCGGATTCCTCCCCGCCAAGGTTGGCCAGCGCCGCCAGGCTCTCGAGAGCATCCGCGAATCGCCTCGGACGCAGGTGTTCTACGAAGCGCCCCACCGGATAACAGAAGCGCTGAAGGACATCGTCGAAATTATGGGAGCGCAACGGCATGTCGTCGTCGCTCGCGAGGTGACCAAGATTCACGAAGAGTTCTTGCGTGGCCACGCCGCCGAGATTCTGGAGACGCTCAAGGCTCGCGGCGACATCAAAGGCGAAATTACTCTGCTGATCGGCAAGATGGAAGCTACGGACGGAGCGTTACCCCCGCGTGTGAACGTCACTGAACGTCTAAAGCAGATCATGACGGAGGAGAAACTCGACGAGAAGGCGGCGCTGAAGAGGATGGCAAAGGAGATGGGGATGTCGAAGAGTGAGGCCTACCGGGAACTCCAGCGAAGCAAGTAAATTATTATCTATTAGCTAAGTTTCTCTTGGGATGCGCTCCAGCCGACGAAGCGGGCCTCGGCGCCACTCGACTACCATCAGGTGCTTGAACGGCGATCTCAGGTCATCCCTGCGCATTACTGGGGCATCCCAGAGTACCGGCGAACTGATTTCCCGGCCAACGCATCCCGCTCGCCCTGTACCGTTTTTCAATAACTTAGAGATAAGTCTATGAATCGAAACGAGCGAGATTCGTCACTTCGGACTTAGCTCCCGCTTCACCGTCTCGCTCACGACCTTGCCATCTACGCGAAGGCCCTCACCGCCGAAACGTGCCATGACGTTCTTCATCACTGTCCCCATGTCCTTCATCGTGGGCGATCCCATCTCGGCGATCACCGCTTTCACGCCGGCGATGATCTGGTCTTCGCCGGCCGCCTTCGGCATGTACGCTTCGATCAGCGTAATCTCCGCAGCTTCTTTGTCAGCCATTTCCTGACGGCCACCCTTGGTGAACTGTTCGACTGACTCCTTGCGCTGCTTGATCAGCGTACTCAATACTTGCTGCGCTTCTTTGTCGTCGAGCGGGGCCATCTTGTCGATCTCGCGATTCTTGAGCGCGGTCTTCACCATGCGCAAGGTGGACAGCCGCTGTTCCTCGCGGGCTTTCATGGCGGCGGTGATGTCTTTCTGTATCTGCTCAATCAGGCTCATGATGCGCAATTATAGCGGTACTAAATCCATCCTTTCGCATCTTAGATGTCTGGAGGCGACCGTCATGAGCAAATTAGCCATCTGGGCGCAACTGGAAGCCAAGCCCGGCAAAGAGAAAGAAGTTGAAGCATTTCTGAAATCAGCGCAGCCCCTCGCGGAGCGCGAGGCCGGAACAATCACTTGGTACGCCATCAAAATGGGACCTGGAAAATATGGCATCTTTGATACCTTCGCCGACGAAAATGGCCGCAACGCGCACCTGAACGGGGAAATCGCCAAGGCGCTCTTCGCTAAGGCGGCAGAGCTTTTTGCCAAGCCGCCCGAAATAGCGAAACCTGAAATTCTTGCGGCAAAGTCCGCTCGCGCCTGATTACGAAACCGCCTTGCTTTTTGTGGCAGGCGCGGATCATGTAAGAACCAGCAGCTTCCGATAAACTACTTGAGAGCACGATTCTCATAATCTCAAGGACTTTATCGGAATGCTGCGCAAGAACCGTCTTTTTACTCCCGGCCCCACACCCATTCTTCCTGCGGCTCAGACTGCGATGGCTTCGTTCTCCATGCACCATCGCACGGCGGAGTTCCGCGCTTTGTACTCGCGGGTGCTGGCCGACATGAAGGATTTCATCGGCACGAAGAACGATGTCCTGGTGATGGCTTCGTCCGGGACCGGTGTGATGGAAGGGTCGGTCTCGAACCTGACCTCGCCGGGAGACAAAGTGCTGGTGCTCACCGCGGGAAAATTTGGCGAGCGCTGGCGCGATCTGGCCAGAGCTTTCGGATGCGTCGTCGAAATCGTAAGCGTCCCCTATGGCGAGACCTTCGCGCTGGATGCAATCCGCCAGAAGCTTACCCCGGACATTCGCGCCGTCTACATGCAATCGACCGAGAGTTCGACGGGCGCGCGGCACGATGTACAGGGTATCGCACGGTTAGTGCGTGAAGCGGGCGATGACACGCTGCTCGTCGTCGACGCGATCACCGGCCTTGGCACCACGCATTTTGATGTGGATGGCTGGGGCATTGACGTCATCATCGGCGGATCGCAGAAGGCGCTGATGATCCCGCCGGGGCTGGCTTATTGCGCGGTCAGTGAACGCGCGTGGAAGCGCATGGAGACGGCTAAGTCTCCGCGCTATTACTTTGATTTTAGGCGGGAACGCAAGGCTGCGGCCAAAGGCGAGTCGGCTTACACGCCGGCGACCTCGTTGTTCGCAGCCTTGGGAGCGGCGCTGGATTTCGTCCGCGAGATGGGCGACGGCGATCTTGTAGCCGGACGCAAGGCTCTGATCGACAATGCAGAACTCGCGGCGGAAATGACTCGCGCAGGCGCGCAGGCATTGGGACTGAAACTGTTCTCCCCATCGGCTCCCGCGGCGGCGTTGACTGCGATTCGATCGCCCGAGGGGATCGACTCCGGCGTCATCGTAAAACAATTCCGCGAATCTTTTGCCGCGGTCGTGGCGAATGGCCAGGGCGAGATGAAAGGGCAACTGTTTCGCATCGCCCATCTGGGATACTACGATTACCTCGACACGGTTGGAATCCTGGCTGCGCTTGAGCAAGTCCTCGCCAGCGTAACGGGAAAGCCGGTCGAGTATGGCGCGGCGGTTCGCGCGGCTCAGGAAGTTTACGCTAAATCAGCCAAAGTCGAAGCTGTCGCACGCAGTTGAAAACCGGCCACGGATTTCCACGGATCATCACAGATGAAAGTCTTTTAGTAATCCGTGAGATCCGCGGCTGATTTACCCAATTATGAAAATTGTCATTGCTGAAAAGATATCTGCCTCGGCTGTGGACTTACTCCGTGAGCCGCGGTGGGTCGTGGTTACGTCCGATACGATGGAGGGCGGATTGGCCGCGCAGTTGGAGTCCGCAGACGCGCTGATTGTGCGCTCGGCGGTGCAGGTGAATGCTGATCTGCTGGCCAAGGCGCGGAAGCTCCGCGTGATTGGGCGGGCGGGTGTGGGCGTCGACAACATCGAGTTGGAGCCGGCGACGCGGCAGGGCATCGCCGTCATGAATACGCCCGGAGCCAATGCGGTTGCGGTCGCGGAGCACACTTTGGCGATGATGCTGGCTTTGGCGCGTCACCTTTGTCGGGCGAATGAGTTGATGCATGCCGGCAAGTGGGAGAAGAAATCTTTGCAAGGCACGGAGCTGCGGGGCAAGACGCTCGGCATCGTCGGACTGGGCCGCGTCGGGATGGAAGTTGCGCGGCGGGCGCGAGCCTTTGGTATGGAACTCATCGCGCACGATCCGTTTGTTTCAATCGCCGTGGCCAAGGAGCAGGGCATCTCGATCGCTAAGCTCGACGAAGTCTATGCAGCCTCGGATTATTTGACTCTTCACGTCGGCCTCACTCCGCAGACTACGGGCATGATCAATGCCGAGTCATTGAAGAAGATGAAGCGCGGAATGCGGCTGGTGAATTGTGCTCGCGGGGAGCTTGTCGATGAAGCGGCCCTGGCACAGGCGATCAAGCAGGGTCATGTGGCTGGCGCTGCGCTGGATGTTTTTGTCGAGGAGCCGCTGAAGAACTCCCCGCTCACGGCCTTAGACAATGTCATTCTTACGCCTCACATAGGCGGCTCAACTCACGAGGCGCAGGAAGCTGTGGGGTATCAGATCGCTTTGCAGGTGAAGGAGTATCTGAAGCACGGAGTGATTCAGAACGCGGTCAACGTGCCGTCGGTGTCGCACGACGAGTATGTTGAGTTGCATCCCTACATTGTTCTTGCGGAAAGGCTGGGTTCTTTCCTGGCGCAGGTCACGGAAGGCGCTATGGAGGAAATCTCGCTCGGGTACAGCGGCCACATCGCTGAGTGGAAGACGGAACTGATCCGCAATGGCGCGATCAAGGGCATATTGAATGAGGCTCTGGAGGAAAAGGCAAATCTGGTGAACGCGGCCGCCATCGCGTCATCACGCGGTCTACGCATTCATGAAGAACGCAAGCCCAAGGGTTCGACCGGTGGAGCGGGGAGCGTGCTTTCGATTGCGGTCAAGGCTCACGCGGAAGAGCACATCGTCAAAGGCGCGGTTTTGCATAAGGATGCCCCACGCTTGCTGCACGTAGACGGAATTGAGGTGGAAGCTCCGCTTGAGCGCAACCTCATATACCTGCGCAATCGCGATGTCCCCGGCGTGATCGGCAAAGTCGGCACGATTCTCGGCAATCACAAAATCAATATCGCTGATTTCTCTCTGGGCCGGCGGACGGGAAACGCGAAACCACGCGAAGCCATCGCCGTCGTGCACGTAGACGGAGTCGTGCCGGAGCCGGTATTGGCGGAACTCAGGAAAGTGTCGGCCATCGAACAGGCCAAGGCCATCCGGCTGTTTTGACGTACCGTGTGAAATGACGTGCGGCGAAATGACTTTGCACAGGAGAACCAACGTTGAAAGCTTCGTGTAAAAGGTCTTAGCAATGACGCCTATCCTAAAGAAACTGGGTGATCGTGAGGACGCAGTTTGGATGTTCAGAGTTTTCAATCAGATCAACCAACTTTCGCAGGGCGCAGCTCTGGTAGCTTCTGACCGCGCCGAGTTCGAAAGCGCGCACAAGCGGTTGTTCGAACTGCTGCGGCAATGCAATGACGCGAGGCGTGAACTCGTACAGCTAGTGCAGCAACACATCGAGGATGTGAGGGTCGGCAGATCGGTCGCCGTCACAGACAGCGGCATCATACAGATTGAGGATGACATCGAGCCGAGGCTTAATCGCCTCGTGAATAGTTTCTTCGTCGCGGCACGCACGGTCCTGTATCACCTGTTCGGCCAGAGGGAAGATCGTTCTAAAGACCTGCACACCAAATCCATCACGGAAATTCTCGTCAAATACAACCTTAGCTTTGTCCATACCCACGATGGTGTGGGATTCGACCGAGAAGCGGCAAAGTACCTCGCCTTCGATACAAGTTGTATGGCAGCCCACTTGGTGGAAGTCATTCGCGGTGATCGTCAGAGCTGGACTCTAGGACTTCAAGATATTCGAGACAAGATCATCCACGACACGAGTTATCAGGGCCTCAAGATGATCTATAAAGCCAATGGCAACAAGGTCGCGATTGGGTTTCCGCGATTGAATGGTGTAGAGATGATCGAGTTCGTTGGGTTGTTTTGGCAGAATCTGGTCGATGCGGTGGAAGAGATTGTTATAGCGAGCTTAGCCACGAGAATGTCGTCGGCCATCGCTATAGTCCGGATCCCCGAGGAAGAATGGAATCCCGCTTTGCCATTACGTTGGAGAGCCGTGCTGCTGTCAAAATAGGCCTGACTTGATTTGGCCACCAAGCTAGGATGGCCCTCCCAAGCCATGCAGATCGTATCGTCCCCCTCGGAAGGGGAGAATGCCTCATTTTGAATCGCCTGCACCGGGACGTTGAGGCCATATAGAATAAGCGTCGGCTCTTGCGAATGCGTGGATTTCAAATCTACTAGTCACATGCGACGTCCTTTCAAGGCGCAGCAGCTCCACGTCGCGGTACAATAATCAGTTGGGCAATGGCTCCGCGCTTCCCATGCTGACGGGCCGCCAAGAGGATTCATGTTCGAAGTTACCGTAGACGACTCTTTCGCCGCAGGACATTACCTGCGCAATTACAAGGGGAAGTGTGAGAATCCGCACGGGCACAATTACAAAGTTCGGGTCACGCTCGCGGGCAAGGAGTTAGACAAGGCTGGCCTGCTGCTCGACTTCAAGGATTTGCGCGAAGTCATGAAGCCTACGATTGACCGTCTCGATCATCAGATGATCAACGATTTGGAGCCATTCACGGTATTGAATCCTTCGGCGGAAAATCTGGCCAAGTATTTCTACGACGAGACTAACCAAAGGCTCGATCGGGCGACGGGTGGTCGCGTACGCGTCAAACAAGTAACCGTGTTTGAGACCGATTCGACAACCGCTACCTACGCGGATTAGCGGTCTCAGGACGCAGTTCCCAGTTCTCAGATGCAGATCACGGAGATTTACAAATCGATTCAGGGCGAGTCTACGCATACCGGCCTGCCTTGCGTATTCGTGCGCTTGACCGGATGCAACCTGCGCTGCTCGTGGTGCGACAGCGAATACACTTTCACCGGCGGCCATCGCATGACGGTGGAAGAAGTCCTGGAAGAGGTTGAGCATCTAAGCCCCAGCGGGCTGGTCGAAATCACGGGCGGCGAGCCCATGCTGCAGGATCGGGAAGTGGTGCCGCTGATGCAGCGCTTGCTGGACGACGGCTACACTGTTTTGCTTGAGACCAGCGGCGAGCGTTCACTGGAGCGGGTGCCGAAGGGCGTGATCAAGATTGTGGATGTAAAGTGCCCGAATTCGGGTGAGCCAGATAGCTTCGACATGCGGAATCTTGAGGCGCTCGATTCGGGGGACGAGGTTAAGTTCGTGCTTAGCGATCGCGCGGACTACGAATTCGCGCGTGATTTTGTGGCGCGGCACGAACTGGCCCCGCGGGTAAACGCAGTGTTATTTTCGCCCGCGTTCAGCAAAGACTCCAGTGGGGCAAGAGACAGCTCACATTGCTTGCTCGACCCGCGGGAACTGGCGGAGTGGATGCTGGCGGACAACGTTCCCGCCCGTCTGGGATTGCAGATTCATAAGTTCATCTGGGATCCGGCGATGAAGAGTGTATAGATTTCACCACAGAGGCACAGAGACTCGGAGAAGGCAAGAAGAAT
>Ga0210383_10002585_pt1 | contig 16326 bp, 15 predicted proteins | sample IncBWC14OmetaG_FD_160072 | JGI IMG/M metagenome (GOLD analysis project Ga0210383, IMG submission 160072) | Forest soil microbial communities from Barre Woods Harvard Forest LTER site, Petersham, Massachusetts, United States - Inc-BW-C-14-O ...
ACGACGCCTATCGCGCATCTCTGGGGGGAAAAGAAGCTCCTATGCTGGACGGCTTCACGGGAAACCAGCAATTTTTCATCGGGTTTGCACAGAACTGGGCCTCCACGGAACGTATCGCGGCACTAAGGCATCAAGTGGTGACGGACTTCCATGCTCCCGCGCAATATCGTGCCGATACCGTCCGGAACATCGATGCATGGTACGTAGCATTCGATGTTCGACCGGAACAAACACTCTATCTTGCTTCGCCGGAGCGGGTTCGCATCTGGTGAAGGAGGTCGAGTAAGAATGCAATAACCTGTCTCGGTGGATGAAATGGCCGATTGCTGGATCGATTGGGATCCGCGAACAGGAGAAGTGGTCGGTTTAACCGTAGAGTCCACAGTCAGAGAAAAAATCTTTGTGACATAGCACTTTGCAATTGGAGCTGCCGGAGCTTTAACATTCTGTTCTGGCGAACCAGAAAAAAGGTGAGGGAACGATAATGAATCGACCTAGGCTTCGGCGTGCGTTTGTCTGTATGGTTAGGTCTATACGTCCAAAATATCGGATTGTGGCCAGCGCACTTTTGTTTTTGGGCCTCGCCGCGATTTCCCTAAACGCTCAAACCGGCTCAGTCAATGACGAGGAATACACGAAAAAGATTCGAGAGTACACGACCGAACCGTTCTTCCTAACTGACCTGGTTGATCATCTCCCCGCATCCGCGACAGTTCCCACGCCCGAGAAAGTCCTCGGCCACATCGTCGGCGCGCCCGATGTCCTTACCTATTCGAAGGACATTTACCACTACTATGACGAGCTGGCCAAGGCGTCCCCTCGCGTGAAGGTTTTCCGTGTTGGCAAATCCGAAGAAGGCCGTGACTTCCTGCTTATCGCAGTGAGCGACGAAGCAAACATCGCCCAACTGGACCACCTCAGGGAAATCACCGCCAAGCTGGCAGACCCGCGGAAAATCACCGACGCCGAGGCTCAGCAGCTCATTTCCTCGGGAAAGCCGTTCTACTGGGCTTCCGGGTCTATACACTCACCGGAATCCGGTTCGCCGGAGATGTTGATGGAGCTTGCTTATCGTTTGGCCGTCGAGGACACGCCTTTCATTCAAAGGATCCGCAAGAATACAGTTTTCCTGATTACCCCGATCGTGGAGGTGGATGGCCACGACCGCATGGTGGACTGGGCTAACTACCGCAAAACGTATCCCGACAAACCGCAGCCTGATCTGGTTTATTGGGGACACTACGTGCAGCATGATAACAATCGAGACTCCATCGCCATGGGCCTTAAGCTGTCGCAAGTGATAATGAAGAATTTTCTAGACTGGCACCCACAGGTGCTTCACGATCTTCATGAATCCATTCCTTATCTGTACATCTCCACCGGCACCGGTCCCTATAATGCGTGGCTGGACCCCATCGTGGTAAGCGAATGGCAAAAGATGGCGTACTACGAAGTGGAACAACTGACGGAACGAGGCGTGGTGGGCGTATGGACCCACGGTTTTTATGACGGGTGGGCTCCCAACTATATGTTTTACGTGGCCAATGGCCACAACTCCATCGGCCGCTTCTACGAAACATTCGGCAATTTGTACCCACAGACGGAAGAACGCACCTTAAACGAGTCCCAAACATCGCGCGCGTGGTACCGGCCGAATCCGCCACTTCCCAAAGTGAAGTGGTCCCTACGCAATAACACGAACCTTGAAGAAAGCGGATTACTCCTCGGTCTCGACTACATGGCCCAGCGTCCTCAGGAGTTTCTAAGCAATTTCTATCTCAAGAGCAAACGCTCTGTCGCCAAGGCTAAAACCGAGGGTCCCGCAGCCTGGGCTATTCTTAATGACGGCCGGCGACCGGCGCTGGCCGCACAGCTTGCCAATCTGCTGCAAAAACAGGGCGCCGAAGTGCAAAAGCTCGGTCAGGATTTTGAGGTGAAGCCACCTGCCGCTCCGCCGAAGACCGCAGATAGCGAATCCAAATCGGAGAAGAAACCTGTGGACAATTCGAAGGCCGAAAAACCCGACAACGCAGCGGACAAATCAAAGGACGACGCGGGCGACAAAAAGAAAGAGACAAAACCAATCAAGGTTCCGGCAGGCAGTTACATCATCCGCATGGATCAGCCGTACAGTCGAGTTGTCGACATGCTTTTGGACACGCAGTATTACTCTACCTCCGACCCACGTCCCTATGATGACACCGGATGGACGCTGGGGCCGCTGCGCAACGTCAAGACTCTGCGGATTACCGACGAAGCTATCTTGAAGGCGCCCATGACGCTTGTCGACATGCCCGCACGTAATGGTGATTCTGGCATCTCGGCTCCGCACGCGACTAAAGGCAAATCGTCGGCGGGCCGTAATGGCGACCCGGTAAAGTGCTACATTATTGAAGCGAACGCCGAGCCGGGCCTCGCAGCTCTGCGGTATCGTTTGAAAGATGCAAAAATTTTTGTCGCCGAGGAATCGTTTGATGCCGCGGACAAAAAGTTCGCCGCAGGCTCATTCATTCTTCCGATAGGCACCAACTCATCGGACCTGGAAAGGTCGCTCCGACAGGCAGTGGGTGATCTGGGCCTCTCGGCTGTGAGCGCCGCGCAAGAGCCGACGGCTGCACGACACGAACTCGCGGTGCCGCGCATCGCCGTCCTGCACACCTGGACGAGCACGCAAAATGAAGGTTGGTTTCGGCTGGCGCTAGAAGAAAGTGGCATTCCTTATTCATACATTTCGGATACGGTCGTGCGCACCACGCCGAACTTGCGCGAAAAATTCGACGTGATTCTCTTTCCGCCTACCTTTTCCGATTTGCGCGAACTCCTAGCCGGCTTTCCCAAGCGGACTCTGCCAGACGGCGCGGATGCCGGCCCCATACCTTGGCAAAAATCCGATATTACTCCGAACTGGGGAGGCATCGACGAAACTCCGGACATCCGCGGCGGACTCGGCTTTGATGGCGTTGCGCACCTGAAACAATTCATAGAAGACGGCGGGTTGTTTATTCCCGTTGGCTCGAGTACACATTTACCCGTGGACCTGGGATTGACCGATTCCGTCACCATCACGCAAACGCATCAGCTTCAAGCGCGTGGATCGATCCTCCGCGCCAATGTTGCAGATTCCAAAAGCCCGATTGCCTACGGCTACGACGAATCCGTTGGCGTCTATTTCAACCAAGCGCCGGTTTTCAAAGTCTCCCTATCCGGGGATAACGCACCCGAGACTAGCGCCCGACCCAGCGGACGTGGTTCCACAACCGATCCGGACATCCCGCAAGGCCGCAACTGGACGCCACCGGAGCCACTGCCTGACCGCAGTCGTGCGGAAAAGGAGCTTTACGTCGACCCACAAAACCGCGTGTTTTACAGCAGCGAACTTCCGCCGCCCTCGCTTTATCCTCGAGTTGTTCTGCGCTTCGCCGACGAGAAGGATTTGTGGATCAGCGGCATGTTGGCAGGGGGCTCGGAACTGGCCGGCGCTCCAGCGATTATCGACGTGCCTCTCGGGCGTGGCCACGTAGTGCTTTTTGCGAACAATCCGATGTGGCGTCAGGAAACGCAAGGCAGCTTCATGCTGGTGCTCAATGCAGTACTCAACTACGATCATCTGGATGCAGGACGGAAAGCGCCTGTCGTCTCTCCGGCTCCGGCGACGAAATAAGCCCCAGGGGCCGGTGGTCTCATGCCGGCGCCTCGCCTCTTGCCAACAAGATTTCTGTCGTAAACGGGTTCACAAACGGAAGATTCTCTCCCGCCAGGCCCAACTTGCATGGGCCTATTGTTGATTTACGACGAGGTCATAATCCGGTTTACAAAGCATTGTGAACGCTCTAACCGGTAAGGTTGAATTTGACTTGTCCGGTTAGTCGTGCCGGCTCAACCGGTCGACGCAACACTATCTAATGAGTTGATCCGCCAATACTTCCCCTAAAGAATCGATCCGTTTGGCTGACGCGGCCGGAACCTCGCCAGGGCAACGTTCTGGCCGATCTGACCTAGCCAGCGTTTTTGCTTTTGTTTTCAAATGAATGTGGGCCTGAGCTGAGTGTTGCGTCGACCCATTGAGATCACCCGGATAACCGGACAAGTTCGAGTGAAACGAAGTCGCTCCAACTGCTTACCAAGGTTAATGCAATTCCAATATTGTCGTCTCGTGAGCCTTCTTGTGACTCTTTCGCAAGACAGCATCTGCCTTCTTTAAGCCACGCGTTTAGATGATGACTTTCGGAGTCGCCATATATAAGCCTATACGTTTGTTCGCAATTCGGGCATTTAACCAGACGCGCCTTTGAAGGCCTCAGATTGCTAGAATTATCTTCTGTGACTTTAATGAGTGAAATCATTTGGCAACGTCGGCTGTTAAAAAACCTGCTGTGACTCGAAAGTCTAGTTTTTGTTAGCCATTTTTGATGCCATGTGAAACAAAAGGCCGAGTTTCTTCTCATTGATTCGAGAGAATAACTTGGCGAAAGCGTGAATCTCGCGGTCTTGTTTTGTGATGACCACCCGAGTCGGAGGCTTTTGCTGCGGTATATCTGGCCTCTTTATATGCGCATCATCAGTGAAAAGGCGGTACAGCGGAATTTCCAACGCACGAGCCATCTTCTCCAAAGTATCAACGGAAGGCACCGTATGGCCGTTTTCAACCCTGGAAATGTAACAACGAAGCAAACCAGTGCGCTTTTCAACATCACCCTGCGACAACTTTTTTAGTTCACGCAAATCTTTCAAGCGTTCACCAATGACCATGTGTAATGCCTCCAATCATTTGCAGAAATTTAACGCAGAGCCATAGACGCCCGTCAGTGAGCATTCCTCACCAAGGGAACGTGACGCGGGGAACGAGATCATAGCACCGGGCCAGAGCAAAATCTACAACCGCACAGTGGTTCAATGAAGGTCGCGGAGCTGCAATAATGGGCCGCCAGAGAATCGGCCCATGAATCGCTCGGATCTTTCCCTAGTGCCTGATAAGTCGGATTACCGGACATGTTCCGGTCTAGTACTCGACTTGTCCGGTTTGTGCGTTAATCGGGACTTACGCGATACTTGGAGCTGTAACCCGGCCTCACATTGCGCGATTATCATCATTGACCCTACAATAGCGGTCACGTCCTCTGGCACAAGGGCGATCCGGAAAGCGCGGGGGAACTATGGCCACAGCTGCGGAATACCCCCGGACGGGTGCTCGTACTGCGAACCTGCCCGGCCGCCGTTTCGATCATGTGTTCTTTACTAGCATGGCGCTGGTCATGCTGGTGACGGTCTTCGTCGGTTTTGCGCGCACCTATTATCTTGCCGGACTCTTCCGGGCGCCGCTGCCCAGCCGAATCACTCATATACACGGCGCGGTGTTTTCCTGCTGGATTCTGTTGCTCGTCGCTCAAACTTCGCTAGTCTCCGCTGGCCGCGTAGATATTCATCGCCGCCTGGGCGTGGCAGGATTTTTTCTGGGATGTCTCATGATGGTTCTGGGTGTTTTGGCCGCAACCGATGCTCTGGCTCGGGGCGCGCCGGCGGGCCGGGATCCACAGATGTTTTACATAGTCCCGCTGACCGACATCCTGGTCTTTGCAGTCCTGCTTTATTTCGCCTTCCGCACACGCTCGGACCCGCCCGCGCATAAGCGATTCATCTACATCGCGACCCTTGCGCTGCTGACTCCCGCGATCGCACGCTTGCCGTTCGCTTTTGTATACCGGAAGTCTTCCGTTGTAGCTTTGGTCGCCGAAAGTTTTTTGCTCGTCCTGGTTGGCTACGATCTATGGTCAACGCGCCGGATCCATCGGGCGACGCTGTGGGCCGGCTCTCTCCTCATACTGGTGCTGCAAACTCGATTTCCAGTCGGAAAGACAGCGGCTTGGCACGCCTTCGCCGCCGGGGTGCAACACCTGGTTCGGTAAGAGTGCATCCGCAAGTCTGTGCGTTCAGAGAACTGAGTTGTGCCTGGTAAGTCGGATTACCGGACATGTCCCATTTGTCCGACTACGGACGGACCTAGGTTGGCGACTAAACACATCCCGATTTGAACGGTCGCGCTCCTTCACAACACCTGAGATAACCTTAGAACCAAAGGAATGAAGCCTCATGCGGCGAAGCCCCGCTGCGGGACATGAATAAATCCGTCGAACAGCTCAAGATCCTAGTAGCGGACGATTCGCCCGTATACCGCAAGCTCATGGAGCAAACGCTTCCGCCAGATCAATACTCAATCCTGTTCGCCAAGACAGGTCAGAACGCCATTGAGCTGTTTAATCGACACCGCCCAGCCCTGGTAATAACGGACTGGAATATGCCCGATCTTACCGGGATCGAAGTGTGTCAGCAAATCCGCGCGAGCGCCAAAGACTCATATACGTATGTGATTATCGTTACGAGCGCCTCGGAAAAAGAGAGGGTGGTCGAAGGACTCGAAGCTGGCGCTGACGATTATCTAACAAAGCCTTTTCATCCCAAGGAATTGTTGGCGCGAGTGGGGGTAGGCAGAAGACTTGTTGACCTTCACCAGCAAATTGAATCACAAAACCGACTCTTGAAAGAGCTGGCCCTTACAGATGCACTGACCGGCTTACCAAACCGTCGCGCGGTTGAGCATTGGGCAAAGGGTCAGTTGAGTGCTGCGGTCCGGCATGGCTATTCGTTTTGGGTCGTAATCGCTGATCTGGATAACTTCAAAGTTATAAATGACACTTACGGTCACGACGCGGGAGATACGGTTCTCAAGGAGTTTGCGGGAATCCTAAAAAGACGTGTGAGATCTTCGGACATCTGCGGCCGGACGGGGGGCGAAGAATTCATCATTATTTTTACTCATGCTGACGAATGCAATGTTGGAATCGTCGTGGCGCGTGTTCTGCGGGAGCTTCGCGAACATGACTTTTCGTTTGGCTCGAAACCTGTTCAAGTGACCGCAAGTTTCGGCATTGCAGGGTTTCAGGGAAAGGGTGTGCCGGATTTCGCGAAGCTGATAAACCAAGCCGATGCGGCGCTCTACGTGGCGAAACGCGGAGGACGTAACCGCATAGAAGTCACCCCGACGATTCAAGCTTGATTGCCAAGTAGCACGCCTGGTAAGTCGGATAACCGGAGAAGTTAAAATCTACTTGTCCGGTTTGCGCGTTTACCAAGTCTTGACAGCTTGATTTGTAACTTTGAAGGATAACTTCCGGTTGCCGACAGCTCGCCCGGAGCCTCATCTTTACGCTTCCCATAACCCCGTTTGCGCAGGTATCGTGGACCGATTCGCACTCTTCTCGGAAGGAGGATGGGATGCTTTTTCTAAGACGCCAACTGCTTCAAATTGTCATTTGCTTTCGGGTCGAGCTTCATCTTGAGCCGGAACCAACTCGGCATAGCCGCGCAGACAACCACGCAACCAAAGGTCTCTCCTCCCCCTGCGGGGGCTGCTGTTCGCGATCGGATCGCTGGAGGAACGGAAATGGAGAAAGTGACGGGAATCGGAGGATTCTTCTTCCGAGCCAAAGATCCGAAAGCGCTGGGGCTTTGGTACCAGCAACACCTAGGAGTCTCGGTCATACCAACGAGCTACCAGGATTCCCCTTGGCAGCAAGAGGCGGGACCCACCGCTTTCGCTCCATTCAAGGAGACGAGCGACTATTTCGGGGATGCCCAGAAGGTCTGGATGCTGAACTTTCGAGTCCGGGATCTCGACAAAATGGCGGCCCAGCTACGAGCCGCTGGAATCGAGGTCAAGATGGACCCACAGTCTTATCCCAACGGCCGGTTCGCCCGCGTGCATGACCCTGAGGGAAATCCGATCGAGTTGTGGGAGCCCAAGGTTTCAGACATCAAAGGCTAGGTTGCAAAGCAGTTCAGGATTGTTTCTGGATATCTCCCGGGTTACGGGATACTCGGAAGTAATTCCACTGCCTGATTAGTCGGATAACCGAACGTGTTCCGAGCAAATATTCCACTTGTCGGGAGTTGAACACAGTACTCGAATCTCCTACGCGCTGTGCCGGTTGAAGCGGGACCAAAAACCAACATTTCAACATTTCCACAGGTAGGCGAGATTTCCACAGATTTTCACGGAATTGGGTACGGTGGGACGTTGACAGGCTTCGTTGAAAAAGTTCAAACCATAGTATGTCGTCTCCATCGTGGAAAGAACCTTATCTCGCGGCGCTGACGGAAACTGACAAAGAGAAATTAACTGGACTGCTTTACGTCACAGAGCTAGCGATGTTTCTTCGTGCACAGGAACTAACACAATCCGTGGGTACCTTCTTGCAACCAGTCAACCGTTTACGAAAATAGTTGACACATGGCACTGAAAGGCAGCCGTCGCCGAGCCACTACCTCTCTATACCTAATTGAGAGCCGCGAGGCCGAGCAGAAGTTGGCAGAGGCGCGCGAGAAAAAGAAGGCTATTGCCACGAAACTCGCGAAGCCCACTAAAATCTCCACTTAAATTTCTTCAACGGAGCGTGTTGGTTGCCGATGTGTTCATAAGTCCCGATTAGTCGTGCCAGCTCAACCGGTCGACGCAACACCATCCAATACGTTGATTCAGCAATGCTTCTCAGGAGAAGCTATCCTTTTGGCTACACTCGATCAAAACCTAGCTAGGGTAGTGTTCCGCTGATCTAACCCTAACGACCGATTTAGCCTTTGGTTTCAAAGCAAACCGGGTTCGACTTGAGTGTTGCATCGACTGTTGAGACCACCCGGATAACCGGACATGTCCGGTAAGCGCTGTCGGGCACTTGCATATTCGGCTGGCGAGATTTGACGCTGCTCCCAATCGAAAGCGATGGAGGAGAGCTCTACGCCTTGCCGCTCTCCTCATTAGAGGGGAGTACACACTGGTGCCACTCATCATCCTCGGCGTGAGATCCGCAGAACCGTCTCCCGCACTGCAGGCAATGAAATGTTGCTGGTTTACCGCACGGCTCGTCGTCGGGCGACACGCCCTGACACAGGCCCGCTGTGTCCGCGCTCTTGAATACCCCTTCTTTCATTGCAGAACCTTTTTGGAGAAAGCCGGATGAATCCCGTTCTTGACCACTGGAAGTAAGGATTCGAAACTTCAGCGCTGTACGGTTGACCGCATATATTCTTCTGGTCGGGTCGAAACGCAACGGGGAACCTAGCGGTTCCCCATTTGCGTCACTTTGCTTTTGCATGGCGAGATCCGCAAGAGATGCCGCCTGCGCACACCGCAGCAGCGGTGTTGTTTTTAAGCTGTGATTGGTCCTAGATCCGGTGGAGTCATGCCTCCTCCGCAGTTCTAGAGCTATTTTTCCTTTTACTTCCGTATGAAACGAAATGCAACTATTTCCGCTCGAAATCAACAAGCGTAAATACGCGTGAACTTGGAACAGCTATTCCAGAAGGACGGACTCCAGCAGGTCATAGGTGACATTATGAGCGATGCTGAAAACGAAACGATCTCACGCCATGACTCTCACGCAGGTACGGGCCGCAACGCGCGCAAGATGTTAAACGCTTGCTCGCGCACCCTCGCGTTGCGGCTGTCCCACGCGTACGGTAAGCTGAATGAAGCGGACATGTAAAACTACAAGTCCGTAAGCGCGCGTCACGAAATAATGGACAGGACATGCCGGCAGATCAACACTACAATGCTCTCGACAGTAAGCAGCGGCAGGAATTACTGCTGAAAATTGGCGAGACTAGTGAAGAAGCGCGAGTGTTAAGCCAGCGCGATTACGCTGCACTCGGAGGGTGGGTAAAAACCCGGATCGAGAGACATTGAAGCACCCTAAAACCTAATACTTCTGTAAGGGTTCTTCGGGAGACGTTGCGCGCCGCGCTCCTCCGGTGGAGGACGCAAGGTTCTAGCGTGGTAGATGATTTTCCATTTTCACTCAATCGCATGGTTTCTCTGACGAAAAACGTAGGCAGCAAAGCTGCGACAAACGACACGCTCCTGAACGCACAGGTTGTGCGATGTCCACTCTGCGAGCAAACCTACCGACTTGAATATGGTGAAGGTGAGGGCCGACATCTGAGTGCGTGGCTAAAAAAGGCGGACACCGCTATGCGCGCAAGTCACAAGCGAGACAGTCACATGATGGAAAAACTAAAACTGCGTTAGTAATTCCATTCACCCCGTGATTCCGGACTGAAAATCTGTTCCGGTGAACCCTCATTCTGGGAATGGGCCGCCGATAATCGGGTCGGCGACCAGCACGTCGAAGTCTTTCTTACACGTTATGCAAGTGACGGTCTGGTTGTTCATCGGACTTCGTCCCGCCCTTACAAAGACATGAATAATCTGTTTCCGTTTGCAATGCTGACAGTAGACGGGGATTTTGGACTTTTCCATAACTGATTCTATAACGTGCTCGGTGAGCCTGCCCGTATCTTTTGGATGGGAGGCTCTTCGCTGAGGCAGAGGACTTTGCCACGCCCTTCTGAAAACTCCTAACTCCTGATTAGTCGGATTACCGGACAAGTCCTTTCCTAGTACTCCACGCGTTATCAGGAATTAGAGCGTCGTACGGTTGCTCACGTTCGCCGGGCTTGCCCTACCATTTCTACCAGAACTTTTCTGGCTTCCGTCGGACTACCCACCTCCCGCAAGAATGCGATGCGGACACCACGCGTGCCATCTTGGGTTTTCAAGCGTACGTGAAAGCCAAGACGGTCGACCGAAGTCATCGCCACTTCCTGAGACTCGATTCCAGCAAATGCCCGGGCAAGCAGGACGAGCGCATCCCTGTGATCGCTATTCATGTGCTGTATGATGTCGGTTGCAGTGTCGGCCAGCGGGTCGGGTTGCCCGCTATAATATTCCGAGGCAGAAACCCAGCCCATCACCCCAAATCCACCCACATAGTAAACGTCCACCACGTCCATCCGGTAAAAGGAAAAGTCGTCAAAGTCCACCCAGTACTTGCTGTTGGCATAACGCGCGAGGTAGAGTTTCCGTGCTTCAGCCAGCTCCGGCACAGGTACCGGCAGAATATTTCCTAGCAAGGTGACCCTGGACGCTCCCAAGGGATCACCGACGGTATCGGGCTGGGTCACCAACAGGCTGGAACGCGGGTCTGCCTGCACATTTTGAGTGTGCATGGCCATCGTGCTGATGAGGAAGACAGGATTCGCGTGGTCGTCCAATCCGTAGGGCATCACGGATCCGAAGGGGAACCCCTGCTGTTTACATGAAAGTGTCGAGAGACTCCCAACTCGTCCCAGATACACCAATGTACGCGCTCGTTCGGCAAACGTGGGCTCCGCGACCGCAGGTTGGTTACTCGCCGCGCCCGAACCCGCGTGTTTCCCTGCCGTTAATGAAGACATTCTTGTTCCCCCTCATGGGCTCGGCACATGATGAGAAATTCTCTTGTCCCGGGTCCTCGGAACAAGCTAACACGTCGCGGCTTTAGCTGTCTGTTTAATGGGAATGACCGAGTATGCCAGTTTCCGATAAGTGCGTTAATCAGGACTTAGGTACGCAAGCTGCTGAGAAATTCTATTCTCGACGGTTACCTGGCGGCCCCGGATGGTTTCGGTCTAAACTCCCGGCGTGTCACGCTATGATTGAACTCTCCCACTGCCCTTGCGCCGAGGAACGGCTACTGGGAAACGGGGTGGACCTATGGAGAGCGAAAGCAACTTCACCTTATTACCCTTAACCCATCAAGAATTGAAGGTGTTGATGCGGACTCTGAGCACTGCCGGGGGCTCTGCCCAAACGGCTATCGCGGATGCTGAGATCCTCGGCGCGATACTGGATCGCATCCGTCGCTGGACAGAACGGCAGAGCGCCGACAATGCGTCCAGCATCGCCTTCGTCGGGTTGCGATTGACCCATCAAGAACTGATCGTATTGATGAGAAACCTGGTCAGCATTCGTCAGTCAGATCGAATGGAAGTCACAGTCAAAGAGATTCTTGGCGAGGTTACTGGTCGCATCGACCGTTGGGCGCAACGGCAGGGAGCTTGGTGGGATGACGGACACAAAATAATCACTTCATTCGAACAGGAGATTGATTAATCACCAGCAATTCAAAAGCTGCCAACTCCCGATTGGTCGGATTACCAGACATTGAGGTACTTGTCCGGTTTGCGCGTTAATCAGGCAGTTGATTTCGTAGTGCAGATTTGCATGCTTCGGTTCAATCTGAAAAACCCCGCAAGTCGGAGCGAAACGCCTTTTAAAGGCTTCTCGCCAGCCACAAACAGTCATATTAAGAGGTCTGTAGCGGACTCTTTAAAACCCCACAATCGGTTGTTCCGGGAAGACGGTCGTATGCGCATGATAATGCACGGCAGAAATTAGCGGTACCCTTCTTTACAGAGTGTGCCGCTATGGCGCACCGCGTGCCTCTACCGTGTTGTACCCTCCAGCAATTAAGCGACCTTTTAGCGGCTTACGGGAGAGAGACGACATGAATCGGCAACAGAAGGGTTTTTCGTTAATCGAATTGCTGATCGTAGTTGCAATTATTTTAATCATCGCGGCTATCGCAATTCCGAACCTGCTCCGCGCCCGCATGGCGGCCAATGAAGCGTCAGCGGTCGGTTCGATTCGTACCTTGAATACTTCGGCAGTTATTTATGCCTCTACCTGGGGCGTGCAATTCCCAGCGTCGATGGCAGCGATGGCAGGCGCACCGGGCGGCGTTGCAGTTTGCGGCGCGTCTCTATTGGTTGACCCACTGCTGGCGGGCGCAACAGCGGCAGCGACGGCGAAGAGCGGTTATTTCTTCACCTATGTCGGCGCCACGGCAACTCCGGCAGTCGGCGGATGTACTGGTTTCCAGACCTACACAGTTGTGGGACGGCCTGCAACGGTAGGACAGAGTGGACAGCGCGGGTTTTTCAGCGATCAGAGCGGCGTCATCCGTTACACCACGGATGGCAGCGCACCGACTATCGCCAGCCCTCCGCTTCAGTAATTCTTAGCACTATCTTAAGACGTGGACGGGGAGAGCAATCCCCCCGTTTCATTTTCCTGCCATCGCAAAGCCCGCGAGTTACGCACAGTCAATATTCTCGTTCCGGAAGGCGGCTAAGTCCTGATTAGTCGGATTACCGGACATTGAGGATCGGGCCCGATTTCACTTTTCCGATTAGTGCGTTAATCAGGACTTGGGAACATGCGGAGCTTATGGAGAAGAGATACGATTCCGTGCGCTGAATTGCAGAGTGATGTAGCAATATTCCTCAAGCGGACCTGGTAGTCATTTGACGGCGACAACAACCAACGTGAAGTCATCCTGAAAGATTCCGTTGCAGAAGCTGACCACCTCTTTCTTAATTGTGGCAAGCAATTCGGCGGCGCTCAGTGCAATGTTACGCCGCCCCAGCTCAACCAATCTTCGCTCTCCAAATTCCTGTCCATCCGAATTCATAGCTTCCGTCAGACCATCGGTATAAATCACCAGCCTGTCCCCTGAATCCAACCGAAGTCCTGTATCTTCATAATTTCGGTCCGGAAATATTCCGAGCGGCGCTCCGCCTTCTTTTAATGGAACTGCTTCACCCGATCTTTGGAACAGAATGGGAGGCCAGTGACCAGCGCTGGCATAGGTGAGCCTGTTATCGGTCGTATCGATCGTGCAGTAGCAGAACGTAATGAATTTATCAGGAGCGATGTTACTGGAGATCACTTCATTCAGCTTCCCCATGAGTGTACCTGGTGAGATAGCTTCGGAAGCCAAGGCTCGAAAGCTAGCTTGCAGGTTGGCCATCAATAAAGCGGCGCTAATCCCTTTTCCGGCCACATCACCGATGCAGATCCCGATCCTTCTCTCGTTGAACTTCAGCACATCAAAATAATCTCCGCCGACGATGCTTGCAGGCGCCCACGTTCCCGCCACTTCCAGTCCTCTCACCTGAGGAATCTTCTTGGGTAAGAGTCCTTCCTGAATTTCCCGCGCCTTGTTTAGTTCTTGCTCTTGCTGTTGCGATCGAGTATTTCCAATATCGACAGTGCGTTGAAGTTCGAGATTCTTGCGTTCAAGACTCCCTCGTGTTTCTTCATACAAATGGCGGACACTCCCCACGATCAAAATAAGAATGACGACAAGTTTACCCGGACCCCATAGCTGGTCGAAAAACGAGCCAAAGGGAGCCCGATAGACGGCCATCGCGATCGCGACAGTCAACAACACGCTGGAAACCGCTGTAAGGAGCAAAAATATCAAGAACGCTGCCCAGTCAAAGGGAAAGCGGAATCGCGTACTCAATGGAGCGAGACAATTCATAATCACTGTCGTAAAATTCCCGATGAAGAGAGAATAAAGAACTATGGCAACGAAGCCGGTGCCCTGACCGCGCACATTTGTGGCCCAAAGAATTGCAAATACGGCGATTCCAACCAATAACAACCGAATCTGGCTCGTGAAAAACGCTCGAACTTTACTGGAACGGAACAATAACTTCGCGGTAGGTGACGGCATCAGTCTTTCGGCAACTGTAGCTGCCTAGTAGTAGGACTCACCGGTGCATCTTAGGCGGTGCTCAAATTCAAGTCAATGCACGAGCCAGAAAGCTGGCATGCAGATGGAATTCGGTCAAGTCCTGGTAAGTCGGATAATCGGAAACTTGAAAAATCAACTTGTCCGGTTTCCGCGGCGCTTCCTGGTGGCAGTGCTGCGCTCGTTCCTTGACTATTCCCTTCGAGGTCGGCGAGGAAACCTCTTCTCCAGTGGAACACGAATTCACCTGTCCATATTGTGGAGAAGAAATTTCGATGGTATTGGACTCGTCCGTCGGCCGCCAAACCTACATTGAAGACTGTGAGGTATGCTGTAAACCAATCGAGATCAGCTTTACCGTAGAAGATGACGAACTCGCTAGCTTCTATGCCAAGACCCTCGGCTAAAATGTGTTATCCCTAGTGAAAGAAGCGATACACCATGCGTCTAAGCTACCATCGCACGGGCGGCGGACAAGATGAGAGTCGCCATCGTATCGGATATTCACGGCAATCTGCGCGCCTTCCAAGCAGTTCTCGCTGACCTGCGACAGGTCGCACCTGACCTCGTGGTTCATGGCGGTGATTTGGCTTACGGAGGAGCGCACCCGGCTGAGATTATCGATCAAATTCGCTCTCTCGCGTGGCCCGGAGTCCGCGGGAATACAGACGAGATGCTTTGGGCCCCGGAACGTCTGGCTGAATTTGCTGCCACAACGCCGAAACTCGCGCCACTTCTCGCAATACTGCAAGAGATGATTCCACCGACGCTCGCAAGCATCGGTGAAGAACGCTTGCGATGGCTCGAAGGACTTCCTCTTCTGTACTCCCAGGAAAGCTTTAGCTTGGTTCATGCCAGCCCCAACGACCTGTGGCGAGCTCCCATGCCAAATGCCAGCGACGACGAATTGCAGAGTACTTACAGGTCTCTTCGCGCGCAAATCGCGGTCTACGGACATATTCATCGTCCGTACATGCGCCGACTTCCGGGGATGAAAGTAGCGAATACAGGCAGCGTTAGCCAGTCCTATGACGGAGATCGGCGCGCATCGTATATGGTGATTGACGGAGAGACCATCACTATTCGCCGAGTCGAATACAATATAGATAGTGAAGCAGAAGAACTCTTGCATTCGGGCTTACCGCATGCCGATTGGCTATCCCGGATTCTCCTTGCAGGACAGTACTGTCCTCCACAGGGCGGCCAATAAAAAGGGCTGTGAACGCTCTGCACTTGTTATTTCCCTTGATGACAGTAGCCAGAGTCCGACCTTGCGCATTTTTACGAGCTCATCTGTGTTCAAGTTGACGGTTAGTCGGATAACCGGACAATCCTTTCCTAGTTTACGCGGGTGCTGCTGACTGACGATCCTAACCTGGTACTCCCGATGCGCCGGTGAGGCGAAGAAATTACCTCATTGGAACACCGCATGCCACTCTAAGCGATTGATTCTAAGCTGTTAATTCAGTGCCCATCGTGGCTACTCATGTGCCCCATTGCACGTATGCATCGAATAAATACGCTTAACCTCTCGGAGGTTTCCGTGCAGACGAATTTTGATATTTATAAACGGCTACGAAGTGGCAAGCCTGTTTGGATCACTTCCGTGCCGGAAATTGAAGAAGCGCGCGTGCGGGTAAATCGGCTGGAAGGCATTGCGCCCGGCGAGTATCTGATTTACTCGGAAGAAAAAGGACTTGTAGTCGAGCGTGTGACAAGTTAACAACAAACCTATCGCGCGCGAACATCGAAAAAGAATCCGGTGTGTCAATGCCGGTTCCTAGGAGAAGAATATGGAAAATCCAAATAATCAACGGAAAGCAACTGGTTTGCTCATGGCTTTCGCCACCGCTCTGACGCTGATAGCGATCTGGAGACTTCCTGAGGCAGAGAGTAAGGCATCGTTGCGAGATCA
>Ga0210383_10002587_pt1 | contig 16325 bp, 12 predicted proteins | sample IncBWC14OmetaG_FD_160072 | JGI IMG/M metagenome (GOLD analysis project Ga0210383, IMG submission 160072) | Forest soil microbial communities from Barre Woods Harvard Forest LTER site, Petersham, Massachusetts, United States - Inc-BW-C-14-O ...
TCTTCGATCGCGCCAGCGCGCACAGCTCCTTGGCGGGAAGAACCACGCCAGTCGCTGTAGTAATGTGGCTGAAAAAGATTACCCGAGTGCGCGGCGTCAGGGCATCGTTGAACAGATTCAAAACCTGGCTGGCATCTTTCACCGGCTTGGGCAGAGTCACCATCTTGATCACGACTCCATAACGCTTCGCTCGTAGCCGCCAAGGCTGCAGACCGCCGGGATGCTCCTGGTCGGTCATCAACACTTCGTCGCCGGCCTTCATGTCGATCCCGTTGGCAATGTACCCGTTGGCTTCAGTGGCGTTGCGCAGCAGGGCAAGTTCGTCGCGCTTGCAGCCAACGAAAGCGGCCAGCGGGTCGCGAAACTGGTTCCACGCGGCATATCCCCAGATGGGATAATCCTCGGGATCTTGCTGTTCCATCTTTTCGGTCTGCGTGTAGCCGTCGAAGATAGCGCGCAGAACGGGCGCAGGACTCGATCCCACGGTTCCATTGTTCAAATAGATTTCATCGGACGGAATTAAAAACTGCTTGCGAAGCTCAGCCCAATAAGCGTCGGAATCCCTGGCATAAAGAGCGGAATCTGGAAGCGTCGAAGGCGCGCTTTGCAGCTGCGTGAATAACCGGCTGGGCACGGCAAGTGCGGCAGCAATCCCGGAACTAGCACTGAGGAAGCGTCGCCGATCGAACAAGAATCCTCCGTATTTGAGACCGCGTCATGTTACGACCGGAAGGGAATCGACGCAAGGCCGGTGGTGACGCGTTGGCGCGGGTGGCATGCACTAAGAGGCCGCTTGGAGTCAGATCGCACGTTTAAGCCAGGACGGACTGGACTCGAACCATTGATCTCCGCGCGCGCTCAAAATCGCTATCAAGCGGTAGCCATCATCGGTCGAATTGTCGAAGAGAATCGTATGATCGACGCGTTTTATCGCGATCGGAAGATTCGTTAGACTGCGACTGTAGCGGCGCCGGACATCTTCCGCGGGGACATCGTGACCTCCGGCCAATACCCGATTTCTAATTCGGACTAGATTGATCTCCACGCTCTCGGTTCCGATGTAGACCAGCACGATTTCGAAGCCGCGATTTCTGGCTTTCGACATCATTTGCAGGTAATTTCTTCCAGCGAGTGTGGTCTCAATAGCGAAGCTCTCGCCATTTGCCAGGTGCTCCCCCGCCGATTTCAGGGCTTGTCGGGCAGCTGCTATTGGCAAAAGTGCCGGGGTCGTAGCCTGAAGCATATTCGCGATCGCATCGGGATCGAGGACCGGAATTTCCTTGAACACTTCAGAGTTCCAGCGTGTCAGTGTAGTCTTGCCGGAACCATTCGCTCCCGCAATGAAGGTCAATATGGGGTGATTCACCGCGAAGAAGGTGTGGACTTGTTGCCACGTTCAGCAAGAATTTCTTGCAGCCTTTTTTTTTCGATGGCCACCCCGGCGCGGGCGGCACGTGCCATCTTTTGCGCCATTTCTTTTAGGTTCACTGCCATGTTGTAAGGATACTCCAAACTTCGGTTTCATGATCCGATTTTGGTGTTCCTAAAATCAACAACTTGGCAACTCGTTCGGTGCGTCCGCGAACGAAGATCTTACGTTTTGCAGGCCAACTCGAACAGATTCTGAGAATACTACGGCTATAATTTCTGTCATGGGTAAGTGGGGTGTTTTGCTGGGTGCCGTTCTACTCGGATCTCCCAGCCTCGCCGCGCAACAGAACCAAACCCCGCCAACGCCACCGGCCGTGAGCAACCCTGAGCCAGCCGATCCGGTATCTATCCAGCAAGACGTCGAATACGGAATGCAAGGCACGGAAAGACTGCTGCTTGATATCTATCAACCCACTGCGGCTGCCACCACGCCAAGACCCGCCGTCGTCATGATTCATGGCGGTAGCTTCACCACCCTGGACAAGAGCACGATGCGGCCCATGGGAAATTTCTTGGCTCGCTCGGGATTCGTGGCCGTCTCCGTCCATTATCGCCTGCTCGACGGGAGCAAGAACCGTTGGCCCGCCCAACTCGACGACGTACAAAGAGCGGTTCGCTGGTTGCGCGCCAATGCCGCGAAATACAACCTCGATCCCAATCACATCGGCGCCTTCGGACATTCGGTGGGTGGGCAACTCGCCGCCCTGCTCGGCATGGAGGACACGCGCGACAACTCCGATGCCGCCCTCGCCAAATACTCCAGCCGGGTGCAAGCCGTAGTCGACGTGAGCGGCCCGAGCGATTTCCTCACCAATCGCGATGCCGACGGCGACGCCGCGCTGACTCTCTTGTTCGGCGGAGATTTCACCAAGCTTCCGGACGCGTGGCGTAACGCTTCGCCCGTCTTTCATATCGAGAAATCCAATGCCCCGTTTCTCATCGTTCACGGAACAAGCGATCCTCAAGTTCCCATTGCTCAAGCCCAGGAACTCTACGACAAGCTGCAACAAGCGGGAGTTCCCGTAACCTTCATCAAATTAGACGACGGTCATACTTTCCGTGACCCGGAATCGCGCCACCGTCTTGCGCTCGAAACGCTTACGTTTTTCAATCACTATCTAATGTAGGGGGGACACTCCTGTCCGCCGCTTTTGACGTAGATGCTGTTCGCAAAGAAGATCGTGCTCTCAGCTCGGGAGTAAAATGATCGCCACTGTCCGACCCGATCGTCATCTAACTGAACATGGCCATCACCAAGACTGAGCCCGGTCCGCCGAAAATAGTCGTTGGCGAAATGATTCGCTTTGCCTACGACACATTCTGTGCCGACAAGGTTCGCTTCGCTCTTACCGCGCTCGGCATGGTCGTCGGCACCGCTTCGCTGATCCTCGTAGTCACCATCGCCATGACCGGGAAGAAATATGTCTTGGATCAGATTCAAGGCATCGGCGTGAACATGATCGTCGTCGAATACCAGGGCGGAGAGCGGGGAACCGACTTCCTTACCCTCGATGACATGAACGCCGTGTTGTTGCAGGTTCCCGGCATTGTGGCCGCATCTCCCGTCGTTCCGCTTACCGACCGCATCCCCATTGGTTTCGGCAAAGAACGTGACCTCAACATTCTGGGCGTCTTCCCTCAGTACATTGCGGTTCGGAATCTAGTCGTGCTTTCTGGAAGGTTTTTCGATGCGCGGGACGAGCAAGTGCACAACAAAGTCGGCGTCATCACGCAACAACTGGCCGAGCAACTTTACGGATCGGTCGATAACGCAGTAGGAAAGGTCGTGAAGCTGAGCGGCTTGCCCTTCACCGTCATCGGCACATTCCGAGAGCGCGTGGACACCTTCGGCCGCTCCGAGGTTACAAACGACACTATGGTGATTCCATACACGGTCGCTGAATATTTCACCAGCTCGCCGGAAGTTCGCCAGATTTATTTTTCTGCCGCCGAACCAGCCATCGTGGTCCCGGTCACCAAAGAAGTCCAAAAGGCAATCCAATCCCGACATCGTCCGGAGTCGTCCTACTTCGTGCAGAACCTCACCGAGGTGGTCGAAATGGCCGACCGTACCGCCAACGCACTCACCCTGGTGCTGCTGCTCATCGCGGCCGTTACCCTACTCGTGAGCGGCATTGGCATCATGAACATCATGCTGGCCACAGTAGGCTCGCGCATCGCCGAGATTGGCATTCGCAAAGCGGTCGGCGCGACCAACCGTGAGATCCGCTATCAGTTCTTGTCGGAGGCGATTCTGATCTCTCTCATCGGCGGCTCTGCCGGAATAGTTTTCGGGCTGGCCCTGCCAATCTCAGTCCGCATCTTCACCGAATACCGCATCCCAATTTCCGCGCTTTCGGTAGTTGTGGCAATCGTAGTTTCTTGTTCGGTAGGGATTCTGTTCGGAACGGCGCCAGCGACGTTCGCAGCCGGACTGGATCCGGTCGAAAGCATGCGCCACGAGTAACCGCAGCTATTCCACATAGAACATCAGAAGCACACCCAGAACGATCATCAACGTAGGCCAGAGTTTTGCGAAGAGGGTCTGCCATCGAGTATCGACTTCGGCCAGACCTTTTGTCAGTCCAATGCCAAAGCCGGTGGCCGCGTAACTCAGATGTTCGGCTTGAATGCGCGCCATAATCGCCATGTGGTTTGGACCGCGCATTCCGGAATGATGAGAATGGAAGAGCAACAGCGCAGAACCTGCGATCGCCAGCACGGGAAAAACCCACGCCGCCCACATGGCTGTAAGAACTCCGCGCACCCTGAGCACTTCAATCAGGCCTAAACCAAGAAGAATGATGGCGAAAACCTTATGCTGAATCACCTCGGGATTCGAAATGGTGCCTTGAATCCACGGCTTCGGGCCAAAGGGCCAGAGTTCGGTATCGCTATAGACAAGGACGAAAATGCCCGAGAGCAAGAAACAAACCGGCCAGGCGTAGCGAACGGCGGGAAACCTTTTCTTCAGGGAATCCTGCAACAGGATGAAAGCGCCTCCCAAAGCCACAAAGAATCCGATGAGATGGTGATTGCCCTCACTCTCCAGCTTCCACTTTAGAAGTAGCGCCGGCGTGGGTCCATTTCCCGGCATTGGCATCGACATCGGCATCGCCATGTCCATGCCCGCATGATCGTCCTGCGCAGGATGATCCTGGGACCAAACCAGCAATTGTGCCAGAAGCACCAGAAAAGTCAGCAACAGTATGACTGCCCGAGCCGTTCGAATCACGTATGAGCCCCCGGCAGTATTCTAAACGCATTTGCGTGCCACGGACACTCCCGTTCGCGTGGGTGCCCCGCGCCTCGCGACTTTCGAGAGGTGGTTTCACCAACATCCTTGCAGGGTGGCCCACCCTAATGTTGTGCTTCGACGTCCGGTGCAATGTTAACCAATCAATTAACATTTCAACAACGGTGTTAACTGGTAGATAGCGAGTAGATACCGCGAAAAACGCGTTTTCCGGCCAGATCTATGAAAACAAAGGATCTGTTTCGGAGATACCCACGTAAACTATCCCTTCTAAAGGACTTACAGGAGGGGATACCCCTCGGGTCTCCGGCAAATCGGCGAGTTGTCAAAGAGCTTATATTAGCTCGTAGATAACATCCGGATGTTTATGTTATCGCGTCTAGGGCGTGGAATTCAAGAAAAAAATAAACGGGCCGCAGAGTTGATTCCCAATTCGGGAATCCCCCGAGATGAAGCCCCAGGTGAGGCTCTGAGACTGTATCCTTCTTCGTTACTGTCTATTTTACCAGTAGACCGAGGAGCGCGGTAGCCGTACATTCGCCTTTGCAGCGATCTATATAAGTTTAGGAATGCGCTGTGCACTCCTGCGCGGTGCCATCCGGAAGAGTGTGATGCCCACCCAAGGCTTTCGCACGTTCGAAGCTTTCTTCGATGCCGTCCGTCATGCTAGTTTGCGGGCGACGATTCTCGAGCGGGATCGCGGCGACTGGGCTCTCACCCATCTGATCGTCAACAACGCTAGCGTTCAATGGGGCCAGGCTGGCGGGAAAGCTGTCGTCGAGGGCGCGACAAGGCCGGGCGGGCTCTCGATTTTTCTTCAAACTCAGGGAGCGCCGTCGTTTTCGGGCAATGGGCGCCGGTTCGACAACCTTTCTCTGATGGTCGTTGGGCCAGGCGAAGAATTCTGCCTGGCAGCAGACGCCTCATCGAGGCGCTGGTGTTCTCTTTATATTCCCGACGACAAGCTTGCAGGTACGACCGCAGTTAACCCTTCCATGCGTGGCGTCTTTCAACTGCCACCCCAGCGGATCGAGAGATTTCGCTCGTTCATTGAACAACTCGATCAGGCCGTCCATCAGGTTCTCGCTACGTTCGATTCAGCCGCGTCACAAGTATCTGCCGAGCAGAAATTGGTTTGCGAGGTTCGCCGCGTGCTCTCTGCGCCCCGTGAAGTCGAGCCTGCACTGGGGCGGCATCTGGTTCCCCGGAGGCAGATCATCGGCAGGTCTATGGAATTTGTCGATCAACATGACGGCGAGCACCTCTCTGTCGAGCAACTTGCTGCTGCGGCGGACGTGTCTGAGCGAACTCTCCGCGATGCGTTTCAGCAGTACTTCGGCGTAGCTCCGGTGCAATATCTCAACCGGAGAACCCTCCACCAGGTTCGGGCAGCACTCAAAGCCGCCGACCCTTCGCGGGCGACTGTCACGGATATTGCCACGCAGTTTGGTGTCTGGCAATTCGGCCGTTTCGCCCGGGATTACCGCTTCCTCTTTCGCGAGCTTCCTTCCGAGACTCTGCGCCACTAGCATTAAGCGCAGCCCGCGATTTTGCCGAAAGTGAATAGACACTCGCCCTCCGCCTGCATACGCTTGCGCGAGCAAGTTAATTATTCACATTGAATTAGCTGCTAACTCACGGTGATCGGATTGTGATGGAGATCACACATGATCAGACCAGAAGACATCGGATCGCTTACAGATTTCAGCAGGAACACCAGGGCCCACCTGAAAAGACTCAGGCGAACCGGTCGTCCGGAGTTGCTGACGGTCAACGGGAAGGCTGAGGTCGTCATTCAAAATGCTTCCGCGTATCAGCGATTGATCGAATTGCTGGAACAGCTCGAACGCGATCCGGCGGTCTTGGTTTTATCGAAGAAAACGAAATGAAAATCTGAGATGCGAAAGAGGAGACGAGATATGAGCGGTGAAAACGCAGAACCGAACACACGGGTCGCGAACCAAAACGCCGGAACCGGAAGGCTGAAAAAAACACGCATACGAGGCATTCTCATAGCTGCGCTCGCTTTTGCGCTCGTGGCGTGCGCTGGCCTCAACATTTCCTCGGCGCAGGAGAAGCCGAGCTCCGAGGCAGACATCAAGGCAGCCCTCTTCGGCGGCGTTCCGATGGGGCGATGGAAGGAAGGCCTGCTTTACGAAGGCATCTCACCACAGCCCTGGCTGAAGAGTGCCGCGAACTGGTTTCCGCGCAGCGAAGACGTCCAACCGAACGAGATGCGCATCATCTTCATGGGAAGCGCGCCAATGATCCGTCCGGGCCAGATGAACACTTCGATCATGGTGCAGCTCGGCAACGGCGAGAACTTTATTTTCGACCTCGGCGAGGGATCGGTCGCGAATTACATCGCCTCGGGCTTCGCGCTGAACGAGCTCGACAAGGTCTTTATCACGCACCTTCACGTCGACCACTTTGGCGCTTTGCCGTACGTGTACGAATTCGGCGGCTGGGCAGGGCGCTGGCACAAGAAGCTGCAGGTGTATGGCCCGTCGGGGCGCACGCCGGAGTACGGAACCAAAGCTATGGTGGCGGGCATGAAGGAGATGCTCAAGTGGCATGACGACGCCTTCAGCGTCTTCCCGGTCGGGGAAGGCCACGACATCGAAGTCCACGAGTTCGATTTCCGTGACAATGGCGGAGTCATCTACAACAAGGACGGCGTGCGCATCATCCACTGGCAGCGCTCTCACGCCAAGGACGGTGCTTCGGGCTATCGCCTCGACTGGAACGGTCTCTCCTTCGTGTGGACCGGCGACGGGCGGCCGAGCGACCTCGACATCAAGTACGCGAAGGGCGTGGATGTCTACGTCACCGAAACGCAGACCGAGCTTTGCGAGATCAGCTCCGGCGTGCAGGGCGTACCGCCGTTCCTCGCGCGTTACACACTCGACACACATCACACACCTGCGTACGCGGCGGGCTACCTGGCCAACCAGATCCAACCCCGGATGTTCATGACGACGCACATGCCCTTTGACCCCTACCTCAACGAGGAGACGGTGGCCGAGGTTCGCGAACACTGGAAGGGCCCGTACCACTTCGGTGCGCCCGACGGAGTTGTGGTCAACGTGACGAAGGATAAGGTCTGGGTGCGAGAGGGCGTTATTCCCAGGTTCCCCAACTCACGAGCGCCCCAGTTCGACTTTTCCGCCGGCCAACTGGTCGTGCCGCATCCGCCAACTTCACGTGCGGAAATCCAAGAGCCCTTCGTGCGCGAGCATGAAATCGATCCGAACCTTTACTACCCGAAGGACTACCACCCCCAGTTGCTACCGGATTGGCCCGTGTCAGGCGACCTGGTAGTACCGATCTCACAACTGCCGCCCAAAATGCTGGACAGCATGGGCGATGCGTGGCGCAAGCAGCAGGAGAACCAGGAAGTGCTGAAGAAGGAAGCGCAGCAGAAAGACACGGCGAAGTGATTCGCTTATGAGCTACACGGGCTGCCTCTCGGCCGCACGATTTTCGGGAGGCTAGCCCGGTCCGCTATGTGTATAAGGCAAGGGCGGGTTCACTGCCGACTTAGCCTACTTCGCCTACTTCGCCTTATGCACAGCTTTCGGAAAACTGCGCTGCCGCGAAGTCTGCTACAGGCCCCGCCCTCCCGAAAAGAACGCGAGAGGGACGGGGCACTCAGGTTGTTTATGATGAAAAGGATGGGATGGCCCGCGAAGTCGATCGAGCATCGTCTTCAGTTTTCATCTCCACCCTCGATCTGCGCCTCGATTTTTCCCGCTTTGATCGCAGCGACCAGAGTTGCGTGGTCGCGCTCGGTCTGGTCTCCGTAACTTTCAGCCCACGCGGCCAGAGCTTCATCCAGCGCATTGCCTTTACCGCAGTAGCCGGCAATCCTCGCCGGATCCCCGGTCCGCGAATGCGCCCGCGCCAGCAGTGCGCCGCAGGCCCACGCGTAGAAATTAAATGAGGCTCCGGTCAACCATTCGACTGGAATCGAAGCCTTCAGATTCTTCATTTGACGAACCATGTAGTCGCGCCCGTCCATCTCGGTATAGCCGAGCATGGGATCGGAAGAGGCTTGCAACGCCCGTTGTCCCATTACCACTCGCTTGCCTTCATGGTGATGTTCTTCAGGAAGCGGCGGAAGGTAGGGGGCATGGGCCGGTTTGACTGCCTCCTTCACCTGCAGAAACAACGGATCGTTATCTCCGTTTCCAAAGAGCAGCGCCAGGTACGCGCGAGTACCGACCGAGCCGATGCCGACCACGCGGTGCGCGACATCCGCCACATAGTAGCGCCGCAGCATGAACCGCCGTTCCCGCGGCAGCGTCAGAGTATAACGGTTGAGCGCCTCGATAACTTGGGCTTTCATGGAAGCTTTTACCTGCGTCAATACGGGCGGATCGTCGCGAAACCGCCAGACTCCATTTTTTCCGCGCTCGGCGACCTTGGGCAGAAGCGTCCGGTTATCCGTGTGCAGGGCTTTGGCGAGCCTCTTCTTGACCACCGCCTTCGACTTGGCGTCGGGCCTGGCGAACTGAGCTTCCTTCCCCGGATAAGCGTGCAAGTACCAGACGTCGAGCACTCCCATGTCCTGCAGTCGACTCACATTGAAGCGGTAACCGACCACGCAGCGCCGGACCGCTGCCGCTCGTTCGCGTCGGCTTAGGCCATTGGCGCGTCCGGCAACATTCACGCTCGCGACCAGCCTCTTTAAATCCCACTCCCAGGGGCCGACGGTGGCTTCGTCAAAGTCGTTCAAGTCGAAGACCACTTCGCGTTGCGGCGTGCCATAGAAACCGAAGTTGTTCACGTGGGCATCGCCGTCGATGACCGTAGTCAACCCGCTGATCGGCGTGGTGGAAAGATCGGAAGCCATCACGCATGCCGAGCCGCGTAGAAAGGCGAAAGGCGATGCGGCCATGCGTCCCATGCGCAGCGGGATAAGATGTTTCTGACGGCCCTCGTTATTCGCGGCCAGCAGTTGCAACGGATCGGGACGGTTCTTGTGCTCCTTCCACTCCGCATGCGACTCGCGCGGGACGGTCCGCCGCAACTCTTTGCCGTCGGCGTGCCGGTCTTTCCACGAGATGAGTTTCTCGCCTAAATCGAATTTCGTGACTGGACGTATCTTCGCAACGACCACGTTTTCCACCTCCGAAGCGTCCGCCAGCATAGCACGCCGCGGCGGCGCTGTAAGGCGGACACTCCTGTCCACCGCCGTTGACTTGAGAGGTAAGGAAACGGCTTCAGCCGCGCCAGGAAAGGGAAACTTGATTCAGGCCCCGCAAGGAACCAACGCCACTGCTACCCCCGAAAATCGGCAGCACATCATGAAAACTCCCGTTTTCCATAATCCGCATAGTTGGCGACCCCAACCTCCCCGGATAACCTTCCGTCTCAATTGTGCGTCGAACTTCTTAGGGAAGTTGTATTGCATCCAGGGGTATAATCGGGTTAGAGCCTCTCGGGGCGGAAAAACGGAGTTTGGCTTATGAAGTTCCGGCTCTTGCTACTTACGGTCGCGTTAGTCACCTTCAGCAACCTGACATTTGGACAGACCACCGCTCCTGGGCAAACCGGCACCCCCGGAAGCCAACCGACTTCCACTGCCCCGGTCCCCACGGGTGATCCCGGGGTCTCTGGAACTGCACCGCAAGCCGGGACCACTCAAAGCAATCAGAGCGCGCCTGTCCAACCCGCCGATCCCGATAGTGTGAAACACGACGGGGGCAAGGACGACGTCGACGCCATCGGCAATCGAAAAATGGGCCAGCGCGGCGTAGGAAACTGGTACTCGATAGAGACCGATATCAAGATGGGTAAACAGTACAGCCAAATGGTCGACTCCAGCTCAAAGCTGGTTTCGGATCCGGTGGTCACGGAATATGTGAATCGGCTGGGGCAAAATCTGGTGCGGAACTCGGATGCGCAGGTTCCTTTTGTTTTTAAGATCATTGATTCGGATGTGGTCAATGCAATGTCGTTGCCGGGCGGATTTGTCTACGTAGACACAGCAACGATTCTTGCGGCAGATGGAGAAGCGGAGTTGGCTGGGGTTATGGCGCATGAAATCGCGCATGTGGCGGCGCGGCATGCTACGCGTCAATTGACGCGATCGCAATACGCGAACATCGGTACGATTCCGTTGATCTTTATGGGTGGCGGTATTGGATATGCGGTGCGGGCGGCGGCGAGCCTGGCTTTGCCGGTTACTTTCCTGAGCTTCCAGCGCGGGTTTGAGGCGGAGGCGGATTATCTCGGCTTGCAATATATGTACAAGGCGGGATACGACCCGCAATCGTTTGTTTCGTTCTTTGAAAAGCTGCAAGCCATGGAGAAGAAGAAGCCGGGAACGCTGGCCAAGACTTTTGCGACGCATCCGCAGACACCCGATCGCATTGCGAAATCGCAGGAAGAGATTGAGAAGATCCTGCCGGCGCGTCCGGAGTATACCGTGACCACATCGGAGTTCGAGGATGTGAAGTCGCGTTTGGCCTCGTTAGAAAATCGGCGGAAAGTGGTTGACGACAAGAACACCAACAAGCCGAGTCTACGGCGGGCATCGGCTGCGGACACGACCAGCGGACAGGATAGTACGACTACGGACGATGGGCATCCTACTTTGAAGCGGCGGGATGACAGCAATAGCAACTAGCCGCGCTTTCACAGACCCCAGCACCATACTTGCTAATTAGACCGGCAGCTTTGGCTGCCGGTTTTGCTTTGCTGGCGATGCTAGAATCGGCGCGTGAGGACTGACATCCTGCCCTTGTGCGACAAGCACTATAGAACCATGGAGTTTGTGCTGGCTCCATTCAGCGTTAATTATTCCGTAGAGTTTTTTCGCTGCACTGACAAGTTTTGCCAGCGCTGCTTCAGCGAATCTCTCGGCTACGTGACGCCGATCAGGGATGAGCCGCCGATTGTTTCGAGCGAACAGCCGAGCTGCGACAAGCATGGCCGTCCGATGTTTATCTCCAGCCTTGATCGGCAAAGGAATGTCCTCAGGTATGTGTGCCCCGAGCCGGGATGCCGCGAGACGGCGCTCAAGGGATAGCTTGCGGCGGGAATTTCGATCTCGCTAGTTTCTTTCGAAGAGCGCTGGCCAGCGCCACCAATCCAGTTCCAAACAGCAGCAAAGTTCCGGGCTCCGGCACGAAACTGTAGCCGATGAATTCCTGCGGGAGTCCGCAGGATTTGCAGGACTGCGTGCCTGGGATCGGCGTATAGATCACGTAGTTGTTGAAAAAGCTTTTGGGCAGTTTCGGAGCCAGGGCGAGGGCGGCATTATAAAGAGCGAGCGCGTCGGCGTTGAAATACTTGCTGTTCTTCGCGCCTGGAGTGAACAGCGCCCAGATCGCCCAGTTGGCGTCGCTGGCGTTCGCGCCGTGGAAGAGGATGTCGCTGAAAATGACAGCGGCGGCCTCGTAGTCGATGAGGGTGTTCCCCTGAAATAAGCCCTTGGTGGGCCCGTTGAGAATGTTGGTGACGTTGGCCTGCCAGGTTTCTCCTCTGATATTCAGGTTGTTGAGGGTGTCGCAAATCAGCGTGGTGGGCACACCATTGACCTGAAAATACAAGGGATAAACGGGATTTCTATCGGTGCCGGCGTGACCGAGAAAGGTCATCGACGCTTGCGAATCGGCAAAGGCGGAGCCGGCGCAGGAAAGTAGGAGGAATAGAAACGCAAAAACTGAGAGGTGATGCGAGTGGCGCACGACTCGCCTCTGATGCGGCATCATAAATAACAAACTAACACCGACGGAGCGGAGCACTGCCGAAGAATTTGGACCCCGTTCCGTTCTGGAACCATTTGTTGTAACAATGGGTTGGAAGGATATTGTGGGGCGACGGGCCTTCCAATCGCGCAGATTTTCGATTGCTTTCTGACTCGCCCACACGAACGTTTTGGTCAAGGCTTCGTCGCGAGGATGGGAGGGGATGGGCTCCGATGACCGCGACGGTTGCACAATAGTTGCAAAGTGTTGCAACGAATCAAGAAATTCAGCCGAAGTGGCCGGTTTCCGCTTGACTTTTGGCGAGGCAGAGATAGGATTCTTGTCCGCGGGCTGGCGTGCTCTATGGTGCACAGATAGCGGATGCTCGCCCGAAACTCACACCTCAACCCAGTACTTCTCAGGAGGAACCAGTGAAAAAGATGCTTTTTGCGACAGCGCTGATTGCGGCGCTGATTCCGATGGCTGTCTCACAGGACACCAAGAGCGTGCCTGCTTCTCTGGGCGAAATGATACAGTCGCGCGGCACTTCGACGGTTATGTCGTCGCAGTGGAAACCGGCGTATCACCCAACGGCTCCGTCGTATTGCAAGCCCTGCTTGTTTTACACCGGGGACTTCGATCCCAATAACGCAAATGCCAATGGGCTGGCCAACGAGGCCGACCTGATCGTTCCGGATGCTCATATCTATACCGCGATTCCGTTCTACCATCCAAACGGCGCGAGCGTGACCGGACTGTTCGTGAACAGCCTGGACACCGTCGGTGTCGAAGATCCTGCCAAGGATCCCTGGGACATCCGCGTGAAGGTGAAGAGCGGCGATGGCGGAAGCAGCTTCGCGCACGGCTCGGCGAAGTCGACGGATACGCCGACTGGCCGCAGCGGCTTCGGCTTGAACGAGTACACCCACCTGGTTAAGTTCAGTGCTGTGACCGTTTCCGCGAAGGGCAAGTACTGGATCAACGTAACCCCGCAGTGCACCAATGCCAACGATGGCAATTGCGACAGCGCTCGTTATTTTGCGTCGGACGAAGAAGACGATCCTTCACCGCTCAATCACGTGGGCAGCTGCAAGAACATCCTTGACGATTCCTTCTGGAATTCGACCAGCTTCGGAGTGGACTATACTCCGACGTGGGGTTCCAGCGGCGGCTGCGGCGGCATCGGCTGCGACACGTTCTCGGCTGGCGTGATCGGTCGATAACTCTCGGGTGGGCTTAGCTGGAAAGATTCCTGCTATGCCTTCGAGAAAAGTTAAGTTACAGGAGAAGCGGGTTTACCTGCTTCTCCTTTTTTATTGTTTTATTGGCTACATCCAGTCTGCGCACGACCAACCTTTGAGACTCGCAACCGCCGAACTGCCGATCGGTTGTCCTTTGTTTGTTTTGATGGTGAGGAGCTAGCTGAGCAGACAGAACTAAGGAGAAGAAAACACAGCCGGTAACACGAAGTGCAGGCATCGGGGTTACTGTCAAGGTACGAAAGTGCTATTCCAAAGGTAAGGAGTTGTAGGCTAAAGTTTGAGCTGAAATTAGGCCGAGTCCCCATTCAGCCAACCCGCCGCTGACCCACCCATTGAAGTGGACTGCGGGACATCTGGAAATAGAGCGAAAAACAGACCTCAGACGGAGTTTCATCAGCTATGAATAAGCGAACAACTTTTCTTCTGGTTCTCGTGGTGTTGGCGTCATTGTGCTCGTTTGGCGTTGAGACGCAGCGCAACGTTCCCGTGGCAGCTGCGAGCAAACGCTCTGTTGGAGCGAAGACTTCGGCCCGGAAGAAGATTCCCAGTCCGCCGGTGAGCAATATCGGGTTTTTGAGTGCGCCGCAGATTCCAGCTGGGGGATACGACGACACCACTTATTTTCCTCCGGTGTCAGGTGATTTCAACGGCGACGGCAACCGAGACGCAGCCACCGTAGTGCACAATACAGGAAGTAAATTCCAGATTTCAGTGGCGCTGGGGAATGGCGATGGCACGTTTCAAGCGCCGCAATTGACGCTAACAACCGCGACTGCCGCGGATCCCATATGGGTTGGAAGCCTGAACAAGAGCACGGATGCTTTTGACGACCTGGTAATGGGCCACAATCAGGGAGCGACAGCGACCTTCGAGGCGTGGCTGAGCAACGGAGATGGGACTTTTTCCAACACTTCGCAAGGGCCGATAAGCCTCGGCATTGGGAGCCACATTACGTGGGGCATGCTTTACGATGTCAACCATGACGGGAACCTCGATGTAGTAATTGCCGATGGAATGAACAGCAATATCTGGACGGCGCTGGGAAATGGTGATGGAACCTTTCAAACTCCGACGTCCGCCTCTTTCTTACCGTCGAAGATTTCTCCGAACGCGAATGTTGCCTTCGCGGATTTCGATGGCGATGGAACGCTCGACTTCGCCGCTACCGATGCAGTCACAAACCAGGACGAGGTTTTCTTTGGCATCAGCACAGGTGGATATACCACGCCGGTGCTTCTGACTACGACGGATGGACTATACGATTCATGCTTCGATGCTGCCGGTGATCTGAATAACGACGGGAAAATGGATCTCGTCAGCGCGGGCGCGAACTGTAATCCGGCGGATCTTCTGCAGGACAAGTTAACCGTTTATGTCAATACGAGTGACGGCAGGTTTGGCAACGGAGCCGGAGTCACGGGCACTTACTACCCGGTTGGGATCCGACCGGAAGCTGTGACCATCGGGGACGTAAACGGAGACAACAATCCGGACGTCATCACGGTCACTACGCAGCCGGGCAACATCCGAGTGCTGCTGGGCAATGGAGACGGAACGTTGCAAACACCTGCTCCCGTGGGTTATGCCACGGGCGGAAATGTTCGAACCCAGGCCATCATGGGCGACTTCAACAACGACGGCAACGCGGATTTGATGGTCTCCGACCTGGAATTCAGTTTTGTCTACCTCCAGGGATACGGCGACGGCAGCTTCCGCTCGGCGCTCAACTATTACTCTGGCCCAGGTGGAGGATTCCACCCCAATGGAGTCGGCATTGCCTCCGGTGACCTCAATGGCGATGGCATTCCGGACATTGTTATGGGCAACTTCAACAATACGGCGACAACCGGAATCACGGTATTTATTTCGAATCCGGATGGGAGTATGAACACGGGCGTGGCCTACAACCCGCCGGGTTCGACGCTACTGCAATTCGTCGGGATAGCGGATTTCAACGGCGATGGCAAGTTGGATGTCGCCGCTACCAATAGTGCGAACCTCGAGGGTTGCATTAACTGCGGCGTGGTACAGATTTTTCCCGGGATCGGTAACGGCACTTTCCTTATGAATCCGCCCCCACCTACCTATCCAACCGGCCCAGCGAGCACAGATACAACGCGCAGCGCTCTCGGCGAGGTGGTCGGCGACTTTAACGGCGACGGTTGGCCGGATCTGGCGGTCGTAAATAATTACAGCGGCACAACTGCGGATGTGGCGATATTGCTGAACGACGGAACCGGAAAGTTCCTTGCGCCGGTCAATTACCCTCTGTCGGTGCTGGCCGCCGAGATCACCGCCGCCGATTTGAATGGCGACGGTACGTTGGATCTGGTGGTTCCGCTCTATGGCACCAGCACGACACCGGGCACGCAAGTCGCGGTGCTGTTGGGCAACGGAGACGGCACGTTCAAGCCGGAAGCGGACATTCCACTGGGAATGAACAATCCCTACGCGGCCGCTGTCGGTGATTTGAACGGAGACGGCAAAGCGGATCTGGCAGTTACGATCGAGGATCAGACCACGTTCAAGCAGGGAATCGCGGTCGCATTTGGAAACGGCGACGGCACGTTTCAGGCGGCTACGTTTGTTCCCTCTACGCTGCAAAACACTACCTTCGATAACCCAGACCCCGGATACGTGAAGATGCTCGACATGAACCGCGACGGTCATCTGGATCTG
>Ga0210383_10002588_pt1 | contig 16317 bp, 8 predicted proteins | sample IncBWC14OmetaG_FD_160072 | JGI IMG/M metagenome (GOLD analysis project Ga0210383, IMG submission 160072) | Forest soil microbial communities from Barre Woods Harvard Forest LTER site, Petersham, Massachusetts, United States - Inc-BW-C-14-O ...
AACACCGGCGGTTTCGGCGCGGGCGGGATCAAACGAGTCTTGCGCGTCGACCAATGCGCATACTTCTGAATTCGCGGTGCGCGTCGCTAGAGCCGATTGCAGGAAAGAAGTTTTTCCCGACGAAGGGCCTCCGTAAAGTTCCGTGAGGCCACCTCGTGGCAAACCGCCCGTGATTTCATCGAGAACAGGGATTCCCGCGGGGACCGTACAAGGGGATTCCAGGTGCGGAAGGCGGAAGGGTGAAGCGACGCGTCCGGCAAGAGCGGACTCGACCTGGAGGCGCAGAGCGGCGGATTTCGCGTGCATGGCGTTGGGGCGAGGTAGGGGAGGGAATGATATTCGCTTTTTATTCGCCTTGAGCAGTTTGGACCGTCTTTTTGTGTTTGTCAAATTCGGTGCGTCGCGTACGTCGCGCATAAGTCCGTTTTCAGCCGGGTACCTTTAGCAGCTAGTAGCAGTTAGCCGGCGTCCGATTGCATCACGGTTACATATTGGCGTATCTCTCCTTCTTACTCCTTGCAGTGACCCGCTGGCATGCGCCAAACTAATTTGCAGACAACCGCGCCACGAGTCTGATATTCCCTCCTCGGTTCGTGACGACTCCTCCTCTGAAATCCTTGAACGCCCCTGCGGCGGAGGAATCCTTATGCCCAATTTTGTAAAAGACACGGTCAAAGGTAGGCGCTTCCCCCGGCACGTGCTCGTCTACGGGGGCGCTCTTGCTTTACTTCTGGCCCTCAACCAGACGGTGACGGCCTCAGCTTACGCGGACGACCAAGCGCAAGCAGACGAACGCGAGGTCTTACGCCGTATGAACGAACAGATTCAAGAGCTGCAGGCAAAGGTAAAGGAGCTTGAGGCAAGACTGAATGACGTTAAAGGAGGCACGTCCCCGGGAGCCGTCGAAAGCAGTGCTGCACGCAGCGCCCCTGGGGAGGTAACGCCACCTCCCACACCGTCTTCAGCAGTCCAGGAATCCCAAGACAATAGCTCGGTGCCCAGCGTCAAGCTGCGCATGTTTGGGGATGTAGGCTACGAGGTTAGCGACCAAAAAGGCGAAACCAATTCTTTCCATATCGGCACCTTGGATCTCTTCATGACCGGCGTCCTTACCGATCGCGTCTCGGTCTTGGGAGAAGTGCTGTTTACCCCCTTGAAAGACAACAGCATCGGACTGGATGTTGAGCGATTACTTCTGCAGTACAAGCAAAATGACCATTTCAGTTTTGCCATCGGGCGCTATCACACGGCAATCGGCTACTACAATACCGCATTCCATCAAGGAGCCTGGTTTCAGACCGCCATCGACCGCCCCTTTATGTACGCCTTCGACGACCAGGGCGGCTTTCTCCCTCTCCAGGAAGTCGGCGTGACAGTCAGCGGCCAGGTTCCTTCGGGAAATCTTGGACTCAACTATGTGGCGGAGATTGGCAATGGCCGCGCCCATGCGCTGGGGTCGGACCCAGCGCAAAATTTTCAAGACACGAACAACGGAAAATCTTTCAATTTCGCTGTCTTTGCCCGTCCGAGGGAGACGCCCGGACTGGAGGCAGGATTTTCCACCTATCACGACAAGCTCACATTCTCCGACAACATCAATCATGGCGAACTCATTTCGACCGCCTACGTCGTCTATACAAGCTCAAACTATGAGTTTCTAAATGAAGCTATGTTGGTTCGACATTCAGGAAGCATTACTGGGGCTCCGGGGATATTTCATACGTCCGGCTTCTATACTCAATTTTCCCGACGATTCGGTAAGTATCGTCCGTACTTCCGCTATTCCTACGTGAACGCAGGCGTCCGGGAACCTATCTACGGGGATCCTGCCGACGGTCCGATCGTCGGACGGCGGAACGGTCCGAGCCTCGGTCTGCGGTATGACCTGAATGATCACGCCGCCTTTAAACTTCAGTACGACTATCTCTCGCAGCGCGGGCAGAAGAGCTTCAACGCTCTCGAAACGCAGTTCTCATTCGCTTTTTGAAAAGGTGAGCCACGGTGATGCACAAGGGGATTCTTCTGACGATTCTTGCGCTCGCGCTCATGGTGAGCTGCCTCCGGCTTTTGACCGTCAGCGCCGCCCTGGAGGAGGTGGATGTCGTGGTCAACAAGTCAAACGACCTAGCTCCGCTCTCCCGCGAGGAGGCTCGCAGAATTTTTATGGGCGACAAGAGTTCGTGGCGCGGTGGAAAACGCATAACCGTCCTGATGCTCGCGCCCGACCAGCCGGAACGCGTGGTCATTCTGCAAGCCGTGTTCAAAATGAATGAGTCCGAATACACGAAGTACTTTCTACAAGCGGCATTTACAGGCCACGTCCTAGCAGCTCCGAGGGATCTTCCGTCCGCCGCGCAGATGAAGGCCCACCTGGCCGCGAATCCCAACGCCATCGGTTACCTCAGGAAGGAAGACGTGGACGACGGTGTTAAGGTGGTGCTGAAACTTCCTTAGCCTGCACCCACCATTGCAAAACAACAAAGAATTGGGAGCGCCTCTTTGATGAACAGTATTCCCAGGAGTTTGCGGTTTCAGATCTTCGCCATAGCTTTGGCCGGGATTTCGATTTTTATCTTCGTGGCCTTGATTTCGCCTTACATGCAGACGCGTGCTCGGCTGAAGCTGCTCCAACCGCAAATTCAAACGGCGGTCGCAGCCGAGCGATTCCTGCGTTATTCCGCCCTGGAAGTCAAAGAAGTCATTGACTATGGTTTGATCGAAGATGGCGAGGAACGAAAAGAAGAACTCCAGAATAATGCCGACGGTCTTGAGCGCTGGCGTTTGGAAGCCACCAAGGCCCTCAGAGATTTGCGATCCGCGGCCGAGAGCGCGCTCGAGACCGGCAGAACGATACAACTTCAAAACAACCTGCTCGTCATTGGACGTCTCGAACAAAACTACCGGAATCTTGCCCACATCGAGGAGCATCTTCACGAATTGGCTCGGAACTCCGTTTCAAGAGAGCGGTTGGCCACACTCGTTCAGGCGGAGTTCATCCCCTTGGCTACCGCCTTTTCTGAACTTTCGAATCAGGTTGTGCACGATCAGGTCACCGACATGCAGTCGGGCGTCTCTCGGCTTTCAGGAAACCTCGACGGCATCGTGCTCTATTCCGGAAACGAGTTGCGGGCGCGCGCGGAGGTAATGAATGGAAATGCTCTGAAGGAGGTACAGGCCGGCTTGTATGCCCGTCTGTTTACCAAGGCTCTGCACAACTTCTCAGAATTCTTGTTGACCGAGAATCAGGCTAACGTTTCCAAGATTCGGAGCCACCAGCAGGAGCTGCAGATCATAGAGGAATGGGAGATCGAGGATGCCAAGGATCCGGAACCGCAGCGCTCGGCCGAGCTCAAACAACTGCAAGAACTTGAGCAATCTTCGGCCGAGTTCCATGACTACGCTGACCGGGTCATTGAAATGGTCGGGCAGGGGCACAAGGACCGGGCCATCAATTTCGTTGAAAGGACCTTCGAACCGCTGATCAACACTCCCCTTCTCGAGAATATGAACAAATTGACAGCGACGGAGGAGAAACAACTCTCTAGCGACTCCGAGTTCATTGGCCGCCAGCTGGAGACCTCCATTTGGTTGACGAGCACCGTGGTATTGATCGTTCTCCTAGTTGCCGTTGGCAGCCCCCTTCTTTTGTCGCGAGCCTATGCCAACGCCCTCCAGGAAATCGCCGCACGCAAGAAGATTCAGGCCGAGCTTGAACAAGCCAAAGAAGCGGCTGAAGCCGGGAGCGAAGCGAAGAGCACGTTTCTTGCAACCATGAGCCACGAGATTCGCACGCCCATGAATGGCATCCTGGGTATGACAGAACTCGTCTTGGACACCGATCTCACTTCGGAACAGCGCGACAGCCTGGGCTTGGTCAGGCTGTCAGCTGAGTCGCTTCTCAGCATCATCAACGACATCCTGGATTTTTCAAAAATAGAAGCCGGCAAGCTGGATATGGAATCGATCCCCTTCGAGATGCGTGAGAGTTTGGGGGAAACCATGAAGGCGCTGAGCTACCGCGCGCATCAGAAAGGGCTGGAACTCATCTACGAAGTGCAGCCCGACGTGCCAGAGACGCTCGTGGGCGACCCAGGGCGCATCCGCCAAATCATCATCAACCTGGTGGGCAACTCCATCAAGTTCACCGAACGCGGCGAGATCTTCGTGTCGGTGGAGAAGGAAGATGAAGCCCCAGATTCGGTGCGTCTGCATTTTGCCGTGAGGGATACCGGCGTTGGAATCCCGGCCGACAAACAGAGCCAAATTTTCGAACCGTTTTCGCAAGCCGACGGTTCCATGGCGCGCGTGTACGGCGGCAGCGGACTCGGATTGACAATTTGCACGCGGTTGGTCGGCCTGATGGATGGACGCATTTGGGTCGAAAGTGAACTGGGTAAAGGGAGCACCTTCCACCTGCTCATTTCACTCGCCGTTCAACGGGGCCCCGCTTTGCGACCGAGTCATCTCGAGCCGGCCAAGTTGAGAGATCTACATGCCTTGATCGTTGACGATAACTTCACGAATCGACGAGTGCTCCATGGGATTCTGAGCCGTTGGGGTATGAAGCCAACTGCCGTTGATGGAGGCCGCGCCGCGCTCCAGGCAATCGAGGTCGCAAAAAGTGCCGGATACCCGTTTCCTCTGATCCTCCTGGATGGCCAAATGCCGGAGATGGATGGTTTCACGCTTGCCGAGCACATTCACAAGGATCCCGAACTACTGAATGCCACCATTATGATGCTGACCTCGGCTGGCCATTTAGGCGATGCCACGCGTTGCCGTGAACTAGGCATCTCCGCCTACTTGGTGAAGCCCATACGTCAAGGTGAACTGCTCGATGCTATCTGTCAGGTGCTAGACGGAACGGCGCGGCTACAGCCAGACCCGCTAGTGACCCGTCATACGCTGCGGGAGGACAAGCATCGCATTCGTATATTGCTGGCCGAAGACAATGCCATAAACCAGACTCTTGCCGTGCGCCTCCTAGAGAAACGCGGTTATTCGGTAACCGTGGTTCCGGACGGCCAAGCTGCCGTCGAAGCATTTCAACTGGGATCGTTCGAACTTGTGCTGATGGACATTCAGATGCCCGGGATGGACGGTTTTCAAGCGACCGCGGCCATCCGCGAGAGAGAGAAGCTGAGTGGCGGACGCATCCCCATTGTCGCGATGACCGCTCATGCCCTTGTAGGCGACCAGGAGAGGTGCCTCGCCTCGGGTATGGATGGTTACGTCTCGAAACCATTCCGAACAAGCGAGCTGTTCGCTACCTTAGAAAGAATGCTGAGTGACAAACCTAAGCCGGGATCCGTCGAACTGGCCAAGTCTCTCTAGCCGTCGATCAAGCTCTGAACTATCGAGGGCTCCTCTAGTCCCAGATTCGCAACTTTCCGCTTCTTGAGTCACCGACATATTCCGAACTGGCACCCCTCAACGCCGCAACACCAGTCGTCACGCCTTGCCTTCGTTTGCTCTTTGCGGCGGTACAACCAAACCCCGTGTTTCTCGCACTTCAGGGTGTTTACACCCGGCTCCTCCGCGGGATTTACTTGGTCGGGCATTCCGGTTAATGTGAAGTACCCATTGGCCAGGTCATAGCGAACGCTGCATCCTTCGTAACCGCAGTGATAGGAAGGTCGATTGTCGGTGCCTGAGGGAAGTCCGCTGGCCTCGTATCGCATGATCTTGCTATCACGCGGGCAAATTGGTTCGAGCCTTCGACCAAGTGCATATGAATATCCAGGTTGCGTCATCCCGGCCTTCCCATCTGTTCACTATAATGGATGCTCGGAATCGAGCAAAAGTGTCCTTAAAAATTGCGAAACTGGGACATAACCTATCTCACCCCAAGGTCCTACCCTCTTCCGTGTACGGCTGGTTCCTTTTGGAGTGCTGCGAAATCCAAGTGCGCTGATCGACGCGCGAAGCAAGAGTGTATGATGCGAAGGTAGAGTAGAACAAGGCGGTCGGCAGCAGGAGGGCTCCGTAGGGATTCACGATCTGCCGTTCAGTTATTCCGACTATTCCGCGTCGTTTGGCTATGGCCCGTTTGGTTGTAGAATGGCGGGATGAGAGATGTGGGCCATGTCGATCTTCGCTAGCTCCTCCCCCTGTCCGAATTGCGCCAGCACTCAAACCCACAGGTCGAGAAGAAAAGGGCTCTTGGAGCAGATCCTTCACACTGTTTTTTTCGTAAGCCATTCCGCTGCGCGGCCTGCTATAAGCGCTATTTCCGTGTTCGATTCCTGACCCGGCCGTCGGCTCACAAACATCATCCCCACGCTGCTTAACCTGCTCGTTCCTAGATTTGTTTGCGTGCCAGTCATTTTCGAGTCATACCGCCGGGCAGCTCTCCTCGGCGACTGGGAGGCCTGCACCACCGGTACGGCAGGACCACCTAGCCTTGACCAACGTAGCGTCGCGAGAACGTCCCCATCACCATGTAGTAGCTCGAGTGATCGAGGCATGCAGCCATTCGCCGCGAGTCCACCAGAGCGCTAGAAATTATAGGAAATACCTACGAGGGGCACGACGTTGCTTCGAAGTCCGCCTTCGTCCAATTTAAGAAGTACATTTCCGGTGACCACCAGCCGGCCAATCAGACGGTACTTCAGACCCAGCGACGCCTCGGTGATATTAACGTCCGCAGTTCGCTGCGCGATGTCCGGATGATTGGTCCCAGCCGTATACGTCCCGCAGGCGGCGCCAGTCGCATCGGTAGGGCCGGCGCAGTTCCCAAGACCCATGTATGGTTGAGAGACGAGTTCCGGGCTGTTGAACAAACGCTGACCGTAAATATCAAACGCGGCCGTCAGTCGTTTCACGACGCGAATGTCGGCACCGACAATGTAAACGAACCGGTTGGGAAGCTTACCCGTGGATGTCGGCGTGGTGCCGGCAGGTGCGGGCACGATGTTAGTTCCGGCGAGTGTGGAATTACCGTTCCATTCATAACCTAATTCCGCGTGCGGAGAGATGCGGGCCCTGTAGGAAACGACTCCGAAGGGCTTCACCCCCGTCGCGCCAGAACCCAGGAAGTTCAATTCATCTCCGGTAGGCAGACGCACATCCACGCCGGCCGCCACGGCGAGCCGTTCTCCGTTGTATACGGTGTATTTCCCGCGGAGAACCACGTCGCCGATTCCGGCGGCACTGCCTGAATCAGAAAACTTAGCATTGAGGCATGGAACCTGCGAGGCACATTGGGAAGCGAGCGCCGGATTGGTGGGATTGAAGGAATGCCATACATTGCCGGGGGAGCCAACCGCTGTCGGCGTGACAGAATTTGGAACAATCGTGGCCTGCGAACTGACGGCCATCTGAACATTCAGAATCGGGATGGCGGCCGAAAAATCGAGACGGTTGGTGATCCCGTAGGTCGCATAGATCGTGTATTGATGAATGGTGAGGTCGATGTTGTTCACCGTTTGTATAAAGTCGCGCACGAAGCACGGGTCCCCGGCATACCCATTCGCGGTGGTGAGCGCCGTTTGGTTGTCGCACGACGGTATGTTCTGGGGGTTTGGAACAGGAAACGGTTGATGCTGGAGGACGGTCGGAACGCTGCTCAGGCTTTGTCCGTCGATCGAGCCGAAATTAAAGTATTGGTAGCTGAAGCCCAGGAACAGCTTGTGCTTCCCGATCGTGGTCGCGCGATTGCCCACGATTGGCCCGAGACTCTCATCGGTGGAAGGCGCAAACGTCTTCAGCGACGGGTCATAGACGAAAGTGATACCGGAAGAGGGCGAAGCGATAGGCAACTGCGAAGCCTGGATGCCGACGGCTTCATTGATGGGCGCGAAGGTGGCGAGAAAATCGCTCGAAAAATGAGCTTGGTGGTGGTCCCCGGTGAACAGCACCGACTGGGTAGGGTCGGCCGTAGTGCCGAATCCAAACGCGCCATACACTTGTGGAATTTGGCAGACCAACTTGGTGCTTAATGTGCCATTCAGCGGGCACGTCTGGGCCGAGGCGTTCCCGGCGACGAGAAAAGATAGGGCCGCAAACAAGCCCAAAACGGGATACCCCAGAATGGCGCGTTTGAACATGAAACTTTCTCCTTGATCTTGAGAGGTCGGGTCAAGCCGATGAATAGTGATCGGAACAACCGTTTCATATCACCCGAAGGTGAGTTGTGGCGAGTCTATCCATGCGCTCTAATTTGGTCAAGCTGTTATGCGGGATGTTATGCGGGATGGTAGCTGGTGCGTTTTGGACGATATGACGCGTCGACTCGTAGAGGCGAGCGTAGTCCGGATTTTGCAGGTCGTTGTACTATTTGCTCTTTCGTGAAACATCGCCGGGAAGTATCTTCGGAAGGAACAATTCGGCTTGTGGACGAACAAGGGTCGCTTTCACCGTATTGCGTCGACTCGCTCAGCGGACGTCAAAGGTGAGTTCCACCGTGGCAGAGGCTCTGGAGTCAGGACTGCCAACATCATAGGACTCACCTGAGCCAAGAACCTCAAACCTGGATTCTTTAAACTCGCCGACGGCTGTGACTGTTGCTTCCATTGAGCGAAAGCCGTTTTCGCGGATGCGCTTGCGGAGGTCACTCATCTTGAAGGTATTGCCGCGCACCAGCACAATTTCCAGCAATCCTTTCTTCAAGCTGACATCGACCGATTTCACCCCAGCCATCCTTTGGATGGACGCGCTGACGCCGCGGGCGCAAAGTTCACAATCTAACCCGTAAACTCGAAGTTGAATTCGCAGGTACTCCGCGTGAGCCGGCTCGACCGCGAACAGCAATCCAGCAAGTGCAACACCGCGGAACATGTTGGTCCAAGAAAGGCTCATTTCCGCCCCCGGAGGAAATAATAGGTCACACCAGCTACGGCCCGCACCTTCTCAGCCGGCTGCACGCCGTTCGGTTGGTTCCAAAGCGCAAACAAAACTCCCCCTTGGAAAGCTACGCTGCGATAAGTACAAAGAAAGGTCGGGCCAGAAAATAATCCCGTGCCGCCCGAATTCGGTAATACAACGATGCCGCTGGAATTCGGGGGCGGCGGCGGCGGGGCGTTGCCGTGATCGTGACCTCCAGGGCTCCCGGGCGGGGGTACGTCTCGCTGAGCCTGGCCGATCAGCCCGCCCGTTGTCTCCCAGAAAAACCGCACATCGGGCTTAGGGTAATCGTGGTCGAAAAACGAAGGCCTCCAACCGACGACGAAGCTGGTTAATAACGAGCTGCTCTGGCGGTCGTCTATGCCCCTGCTCCACGTGCCATAACGTTGATAGCCTGCCCCTACCCACACGTCGTACCTTCGCGAAACGTGTCCCGCCGCTACGGCGACATACATACCCGGCTGGCGTCGCAGCGGTGGACCATCAGCACGCGGAACATCCTGAGTTAAAGCAGAAACCCCTGCATAAAGAGTGGCCTCATTTCGCGTGCCGATTCCAGGTGATTTGTGGAAAAACCGCCAGCCTAAGAGTACCTCCGCTTGCGGGTCGCCGGGCATCATCGCGGTAAACCGACCCGTGGGATGGTCTCCGTGATCAAGATGAAAGGGTGCCGAGACTGAAATCTGGAGATTTTCCATGAGCCCGTAAGTCAGCTGCGGGCCGAACATCGTCACGCCGGAGCGCCACATCAGCGTCGTTCCGACACTGGTGTTGCCTGGGCCCAAGATGGCTGTGGAATAGCCGAATGCGGGTCCCTCGCCATCCCCCCAAGCGGGTACCGCGCTCAAACAGAACACGCATAGAAGAAACTTCACGGCACGCCATTGTGGCCCCAGATTTCACCCCCGGATAGGTCGTGAGGAAGCTCGAACAACGCCATCGGTTGCGGCATTGTACTGCCCGTGCTCACCCCATTCAAGGATCTCGTCACGGAGACGGTCCGGCGACCGATATGCATTGGACCGCTCACGCGAAATGGCGAACGCACCAAGTTCGCAGCACTCCTTGTTGGAGCATTCCCACGGAACGGCTCGGAGATAATCTGCATGCCCTATAAATGCGCAAATCGGGAACGGATGACCTTCTCTACCTGCGGGTTCGCTAGGAATTCAGACTCACTGGACGTCGGTGATGACCCAGACGCCATTCGACTTTGCGAATTGAAAGATGAAGCGGCTCTTGGCGCTTTTTGGCTTGTCCCCTCGCGGGGTATATTCCTGCGTGACTTGAGCTGTCACCGTCGCGCTATTTCCGTCAGCGCCGATTTTCACGCCCTCCGTTTGGACCTGCATGCGAATGGAACTGGCCTTCTCAAACGAGTTTTTGATACCAGCGTACCGTTTTCCCATGGTCGGCCAAATCTGCTGCAGGGCGTCAGGATTCCTTTGCTCAAAAGCATCGGAGTAGCGCTTCACCAGTGCGAGTACGGCATCACTGTCGGCGGCTCCGGAAGATGGTTCGGGCTTAACAGCGGTTACCGTTGGGGGCGGAGGCTGGCTTAGCGCTGTAAGCTTCGTGTTGATATCTTCCACAAACTTCTGGGCTTCGCTTGCGTGCGGACCGCCGGATTGTGCGATGGACTGGAAACCAGTGCGGGCAGCCTCCAGGCCGCTCTTGTCGCTCGCGCTCGACGCCTGCTGATACTTCTGAACGATTTGCTGATACGCCGCTTCAGCGCGCTTATTCGTCGCGCGGTCGTGTACTTCACGAATCGCCACTGGCACGTTGTTGACGAAACCCCTGGCCTCTTCCGACCGCGGCCCTGCAGCGTCGACGATGGATTGGAACCCGCGCTGCAAGTTGTTGAGCTGTTGGGCTGCAGCTTCATCGTCGCTCTGTTTAAGCTGATTGAAAAGGCCTTCCATTTGGGTGAGGCGGTTCTGTTCAGCCCGGTCGATATCGGAAAGAAGCGTCCCCGGATCGCCCCCGTTTTGCCGGATGAGACCGGCTTTCTGGCGCGCCGCACGGAAATCTCCTCGCTGCAAGTCCTGATTGGCTCCGCTGGCATAACTGCTGTATAGACGCGCTCTGATGTCTGCGAGCAACTGTTCTGCTTCCGGTTTCCGTGGACCTTCCAGTGCAATCAGGTGCTTGAGCAAATCGGAAGCATTCTGGAGACTATTCAAATCGCCTTTTTGAGAAGCTTGTCGCGCCTGGGAAAACAGTTTCTCTTCTTGCTCGCGAGCGGGAATGGTGTGCGCGAGGTATTGTTGAGCGTCGTTCTTGCGCACACCTCCGTCGCCCAGGGCAAGTATTTGGCGGAGTTTTTTCTCCGCCTCAGGAAAACGCCCGCTCGCCACATCGTCGTTGGCCTGCTGCCACAGCTGCTCTTCTTTGCGCCGGAGGTCACGGAGACCCTGGTTTTGCATCGATTCTTCGATGCCGGCTAGCTTCTTCTTGATCTCCGCACTCAAAGGACCATTCAGATTAGCGGCCGGGTTTAGGATTCGCCGCGCGCCTTCGAGATCATTTGCCGCAACGAGTTTATCTGCGGCGCTCATGGCATTGCGCTGCTGTACCTCCTGGGGATTCGGCTCCTGTTTAAGAGTTATCTTTGGCGCGATCGGAGGAGTGGTCTCGTGCGGGCGAATTAAGGGAACTAGGCGCACTGCTCCCCAAATCAACGCGACAGCGGCTAGAGCCAACCCAACCAGTTTCGCGAGCCTCTTCCGATCGACTGGTGGACCCGGCTTTGGCTCAGGGAACGGGACCTGAGGAATTAACTTCGGCGGATCGCTCCGCCGTGTCGGCACGATCGGCGGAACCGTGGATGGGCCCATCGGCTCGGCAACGGATTCGCGTATGCGGACCTCAGGCGCGGAGAACGGCGGTGGATTGTCCGGAACAGCAGGCGGAACTGCCGGCTGCGCGGGCTGCGATATGGTCTCGGCTGTAGAGGCTTTGGCGTCCAGTGCATCCGTTGGTGAGCGCGTCTCCTCGGGCGCAGAGAGCTCAGGCGGTGCTTCGAGCCAAGCGTATTCCTTCGAACGGCTTACGCTTGGCGTGTTTGTGTCCATTGTGGCCGCAGCAATAGCAGCAGATTTCGCCCGTTCCAGTTCTTCGCAAACACGCTGAACGCGCGGATCGAACACTTCAAGGATCTTGTCCGCCACGGATTCGTCCAGGGATCGTGTGGCCTCGACCAATCTTCCGGAGTGGATGAGGGAGCGAATTCCTTCCAGCTTTCTTTCTTGCTCTTTCTTTCTTTCCCGCGCTTCATACTCGACGCGCGCAGAATTTAGCAACTGCGTCACATCCGTGTCGGGCCCGTGGTTCATCAAAGTCTGATTCGCCAGATCGATCGCTTCGCTGATCTTTCCCCGGTTGATCTTGACTTTTATTTCGCGAATTTTCTGTTCGATGTGCTGGCGGGTTTCCAGTTTCCTTTGCTGGTTATCCGCCTGCTCTCGCAAGAACTGCAGCTCTTGATTGTCGGGAAACGCCTTGAGCCCGGCCATTGCCGCGTGATAGGCCTCCTCAAACTGCGCGGAATCAAACAGCTTCTTCACTTCCAGGACAATTTTTTGCTGCTGTGATTCCCGCTCGATTTGTGCTTGTTGAGTCCGTGAAAATTCGAGGAGCCGCCCCAAATCGGCATTGCCGGGAAATTCCTTCTGGATTCTTTCCGACTGTGCGAGAACCTCGGGATATTTCTTTTCGCTCACCAGCTGCTTCAGTCGACTCAATTCTCCTTGCAGGCGCTCGAGACTCGCTTGTTTTTCCTTCTCCTGAAGGACCAGGGCTCGCAGCTTGATGATCCCAGAATCCTTTGGGTGAGCCTGGCGAATGACATCGAGCGCGCTCATGGCTTCCTCAAAACGTCTTGCGGCCAGATGTTTTCGAGCATCCGCGAGTTGGCCCTGCTTGTATTGTTCGGCTTGATCCTGGCGTGCTATCTCGAGGAGTTTGGCGATATCACTGTCTTTTGGATACTGCCCTTGAAGGCCGGCGAGTAATGCTATGCATTCTTGATAGTTCCGCGAAGTCAGCATGCTCCGGGCTTCCGCCAAACTTTTCAGTTTGCGCTGCTCGGCCTGATCCTCGCGCGCTGTGTCTAGGAGCCTGGTGATGTCGTTGTCATGGGGATGTTCGGTTTCAAGCCTCGCGAGCAGTGCCAGGCATTCCGGGTAATTCCGTGAGGATAGAAGACTCCGCGCTTCTGTTAAACCCTGCAGCTTGCGTTGCTCTGCCTGCTCCTTGCGGACTACATCCAGGAGCTTGGGGATTTCGTCGTCCGCGGGAAACTGCTTCTCGAGGTCCACAAGCAGCGCGTGACACTCTTCGTGCCGCCGGCTGGCCAGTAGCTTTCTCGCTTTCGCGACCCCTTGTTGCCGCTGCTGTTCGGCTTTGTCTGCCCGTGCGGTTTCGAGCAACCTCGAAATATCGTCTTCGTCCGGAAATTCCTTCCCGAGAGAAGTCAGCCGGGAGATGCTCTCGTCGTAACGCTTCGCTGACAAGAGGTTGCGCGCCTCACCGAGAGACTCCAGGATTCGTTGTTTTCTCTGATCGTCTCGGACGTGCTTTTCGAGTTGCAGTACCTCTTCGTCGCCGGGGAACTCTTTCAGAAGGGCATCGAGGAGAGCTCGGCAATCGTCGTAGCGCCTTGCGGCAAAAAGACTTCGAGCTTCCGCGACAGACTGCGACCTTCGTTGTTTTCTCTGATCGTCGAGGACGTGCTTTTCAAGTTGCCGTACTTCTTCGTCGCCGGGGAACTCTTTCAGGATAGAATTCAGCAGTGCGATCGAATCGTCGTAGCGCCTTGCCGCCAGGAGGCTTCGAGCTTCCGCAACAGATTGCGACCTTCGTTGTTTTCTCTGATCGTCGAGCACTTTGTTCTGCAGCTCGAGGATTTCATCGTCTCCAGGGAACTGCTTTTGAAGCGCAGCGAGAAGCGCCTTGCACTCGTCATAGCGCCGGCTTGCCAGCATGCTGCGAGCGTCCGCCAGCCCTTCGGATCTTTGCTGGTTTGCCTGATCCTCCCTAGCCGTCTCCAGCAGCCGGGGGATCTCATTTTCGTCGGGAAATTCCTTTCGAAGCTCGATCAGAAGTTGAATGCATTCCGCGTAATTCTGTTGTGTCCACAAGCTGCGGGCATGCTGCATGGTCTCGAAGAGTCGCAACCGCTTTTGACGCTCCGCCTTTTCATTGCTCACCTGGAGCTGAAGCGTCTTTGCCTGCGGGTTGGCGGGTTCAACTTCCAGAACTTTCCAGAGCAGATCCTCGGCTTCTTCCAAAATGCCCTGTGCCAAGCGTTGCTCGGCAGCCTCAATCCATTCCACCACTTGCCGGGCACGGCTAATCTCCTGCTGGACTTGCTTCAGCAGAGCCTGACCAGGTTCAAAGCTGGAATCCAATTGCACGACGATCTCGGCTTCTGCCCTTGCTTCCTGAGTTTTCCCTTCGGCGAGTAAGGCCAAGCCTCGTTCGACTTGCTGCTGCAATTTTGGCCGCATGAGGATGCGTCGCAGCCCAGCATTAACCTTATCCAAGAGATTCCGCGCCTGCGTATTGGTTGAATCAATCTGAAGAGCTTGACGCAGGAGGTCGCGCGACAGCGAATAGTCACCCTGTTCGGACAACTCGCGGGCCTGGACAACCAAGGCCACGACAGACTCCGACTGCAGGCTTTTGCAAATGGGGTCCAGGTCGAGTAAGAGTTCCTCCATGGACTGATATCGTTCGTCTGGGGATTTCTGCAAGACTCGCTCAATTACCCTTTCGAGGGCGGGAGGGCACTCGGGGGCTACCGTGAGCAAGGGCGGCGGTTGCTGTTGGCAAATACCAAGCATCAGGCTTGCTGGCGTCTGGCCCTTGAATGGTCTTTGGTAAGCCAACAGTTCGTACAGGAGGACTCCGAACGACCAGATGTCGGAGCGCGCATCAGCGTGCTCGCCGTGATATTGCTCCGGAGACATATAAGCAAAAGTACCGAGCAGCATCCCGGTCTGCGTCTTGGAGGTTTCGAGGACACGGGCGATCCCGAAGTCGACAACTTTCACCGTGCCATCTTTCGTGAGCATCACATTATCCGGCTTGATGTCGCGGTGGATGATGCCGCGCTTATGGGCATAGTCGAGCGCGCGACACGCTTGCAAGGCGTAAGTGAGTTTCAGGGGAACCGGCAGCGGCGTCCGGCGGCCAATAAGTTGATCTAAACTCTCCCCTTCCAATAGTTCCATGGCGATATAGGGAACGCCTTGTTCATCCCCCATATCGTAGATAGTGACAATGTTTGGGTGCTGCAAGCCGCCGGCAGACTGCGCCTCCTGGTAAAAGCGTTGGAGCAAATCGGGGAATTCTGCCAAACCTGTCGTGATCGTCTTCAGAGCAACGAGGCGATTGATGATCGGATCGCGTGCGCGGTACACGACCCCCCCGGCGCCACGGCCTAGCTCACCGAGGATTATGTACTTGCCTAACTTCTCCAAACTCACACCCCTAGAATCGCGAGACTTCGGAACTCCCTGGCGCTTGGCCTCTAACCTTCGAAGAGAACTCCTCTCGACAGAGCCGTACCCTTAGGTCAAATCCAAATGTTCCTAATGAAGGTCGCTCGCGCCATGGAATGCCGCGACCCATCCCGAACGTGATCGGAACTTTGGCACACCATAACCATTCGGCGCATTTCACGGGCTGGAACCTGAAAGCTCCAAGCAACCGCACTCTATCCTGGCAGGGGCGCAATACGGCACCCTGTTGGGCCCTGCTCTTCGGAGGCTAATATACCTCAAAGGGGTGCCAAAATTCTTGAAATCGCAGGCGTTACCTGGCCCTTTTGCTTAGATAAGTACGAGTTCCCGTGCGGTGTCCTAGAAGTTGAATCGCACCGATAGCTGCAGGTTGCGCGACCCGTACTTTGGCGCCGCAAACTGCGGTTTTCCGAAATGGTCGTTCAGTTGGGCATCCCAGATAGGCAAAGGGGAACAGCTGCCGTCGGGCTGCGGCGCGCATCGTTCGTTTGTCGTAAACTGCACATTGTCCACCGCGCCCCGCTGGAAGTTCGCGTGGTTGAACACATCGAACGCCTCAATCCGGAACTTCAGTGCGAGCCGTTCATTCAGCTTGAGACTCCTCGCCACACTCACATCCACGTCCCGCACACCCGGGCCCCGAAAGGAATTGAATCCCTCTCCCGGCACAATCGAAAAGTTCACGTTCGGCGTGTCAAAGACTCCCGTATAGGGCCGGCCACTCGCAATCGTCCCGACCGATGAAAATGTAAATCCCTTCAATCCACGCAGCTCCGGTGACCACGCTCCACTCAACACCAGCCGATGCGTCTGGTCTAGTTGCGACGGGCCGCGTCGGGACGCCTGGTCGAATTGGTTCATGTAACCTGTTCCCTGGTCGATGGTCTTTGAAAAGGTATAGGCCACAGCGGCTTGGAATTGCGCCGACTGGTGCCTCAGCGAG
>Ga0210383_10002589_pt1 | contig 16317 bp, 10 predicted proteins | sample IncBWC14OmetaG_FD_160072 | JGI IMG/M metagenome (GOLD analysis project Ga0210383, IMG submission 160072) | Forest soil microbial communities from Barre Woods Harvard Forest LTER site, Petersham, Massachusetts, United States - Inc-BW-C-14-O ...
TCCGCGGCGACGATGTCTTGAACCTGGTCCTCGACAGCCGGCGAGGTGAGATAGCAGGCGGGGCGGGTGAGCGGCAGCCCTTGCGAATAACGATCGACCTGCGCGTAGGCTTGCGTGATCTCGATGGCGCGGAAGCCTGCGGTCTTGACGCGCGGAACCATTTCGGGCCGGCCGGCGAACGCGAGCTCGTGCCCGCGCTCGATCAGCACGCGGGCGACGCCGAGGCTAGGCGGCAGGTTGCCGCCGCCCGACCAATTCAGCCACAGTATCCGTGCCATCGGCCCTCTCCTTTTCCAGCACGCCGGTGATCATTTTGCGAATAGTCGCTTCCGCTGCCGGGCGGCCAAGCGCCATGTCGCGGCGCAGAAGCTTCCAGACGTAAACGTCGGTCAAGATGACAAGCATGTTGAGAAGTTGCGTCCGAGCGCCGCCTTGCACTCGCGCGAGCTGCGGCGCGAAAGCGGTCTTCACGCCGTCGCGGTGATTGTCACGGCCCTGGTCGAGCGAAGGCTTCAAGCCCGGACGGCGATGCTCGTCATCCAGCCGCCGCAAGACCAGATCGCCCACGCTCTCATAAATGTCGAAAAATGCGGAGACTGCCGCGCCGACATCGCCGGGCGGCGTCGGTTTGAGAAATACACCACCTGCCGCCATCTCCCCGAGCGCCGCATAGATCAGCTCATCCTTGCTGGGATAGGCTCGCAGCACCGTGCGCACGGCGACGCCGGCGCGTTCCGCCACCTCCTCTAGCGTGAAGTCCTCGACCGGTCGTTCGCGATAGAGCGCCATCGCGCTCAGGCGAATACGGGCCTTGGTTCCCTCAGCCTTGGCGGCGCGGGCCGTCATCGCATAATGGCGCTTCTTGGCAGGGGCCTTCGCTTCGTTTTTCGATTTCATGTCAGTACGAATGACACGAATTAATATTCGTGTCAATTGGGATGACATGAAATCGCGACCGGTATTCCGGAAAACGCGAGACGACGGGCCCGCAACCGATCAATCCCGATTACGCCACCTTAACGTCCACGCGCGTGTGGCGACGATTTGCGGTTAGGAATTCCGCATTATGCGCCCTGAAGGCGCACGCGGTCATTGCGGTAGCCGCGTCGGCGGCTCAGCTGCAACAGGGCGGCGAACGGACGCCGCCGCCGCTTACATCGGCTTCTGATATTTGAGCACGAAATTGTCGACCGGCATGCCCGGCTTGAAGCTCAGGTAGTCGTGGGTGTCGTCGCCGTTGCGCCAGAAACTCCCCTCGCCGACGAGGCGGAAGCCGGCCGCCTCGATCTCCTGACGCAGCGTACTCTCCTCGATGCGATGCAGCGTCTTGCCGACGGAGATCCCCTGGCCCGGCATTGCCGCGTGATCGGCGATCAGCAAAAGGCCGCCGGGCTTGAGTGCGGCGAACAATTTGCGATTCATCTCGCCGCGGTCGACGGTCAGGTATGTGGTGTCGTGATAGAAGAAGAGGAAAGTGATCAGATCGAGGTCGTGCACGTCCGGCGGAACCGGATCGTCGAAGGGCCGAATGTCGGCGATGACATCTTTCATTGCCGGCGTTTTCAAGCGCGCTTCGAAAGCCGTCTTGGGGCGCTCGGGAAGCTCGGCCGGATTCTGGCCGTAGACGACGCCGCCGGGCGCAACGGCACGGGCCAGCAATTCCGTGCTGTAGCCGCCGCCGGCGCCCATATCGAGCACCTTCATGCCGGGGCGCACGTCGGCGAAGATCAGAAACGGCAGCGGATCGCGGCGCTTGTCGGCCTCCCGGTCTTTGTCGCTGCGGTCCCTTGCGGCAATGAGCGCGGCATAATCGGGTCCCGGTTGCGCCCGCGCGGCCACATCAACGCAGAGCGGAACAAAAAAGGCGAAGGCCAAAGTGCCGATCCGGCGCGCACATGCTGCAAACATCATTCCGGTGAGCTCCACTGCGGGCGCATTCGCGCTCCGCGCCGATAAAAATGCGCGCCATTGTCGCATCAAATCCGGCCTGCGGCCACCGAACCCAAGCCTGACGCCAATCACGACAACGTCAGCTTGCGGTTGGCAACATGGAAGGTCGGCGGAAAAGATCGCAGGCATACAGCGAAGCTTTGCCGGCGTGTCGCCCGTCACAGGTAGATGCACCGGACTCAACTATATCAGCTGCGGAGAAGCGGGCCTTGCCGAGAAACGGGAGCGAGTCATGATATCGCTTGGGATCGGCACTATGCGGGTTCGTCGCTTGCCGCTCTGGAGCAAATTGGCGGCGCTGGTCGCCGCCTGGCGGCGACGCGATCGATTCCGCTGCGACGTCGAGCGGCTCAGCGAGCGCGACCTCGCCGATATGCGGCTGACCCGTCTCGACGCTGTCAACGAGACGGAAAAGCCCTTCTGGCAAGCCTAGTCCCTTACTGCACTCTGCTGAAATTCAAAGCTCCTTTTCGGCAAGCTCGCGGAACGCGTCTGGGACCGAGCGGGAAGCCCCGAGCGCGACCGAACCGTAGCCAACCGCCTCCCAGCCGAAGCGATCGCGGATGGCGTCGACGGCGCGGTCGGCGAGCCAACGCGCGGCGCCTCGTTTCGAGCCCGGCCGGCGCCCGTCATTGTCAAGCGCAAGCGGCAGTTCGAGCTGCAGGTCGACACGCTTCTCGAGGTGCGACACCGAGATCGCAAGCAACGAGATCACCTTTTCATTGCGGTGATTTGCCAGCGCCTTGTGCACCAGCTCTTCGGCGATTTCGGCGAGCGTCACCGTTGAGGCGATGGGCGCATCGAGCGTGGTGGAGCGCGTGACCGAGCGAAGGTCGGCGAAGCGGACCCGTACCGTCACCGTCCGGCCCGGCCGCGATTTCGCGCGCAGCCGGCTCGCTACCCGGTCGGCGAGATGGCGCAAGGTCGGGACGATGACGCGCGTCTCTGCCGGCTTGCGGCCGAGCGCCGACTGCGCGCCAGCTGATCGCGCCCGCCGCTGCGTCGCAATCCGGCGCGGGTCGCGATTCCAGGCGAGCGCGGTGAGTTTCTCCGACGCCGCCGGGCCGAGCAGCGGTTCAAGCGACCAACCCGGCGTGTTGGCGAGTTGCCCGATGGTGCGCACACCGATCGCCGCGAGCCGCTCCGCGGTGACCGGGCCGACGCCCCACATCAGCTCCACCGGCAGGCCGTGCAGGAAGCTGAGCTCGCTTTCCGGATCAACCACCACCAGCCCGTCGGGCTTGGCGACTTGCGAGGCAATTTTCGCCAGGTGCTTAGTGCGCGCGACCCCGATCGAGATCGGCAAGCCAAGCTCGGTGCGCACTCGGCGGCGGATCGTGCCGGCGATTTCGGCCGGCGAGCCGAACAGGTGCGTGCAGCCCGCCATATCCGCAAAAGCTTCGTCGATGGAGATGCGTTCGACCGCCGGGGTGAAATCACTGAGCACGTCGATGACCGCATCGCCAAGCCGTTGGTACTCGCTGAAATGACCACCGACAAAGATCAGGTGCGGACAGAGCTCGCGCGCCCGGGAGCCCGACATGCCGCTTGCGACCCCGAAGGCCTTGGCTTCATAAGACGCGGCCAGCACGACTCCGCCGCCGACCGCAACTGACTTGCCGCGCAACGACGGGTCGAGCAGTTGCTCGACCGAGGCATAGAAGGCGTCGAGGTCCGCATGAAGGATGGTGGCTGTCGTTTCCATCCCGTTCAACCGGGGAATGTCGAAAAGCCCGAGCGACGCGGCTAGAAGCGGCCGAGCGGCGCGAACATAAAGAGAACAAACGGCGCTGTCAAGCCGACGGTGCTTTCATTCGGCGGCCGAAGGTCCAGCCCGCATTCCATGAGGAGAGCCCCGCGCACCAATCGTGATTGTGGATTGAGAGCTTGAGGCTTACAGCCGCGCCACGGATGCCAGCGGCAGCGGCTAGACATCCAACAAATCGTCCGCGGCGAATTCGGCGCGTTCCTGGATGAATTCGAAGCGCAGTTCGGGCTTGTTGCCCATCAGTCGCTCGACCAATTTGTCGGTGCTCTTTCGCTCGTCCTCTATCACCTTCACTTGCAGGAGCGTGCGCTTCTTCGGGTCCATGGTGGTCTCTTTGAGCTGCGCGGCCATCATCTCGCCCAGTCCCTTGAAGCGGCTCACTTCTACCTTGGCGTTGGCGTGAAATTCCTTTTTCAGAATCTCGTCGCGGTGCTTGTCGTCGCGCGCGTAGAAGATCTTGCCGCCGTGGCTGAGCCGATAGAGCGGCGGCACGGCGAGATAGAGGTGCCCCTTGTCGACGAGCTGCGGCATCTGCCGATAAAAGAAGGTGATGAGCAGCGAAGCGATGTGGGCGCCGTCGACATCGGCGTCGGTCATGATGATGACCCGGTCGTAGCGCAAATCCTCGTCGCGATAGTGGGTGCCGCTGCCGCAGCCGAGCGCCTGCACAAGGTCGGCGAGCTGCTGGTTCTGCGCGAGTTTGTCCTTGCCGGCAGAGGCGACATTGAGGATTTTGCCGCGCAGCGGCAGCACCGCCTGCATGGCGCGGTCGCGCGCCTGCTTCGCCGAGCCGCCGGCCGAATCGCCTTCGACTACGAACAGTTCGGCGCCGTTGGCGGCGGTGTTGGTGCAGTCGGCAAGCTTGCCGGGAAGGCGCAGTTTGCGCACCGCGCTCTTGCGCGCGATGTCTTTTTCCTGGCGGCGGCGGAGGCGCTCCTCGGCGCGTTCCACGACGAAGTCGAGGAGCTTGTTGGCCTGCAGCGGATTGCCGGCGAGCCAGTGGTCGAATGGATCCTTGATCGCTTGCTCGACGATTTTCTGCGCCTCGGCAGTGGCGAGGCGGTCCTTGGTCTGGCCCTGGAATTCCGGCTCGCGGATGAAGACGGATAGCATGGCGCCGGCGCCGGCCATCAGGTCGTCGGAGGTGATCGACCCGGCGCGCTTGCCCTGGCCGATGCGCTCGGCGTGATCCTTCAAGCCGCGGGTGAGCGCCGCGCGCAGACCGGATTCATGCGTGCCGCCGTCGGGCGTCGGAATGGTGTTGCAGTACGAATTGAGGAAGCCGTCGGCGTCGGCCGTCCAGGCCACTGCCCATTGCGCGCCGCCATGGGCGCCGGTCTTGCCCGAGCTGCCGGTGAAAATGTCGGGGTGGACAAGGGTCGCGCCGGCGAGCGTCTCGGAGAGATAATCCTTCAGCCCGTCGGCGAAATGAAAGGTCGCCTCTTCGGGTACGCCCTCGACGCCGCGCAGCAGGTCCTTGTCGCACGACCAGCGGATTTCCACGCCGCCGAACAGATACGCTTTAGAGCGCGTTATCTTGAAAACGCGCTCGGGCCGGAAATGCGCTTTGGCGCCGAAGATGTCCGGATCGGGACGAAAGCGCACCTTGGTGCCGCGCCTATTCGGCGCCTTGCCGGCATCCTGCAATTTCGTCTTCGGCTTGCCGCGCTCGAACGCCATGCGGTAGAGCTTTTGCCCGCGCGCGACTTCGACCTCCATGCGTTCGGAGAGCGCGTTGGCCACCGACACGCCGACGCCATGCAGGCCGCCCGAGGTCTCATACACCTCGGAATCGAATTTGCCGCCGGCATGCAGCGTGCACATGATCACTTCCAGCGCCGACTTGTTCTTGAATTTCGGATGCGGGTCGACCGGGATGCCACGGCCGTTATCGGTCACCGTGACAAAGCCATCGGCGGCAAGCTCGACGTCGATCCAGTCGGCGTGACCGGCGAGCGCCTCGTCCATGGCATTGTCGATCACTTCGGCGAACAAATGGTGCAGCGCCTTCTCGTCGGTGCCGCCGATATACATGCCCGGCCGCCGGCGCACCGGCTCGAGCCCCTCCAGCACCTCGATGTGTTTGGCTGTATAGCCAGATTCGCCGGAAGCGCCGCGCGCGGCGCTGCCACCGCGCGATGCGCGCCGCGCCGACGAACGGGGGTCGTTGAGATTGGCGAACAGGTCGGGCGTATTCGGTTTCTTCGACGACTTTGCTGCTTTTCCCACTTTCGTTCCCGTGCGGATTCTCTTTTCCCGTATGAATTTTCCGTGCGGAGCTCTGCGCGGCGTCGTCGCCACGCTGTACCCCGCGACGAATCAACAAAGACTATGCCATGGACGTGGCGGCTGCGTGAGAACAAACGCCGAACCAATCGGCAGATAAGACCTTAGCTCAACAATTACAACAGGCTGCGGTGAGACGCCGTCTGTTGTGAGCGTGGGACCTGCCCAGCGGCTCGAGCTTTGCGATTAATCGCTTCTGTCGCGAGTGCGCAATATTGACGGGCCAACATGCGCCTTCTATATCGCGGCGCATGAGGCTTGGCGTTTTGACCAACAGTGTCACGCGTCGCCGCCGTACTGGCGCGGCACGAGTGCGCGTTCGCGCGTAAACGCTCGTGCCGCCGGCTCCGCGCGGCACGTCTCTTTCCAAATGCTCCCGCGGACGCCGGCTTTTAGTTTTCGGCCAATACGTTCGCATTGAGGGTTGAACCATGTCGGCAAAAGGGAAAATCGGCGTTCTCGGCGCGTCCGGGTATACGGGCGCGGAACTGGTGCGGCTCCTGCTGCGGCATCCGCATGTTGACATCGGCTTGCTGACGGCCGACCGCCGCGCCGGCAAGCCAATGGCGGAGGTGTTTCCGCAATTCGCGCCCTTCGACCTGCCGACCCTACAGGCGCTCGATGCGGTGGATTGGCCCGCGCTCGCGCTTGATCTCGTCTTCTGCGCGCTGCCGCATGGCACGACCCAGGAGGTCATTTCCGATCTGCTCAAGCGCGCGCCGGCGATGAAGATCGTCGACCTTTCGGCCGATTTCCGTATCGCCGATCCGGCCGCCTACGCGCGCTGGTACGGGCATCCGCATGCGGCGGTCGAGTTGCAGAAAAAGGCCGTGTACGGGCTCACGGAAATCTACCGCGACAAGATCAAGGGAGCGCAGCTCGTCGCCAATCCGGGCTGCTACACGACCTGCGCGGAGCTCGCACTCATTCCGCTGTTGCGTGGCAAGGCGATTGATCCGGACGCGATCGTGATCGACGCCAAATCCGGCATGACCGGCGCGGGCAGGGCGGCGAAGGAGGAGATGCTGTTCTCGGAAGTGTCGGAAGGTTTTCACGCCTACGGCGTCGGCAACCACCGGCACATGGCCGAGCTTGACCAGGAATTCTCGCTCGCCGCCGGGCGCGAGGTGATCGCAAGCTTCACGCCGCATCTCGTGCCGATGAACCGCGGCATCTTCTCGACGATCTATGTGCGCGGGCCGAAGGCGGCGCCGGAGGATCTGCACGCGGTTCTAGCCAAGGCCTATGCGGGCGAGCCGTTCGTTTACGTGCTGCCGTTCGGCAAGCTGCCGCAGAGCAGATATGTGCGCGGCTCGAACATGACCTTCATGGGTGTTACCGCCGACCGGGTGCCGGGCCGCGCCATCATCGTCTCGACGCTCGACAATCTGACGAAAGGCGCTTCCGGCCAGGCGGTGCAGAACATGAACCTTATGCTGGGTTTTCCGGAAACGGCCGGGCTCGAGCAGGTGGCGATGTTTCCGTGAGATTGGCGGCGGTCGGCCACCGGGGTCTTAGGCCTGCACCTTCACGTAGCTGCCCGGGGCGTCCTCGATAACTTTGAGCGCGCCGTCGCCCGGCATGCGCGCCGGCACTTCGGTCTGGTCCTGGCGTTTGAGCCATGCCAGCCAGTCAGGCCACCAGGAGCCCGGATGCTCGGTCGCCTTGGCCACCCAGCCGTCGAGGTTGGCGCTGCGTGGCTTTGCCCCAGTCCAGTATTGATATTTTTTCTTGTCCGGCGGGTTGACCACGCCGGCGATATGGCCGGAGCCGGCGAGCACGAAGCGCACCGGCCCGCCGAAATATTTGCTGCCGAGCAGCACCGACTTTGCCGGGGCGATATGATCCTCGCGGGTGGCGAGGTTGTAGATCGGAATTTTGATCGACCGCAGATCGATCGGCGTGTCGCCGATCGTCAGTCCGCCCTTCGTGAGCCTGTTATCGAGATAGCAGTTGCGCAGATAGAAGGAATGATTCGCCGCCGGCAGCCGCGTAGCGTCGGAATTCCAGTACAACAGATCGAACGGGAAGGGCGCTTTGCCTTTTACATAGTTGTTGATGATGTAGGGCCAGATCAGGTCGTTCGAGCGCAGCAGGTTGAAAACCGTCACCATCGACTTGCCTTCCAGATAGCCGCGCTCGGCCATGCGCTGCTCGACCACCTTGAGCTGGTCCGGGTCGACGAACACCTTCAGGTCGCCCGCATAGGTGAAATCGACCTGAGCGGCGAACATGGTGGCTGAGACGATGCGCTCGTCCTGCTGCGCCGCCATGGCGGCAAGCGCGATGGCGAGGAGCGTGCCGCCGACGCAATAGCCGACGGTGTGGACCTTATCCTCGCCGGTGGCGAGCTTGATCGCTTCGAGCGCGGCGAGCGGGCCCTCGCGGATATAATCTTCCCAGCTTTTCTTGGCGAGATGGGCGTCCGGATTCACCCAGGAAATGCAGAACACCGTGATGCCCTGCTCGACGCACCACTTGATGAAAGATTTTTCCGGCGTCAGGTCGAGCACGTAGAATTTGTTGATCCAGGGCGGCACGATGAGCAGCGGCTTCTTCAGCACCGTTTCGGTCGAAGGCGTGTACTGAATGAGCTGCATGATGTCGTTCTGGAAGATCACCTTCCCGGGCGTGACTGCCAAGTTGCGGCCGACCTCGAACATCGAGGCGTCGGATTGGCGGATCTTTAGATCGCCACCACCCGCCTGGATGTCGTCGGCCAGCATGTGCATGCCGCGCGCGAGATTTTCCGCGTTGCTGGTGAGGGTTTCGCGCAGCAATTCCGGATTGGTCAGAACGAAATTCGACGGCGAGATCGCGTTGGCGATCTGCCGCACGTAGAATTCGGCCTTTTGCCGGGTGTGCGGGTCGAGGTCGGCGGCCTCCTTGACCATCTGGTTGGCGAGCCGCGTGCTCATGAGATAAAGCTGCTTGAGAAAGTCGAAAAACTGGTTCGATGTCCATTCGGGATCGGAGAAGCGCCGGTCATTGGGGGCCGGAGTGGCGACCGGCGTCGCCGGTTCGCCGGCCAGCCTTCTCGCCGCCGAGGCCCACAGATCGAGATAGGCGCGGCCGACCCGGGCCTGCAGTTCGAGCGTGCGCTTGGGGTCGGCGAGCCAATATTGCGCCACCTGCCCGAGCGTCTTCGTGACCTCGTTGAGTTCTTCGGCCAATTCGCGGTTGCCCTGGCCCTGCTCGCGCGGCTTGAGGTAGGCGGCAAGCGCCCGCCCGCCTTCTTCAACGACGCGCGCCAGGTTGCGCGAAAACGCCTCGACGTCGACCGCGCCGATTTTCACCGGCTCTTGGGAGGGAGCTCGCACCAGCGTTTCCTCGAATTACTCATGGGCCTCCAAGCCTTTAGTAATGAAGCCCTTGGTGCAGACATGGCCCGTTCGTTCGGGCCGCGCAAGGCGAGTTTTCAGGCTTTCCGCAGAAAGAAGATGCCGTGAATGTCGGCACCCGACCCCGATCTGACGGTCTCGCGCCCGCTCCGCGCCTTCGCCGCCCGGACCTTGTTTCGACCATATTAGCGCAGTATCAACGCAAACGATGTCGCGTCTAGGTTGGAATTTGTAAACCATTGAGGGGGTAAGCCTTTAGCCGGGGAGAACGGCGAACATCGTCTGGTGGGCTTTACGAAAGCGCGGCTTGAATGGCCATGCGGCTCTTGGAGCCGGGCGGGGCGGCCTTTAAGTGCAAGACGGTCCCGAGTGGGAATGGGACCGACGGGGACGAGGGTGAGGAGTAAGCGACCCATCGCTAGCCTTGCATGCGCAGGCTCGGCCGTGATTGTGGCCGCTACTCTGCTATCTGGCTGTGCTACCGAAAACGCTTTTCCCGCAGTGCACGATATGCCGGCGGCTCGGAGCGAAGCGAAGCTGACGCCCGATCAGGTCAAGCAAGCCACCGACGACCTCATTTCCGAGCGCGATCGTACCGAAGCGCAGGCTGCGCCTGTGACGACCGGGTCGATCCCGCAGAAGAAATCGGCCGCCTCCGCTCAACCGGCGGCTCAGCCGGCCTCATCCGGTATCAGCGCTTACGCCAAGCAGTGATATAGAAGCAGAGGTTCATCCTCTGCAGCCGGGTCAGCACGCCCATGGAAGAATTCTATCGCATCCGCCGATTGCCGCCCTATGTGTTCGAAGAGGTCAATCGCGCCAAGGCCAACGCGCGCAATGGCGGCGCCGACATCGTCGATCTCGGCATGGGCAATCCCGACCTGCCGGCCCCCGGGCATGTGGTGGAGAAAATCAAGGAGACGATCGGCAAGACGCGCACCGACCGCTACTCGGCCTCCAAAGGCATTCCGGGGCTGCGCCGCGCGCAAGCCGCCTATTACGCCCGCCGTTTCGGCGTCAAGCTCAATCCTGATACCCAGATCGTCACCACGCTCGGATCGAAGGAAGGTTTTGCCAACGTGGCGCAGGCGATCACCGCACCGGGCGACGTGATCATCGTGCCGAATCCGACTTATCCGATTCATGTCTTCGGCTTCCTGATGGCGGGCGGAGCGATCCGGGCGGTGCCGGTCGAGGCCAACGCCGCGTTTTTCGGCGCGCTCGAGCGGGTTATCAAGCACATCATCCCCAAGCCGATCGCGATCGTCACCTGCTATCCGTCGAATCCGACCGCGTGCGTCGCCGATCTCGATTTCTATCGGGAACTCGTGGCGTTCGCGAAACGGCACAATGTTCTGGTGCTGTCGGATCTGGCCTACGCCGAGGTCTATTTCGATGATCCGCCACCCTCGGTGCTGCAGGTGCCGGGGGCGATGGATGTGGCCGTTGAGTTCACCTCGATGTCGAAGACCTATTCGATGCCGGGCTGGCGCATTGGATTCGCCGTCGGCAACGAGCGCATCATTGCGGCGCTAGCGCGCGTAAAATCCTACCTCGACTACGGCGCATTCACACCGATCCAGGTTGCTGCCACCGCCGCCCTCAACGGCCCCGACGACTGCATCCGCGAAATGCGCGCGACCTACAAAAAGCGCCGCGATGCGCTCGTCGAATCGTTCGGCCGCGCGGGTTGGCCGGTACCGCCGCCGCGCGCCTCGATGTTCGCCTGGGCGCCGATTCCCGAGCCGTTCCGGACCTTGGGCAGCGTGGAATTCGCAACGCTTTTGGTCGAGAAGGCGAGTGTTGCTGTCTCCCCCGGGGCCGGCTTCGGCGAGCACGGCGAAGGCCATGTGCGCATCGCGCTGGTCGAGAACGAACAGCGTATCCGGCAAGCTGCGCGCAACATCCGGCGCTTTCTTGAAACAGGGCCGGAAATGCTGCACAACGTCGTACCCTTGGCGACGCGACGTTAGTCGGTCGCCGCTCCATCCCTCGTTGGCGACGCATTTTAGCGGCGTTCCAGGTTAGCGACGTCCATGGCCGAGCCGTTGAAAGTCGGTCTTGCCGGATTGGGCACTGTCGGCACGGCCGTGATCGAGCTTCTCGGACGCGAGCGCGGCAAGCTTCTGGCGCGCTGCGGGCGGCCGATCGAGGTGGTCGCCGTCACCGCGCGCTCGCGCAGCAAGAAGCGCGCGGTCGATCTGAGAAAAGTGCGCTGGGCCGCCGATCCGCTGGCGCTGGCCGCCGATCCCGGCATCGACGTGCTTGTCGAGGTGATCGGCGGGGCAGGGGACCCGGCCAAGAGCGCAGTAGAAACCGCGCTCGGTGCTGGAAAGCCGGTCGTGACCGCCAACAAGGCGCTGTTGGCGGCGCACGGTCACAAGCTTTCGGCGCTCGCCGAGCGCCGGCGCGTGGCGCTCAATTTCGAGGGTTCCGTCGCCGGCGGCATTCCGATCGTGAAGACGCTGCGCGAAGGGCTCAACGGCAATTCATTCAGCCGCATCTACGGCATCCTCAACGGCACCTGCAACTACATCCTCTCGCGCATGGAGGAGGAGCGCATCTCGTTCGAGGATTGCCTGCGCGAAGCGCAGCGGCTCGGTTACGCGGAAGCCGATCCGTCGTTCGATGTCGAGGGTCATGACACCGCGCAAAAGTTGTCCATCCTTGCGAGCCTCGCCTTCGGCACCAAGGTCGATCAGGCGGCGGTTTATGTGGAAGGCATTGCGTCGATCACGCTCGCCGATCTCGACGCCGCCGCCGGGCTCGGCTATCGGGTCAAGCTTCTCGGCGTCGCCGTGCGCACCGACGCCGGCATCGAACAGCGCGTGCATCCGACCATGGTGCGCAAGGACTCCGCCATTGCGCAGGTGATGGGCGTGACCAACGCGGTGACAGTCGACGCCGGTGGGCTATCGCCGATCACGCTTGTGGGACCGGGCGCCGGCGGCATGGCGACCGCGTCCGCCGTCGTGTCCGACTTGGCCGATATCGCGCGCGGTGTGCGCACCCCGCCGTTCGGACGACCGGCAGCGCAAATGACCGCGGTGCGCAAGGCGCCGATGCAGCGCCACGAAGGCGGCTACTACATCCGTCTGATGGCCCGCGACCGTCCCGGCAGCGCCGCGACCATCGCGCGCCGGCTGGCACAGCGGCAAATCTCGCTGGAATCGATTGTGCAGCGCCACGAAAGCCGCGCGCATGACGCTGGGAAATCCGGCGATCCGGTTCCGGTCATCCTGATAACTTACGCAACCACTGAGGACGCCGTCCACAAGGCGCTCGCCGCGGTGCGCCGCGACCGTGTAATCTCCGGTCGGCCGCAAGTCATTCGGATCGAAAAGAACTAGCGCAGCGCGCGAAGAACAAGACGGGAAGCAAAGAAATGGCGTCGTCGATCACCGTGCCGCACAATTTGATGCTTGAGCGCATTCTCTCCATCGAGATTGTGCGGGTGACCGAACGGGCTGCCGTCAATGCCGCGCGTTTGCGCGGCCGCGGCGAGGAGAAGGCGGCCGATCAGGCGGCGGTCGATGCCATGCGCCGCGAGCTCAACAAGCTGCCGATCGATGGCACGGTGGTAATCGGCGAAGGTGAAATGGACGAGGCGCCGATGCTGTTCATCGGCGAGAAGGTCGGCGCCAAGGGCGGCTTCAAGGTGGATATCGCGGTCGATCCGCTGGAGGGAACGACGCTGTGCGCCAAGAACATGCCGGGTGCGATCGCCACCATCGCGATTGCCGAGGGCGGCACGCTGCTGCACGCGCCCGACATCTATATGGACAAGATCGCGGTCGGGCCCGGCTATCCGAAGGACGTGATCGATCTTGACGCGCCCGCCGACCACAATATCCGCGCGCTCGCCAAAGCCAAGGGCGTCAAGCCCGAGGGTATCACCGCCATGCTGCTCGATCGGCCGCGCCATGCCGACATGATCGCGGCGGTGCGCAAGACCGGCGCCGCCGTGAGCCTGATCACCGATGGCGACGTCGCCGCCGTGATCCATACCACCGAGCCGGAAAAGACCGGCATCGATATTTTCCTCGGCATCGGCGGCGCGCCCGAGGGCGTGCTGGCGGCGGCGGCATTGCGCTGCATCGGCGGCCAGATGCAATGCCGGTTGCTGGTCGACACCGACGAGAAGCGCGAGCGCGTCGCCAAGATGGGCATCAAGGACCCGCGTAAGAGATATCAAATCGAGGATATGGTGCGCGGCGATTGCCTGTTCGCGGCCACCGGCATCACCGACGGTCGGATGCTGCAAGGCGTCAAATTTGGCGACGGTATTGTCGAGACGCAGACCGTCGTGATGCGCTCGGTCACCGGCACGGTGCGCTGGATTCGTGCCGAGCACCGCCAGCTGGACAAGTTTTAGTCTCGATAGGCCGGTTCAAACGAGGCTGCCGATCAACAAGCGTTAACTCGCTTGTCTCCCTGACTTAGCTCGTCGGTGAAGGATTGCCCATTCGGGCACGTTGTCGAAGGCGTCTCGTTTCCGGGTCGGCCGCAACGACGATCGAATACGGTTTGATCGCCGCAGGGATATCATGCTCTGCCGCGATGTCAGCTGCTCGGCTGATCGCTTGGTAGCGGCTTTGGGGGTTCGTCGCGATAGTGGCGCGGGTCGCCCATCAGCGCGGGCTGAAAGAGCGCCGCCGAGGTGAGCGTGCAGACCAGCGACAGCGCCAGCAGTTTGCCCATGCTCGATATGCCCGGCTGGTTGGACACCCACAGACTGCCGAATGCGGTAGCGGTCAGCAGCGTGCTGTAGAACACGGCGCGGGTCAGCACCGACTCGAGAAAGTTGCTTTCGCCGCGTCGCCATGCGGTCACGTAATAGATTTTGAAAGCGACGCCGACGCCGAGCAGGACCGGCAAGGCGATGATGTTGGCGTAGTTGAGTTGGAAGTTCGTCAGCGCGCAGATTTCCAGCGTGACCAAGCCTGCGACAAGCAGCGGAATGAGCGTCACCAGCACGTCGGTGACACGACGCAGCACCAGCCACAGCAAGATTGCGATCGAAATGAAGGCGAGCACCATGGCCTCGATAAAGGCCTCCACTATGGTGGAGGCCCAATGGATGCTGCCGATAGCCTCGCCGGTCGCGGAGGGTTCGACCGAAAGGACGGCCTGCGCGAACCGACGAATGGTGGCGTTGTCGCCGGTATTGCCTTTGGGCCAGACCTCGATGCGCATGCGGCCGTCCGGCGCCACCCAGTCGCGAACGAGATCAGCGGGCAGGCTTTGCCGGGTGACGGGCTCGGCCGTCAGGCTCTGTTCGATGTCGTCAATGTCGAGCTTGAGCGGACCAATGAAAGCATCCCGGGCGCGCGTGCGGGATGCCTCGTCCGCCTGCGAAAGCTTTTGCATTGCATCGGCCAAACGGCGGGCGGCATTGGCGCCGTCACCTTGCTCGCCCGCGGGACCTTCGAGCGCATGGACGCCTTGCTGCAGCGCCGTCACGTTCTCGGCATCTGTTGGCGGGGTGCGGGACGCGACGTGCAAAGACTCTTCCAGCGATGTCTTGGCGTTGCCGATCGCCGCGAGCTTCTTGTCCTGATCGGGGGGTACAAAGCTGTCGATCGTCCAGGTAGAGGCGACCTCGGGAAGGGCACGCAGCTTGTCTACGATCGCCACCATCTGCTCCGGCGCGACCAGCGCGCGAGCAGTTTTCAGCGGCAGATCCTTGCTCAACTGCAACAGTGACCGCAGCGCCGGAGACGATTGGTTTTCCAAGGCGAGCGGATCGAAATTGAACTGAAGTCGCGGCAGCGCCGGCAGACCGGCAAGCACGATCAGGATGGTAATCGAGATCACCCAGCGGCGATGGCGCTTGAGGAACGCGTCCGCCGGCGCCAGCGCCGGCAAGGTCAGCGAGGCGGGCTCGGGCGGGAATTTGAAGACCGCAATAAGCGCCGGCAACAGCGTCAGGCTCAACACATATGCGACCACCATGCCGAAGCCGGCGATGATGCCAAGCTGCGCCAGGCCGCGATAGGCGGTAGGGGTGAACGACAGAAAACCGGCCGCCGCGGCGCCGGCAGCGAGCGAAAGCGGAATGCCGACCCACGCAGCTGCCGCGATCAGCGCTTCTTGGAGATTTCCAAGCTCGTGGCGCTCCTCGCGATAGCGGACGGTGTATTGAATGGCAAAATCGGCACCGAGGCCGACAAACAGAACCGCAAAGGCGAGCGATATCGGATTGAGCGCGCCGACCATCAGGATGCCGCCGGCCGCCGTGATCGCCAGGCCGACCGCCAAGTTGACGACCGCCGCCGCGACCAAGCGGATTGATCGCAGCGCGATCCAAAGAATGATCAGGATAATGGCGCCGGTGACAACGCTGTTGAGCGCTACGCCATCGTGCACGCCGGCGAACTGATTGTCGGATATGATGACCGGCCCGGTGAGGCTGGCTTCGGCGCCGTACTTGGCTTTGAGTCCGAGCTTCGAAACGATGTCGCGAATGGCGGCCGTCGCCTTGCCACCCGGTTCGAGTGCGGTCTGGTCGAGAAACGGCCGCACCTCGATGAAACGATGCAGATCCAAGCGACGCGCATCGCCACGCACCAGCGAACGCCAGGAGAATTCCGCCGGCTGGCCCTGAGCAACGCCTTCGAGCGCGGCGGCGGCGAGGTTCAGCGGCCGCGCCATATCGTCAGTGCCGACATAGCCTTGCTTGGCATAGTCGAGGATGCCGACGAGCGCCTGCACCAGGCCGCGTAGGCTCGGATCGCGCACCAGCCCGGACAGGAGCGGCTGCGCGTTGCTGAGCTGGCCGGTGTACTGCGCCACCTGGTCAGGCGGAAGAAACAACAGGCCGTTGCGGCGGAAGAACGGACTGTCGAGCTGGTCGCGGACGGAGCGGAACAGATCCGGCTTGTCGGCGAGGGACCGCAACACTTCGCGCGCCGCGCTTTTGGCCGCCTCGGGCGAAGGCGCCGCGACGTCGACCAAAATGAGCTCGACCGT
>Ga0210383_10002595_pt1 | contig 16292 bp, 19 predicted proteins | sample IncBWC14OmetaG_FD_160072 | JGI IMG/M metagenome (GOLD analysis project Ga0210383, IMG submission 160072) | Forest soil microbial communities from Barre Woods Harvard Forest LTER site, Petersham, Massachusetts, United States - Inc-BW-C-14-O ...
ATCCGGGCTGCTACATGGTTTCAGGGCCGGGCTGGAGCGGTACAACGCCTGCCGGTATCAAGAAGGTCTTCCCATCAGAGACGCAGTTCTCACGCGCCGTCATTCGCACCCAGTTGTTTAACCCAGGCGACATGGAGAATGTGAAAAAGATCCAAGCTGGTTACAAGGCACAAACGCTATCGGCCTTCACCCATCAACCACCGCCCGCTTCGTTACCCGCGCCTGATTTCCCTAAGTTCACGGATGATGCATTCAAGTTGGACTTTCCAGCGTATTTGAATTTCTTGCTCCAGTTCTGCCCAACACCTCCTGAAGAGACTGCGCTGCGGGCCAAGTTTGCAACGGTCGGAATCGAAGCTGGAAAACCGTTCGATTTGACGAAACTCTCCGAGGTGCAAAAGGGCGAGCTAGGCTTGGCCGTCAAGGAAGGCTATGAGGCGATTGAGAAAGCGAAACTCAACATCGGCAAAGAAATCAACGGTTGGAGCGTTGGTGCCGCGTTCGGCAACCGGGCGTTCTACAACGGCAACTACCTGCTCCGTGCTGGCTCAGCGTTGGCTGGCATCTACGGCAATGACGCGGTCGAAGCTATGTATCCCGCAGCTAAAGCTGCCAGCGACGGCCAGCCCCTTGATGGTAGCAAGCACAATTACACGCTGACTTTCGCCGCCGGACAATACCCTCCCGCAGTCCCAACAATGTTGAAGATCCAAACCAGCGGTTCGGCCAATCTAGTCCTAAGAGCGGCAAGCGCGATGAGGGCCAAGGTCGCGGCTAACAGGTCACCATAGGCGAGTCCGCGAGCGGAATACAGTGGCGGGCAACTGTGGGGAAACGACGCCGGGGATCAGCACCGCAAGACCTATGTACCTGAACCCGTGAAGCACCAGGATCGGTCTGAGTGCTTCTCCGCGTTCCCGTTTGCTCATTGCTGGCCAGATGTATTGTGCGGCAAAAACCCTCCACGCCAGCAAACCGAAGGCAACAGTAATGCCCGAGATCACAGGGATAGGCATGGTGGCTCCTTCCTCCGCCTAACCCGAATTACATTTCACGGACAGGCGAGTCACCAATAGTGATGATTCAAAGTGCCACCGAGATTCGTGCGGGCATCGGCGATGCGGAAAAGGCAACCCGGAATCACCGCAATGCACCTTAATTTGTTCCACGGCGATGGAAGACCACTTGGATAACTGGACATGAAGAAACCAGAATTGACGGGCGTGGAGTGGCTTGGACCCAAGTATGAGATGGACGATGCCAGTCATCGCTTCGGCAAGTGCTCTGATTGCCACGAGATCATCTGTGTCGAAAAGGCCATCACCGATGGACCGAGTACCCAGGGCGAAACCACAGAGAGGCTCCATAAAGCGTTTCGCATACACGTTAAGTTGAAGCACTCTGAGGATTTCAGCCAAGCCGCCGCCGTGAGAGACGCTACCGAGGATTAACGCCCCAAGAACGGAAACTCAATTCTGTGGGCCTTCGTCAACGAAGGCTAGGCAATACGATCCTTGGCTGACACATCCATTGCCAATGCCAGTTTGATTCTCTCGACGTGGAGGATTGCCAAACCTCCACGGACTGGAGCTTCGCAAACGTCAGCTCGTTGGGCATGGCAGCGGGGACAGACTACAGACATCGGGCTAAAGGCGAGGTATTCAGTAGGTTTTTCCAAGGGTATACACAGAGCAAGTTTCGAGGCAGCTAGTTTTCGCAGGCTCTCCGTATGCTCATGAAGAGCAACTTTCAAGTCCGTGATGACCGGATCCAAGTCAGTCGCAGACGCTACGACGGCTTCCGCACACAACCGGCGGATACGATCCTCTAGACGGCGAAAAGGCACGATACCTATGAGAATGCTATGGCCCTCCGTTCAATGCCATACAGTATTTCCAGTACGTTGCGAACCTCGAAACGGTGTTATTGATACTTGAGAACGTGGGAAATCAAAGCTCGGGGTGTTGACGCCTCGGGGGAGGTCGTTTCTCCCCGAGCTTTTTGTTTCAAAGAAAATGAGGATTATATGTTGGAGAATTTTGAGCGATGGCAACGACTAGCGGCCTGGCTTCGAAGCAACAAGATCCTGAGAGGTTGACGGAACTGGCGAGAGAGATGAACCTCGCTCTTTCGCAGAAAACAGCGAGCATAGAACCTTCGTTGGGCGAGACCAAGCATTTAGATTCCTAGCTCAGACAACCACCGGGCAGGGTGTTTAGCTGAAATCAAGTCTTGTGGGTTTTGTCCCGTTCCAGTATCCGCTTCTCCAGCTCTACAGACTGAGCGATCAGCAGTGCCGCGTGCTCCATCAGATCGACTGCCGTGTCGCGCAGCTTCTCAGCTTCACTTCGAAGTTGTTCAGAGGTTGGTTTCGGCATGTGCCATCATGTCACAACCATTGTCTAAAGATCGGTACGCTGTCGCACCGACCGGCAGAATGAAGCCGTATCGGTCCATCGTTGGTGAGCAATGTTGCTCCTTGGTCTACCGTTCTTGGCGGGGAGAACTTCAGTGATCTACCGTGCCTGGAGTCGCACTCCTATGCTGGATGAGTGAAGCGCCCATCACCGGCAGAGTTGCTCGGACTCGTCATAATCATCGTGATCTTTGCTGCCGGTCTCTTCATTCTTGTGTATTACCTCTAGAGCAGCGGGGACAGCGTGCGGGGGAGGTAAGGCGATTCCCGCTTGGTCCGGCGATAGGACCAATCGCCATCCCCACCAGAGCATACACCCCCAGCACCGGCAGATTTTGGCGCAATACGCTAATCGGGGTTGCCTTCGTTTTGCTTCTTCAGGATTGCGGGAGCGATGTAACGCAGCTTCTCCAGCGCGTTGTCTACAGCATGGCGTTTTTGATCTTGGTTGTACCGTCTCTCCTCATCCAGTAAAACTCGAAGACCGGAAAGGGCGTCTCCGATGGCCTGACGTTCATCGGCGTGTAATCCGGGCATCTGCTGAAGAGCTTCCATCCGCGCCACAATCGCAGCTTGGGCTGCTTCGATGCGGCCTGACATCTTGGCGTGCTCAAGTTCGACCACGGCTAGTCGATAGAGCGCGACCCAGTTTTCATCCTGATAATCGGCCATATCAATCTCACATTACTAAAATTGTAACGCCGATTGTGCGGTAGCGTACAGGATTGTGTAATGTTGACTGGGAAAGCCCACACGGTGCCGCAGTTTAATCTCCCTGGGGCGATGAGGTCAGCGTGGTCGTTTGCCTTGGGCGATTATTACGGTAGATCCTGATTGCGCTTCTCGTGACATGGATGGACACAGAAGATCGACTGGCCGGGATAGTCATCGCGGGTGAAGATGCCAGGACACGTCTCGCAATGGCCTTCAGCGCACTGATCGGATACCGAAGTCAGAACCTCTGGTTCTTGGCCGATACCGAAACGCGTGTATTGCACCCAACTATGATGCCACAGGCGGTGGACAAAGTGGAAGCAATGCTGTGGCGAGCAGTGTGTGTGAATCAAACTGACATTGGATCAAAGCAAAGAAAAAGTACCTGGCAGGATGGACGAAATTGATCCCACGGCTTCAGGATATCTGCCGAAGACTTGTGCGGCAGGCGAGATTGTGTCTGCGATTCGCCGAGTTTTGCGGGGCGAGTTGTATATTTCACCGACTCTGCCACCAAAGACCATCCGGTTCATAGAATGTCCTTGACAAAGACTTCGATAGGTCTATACTCCGCTCGTTTTAGGAAGTATCACGTCCAGTAGCATCAATCCTCGGCTTTCCCCGGCCTAGCGAAAATCCAACGCCCCGCTGAAACAGCGAGGTATGCCTAGGGAGAGCCTTATGCAAAACATTTCACTTAGTCGTTCAGAACGCGATCAAGAAGAAATCAGACGCAGTGCCGTTGAAGCCGCCAGGATCACGGTGTCTCCGATAAGTGTTGATAGATACTTAGATCCACCTTCAGATGCACTGTACGCTTTAGAGTTCGCCTACCATCTCTTGGGGGACGTGCGCGGCAAGACGGTTCTTGATCTTGGCTGCGGCTCCGGAGAGAACTTGATCGCGCTTGTCGATCGAGGCGCGAATGTTGTGGGGATAGATGTATCGCCGGACTTGATACGGCTATCCCAACAGAGATTGGATCTTGCCGGTAAGGTTGCTTCCCTCAGAGCGACGACAGCGTATGACACAGGTCTCCCCGATGAGTCCGTTGACGTTGTATTCGCTATTTCGGTGCTACATCATCTGGAACTGCCGGTTGCCCGAGAGGAGATCCGCAGGATATTACGCAAGGATGGCCGGTTCATTCTCAAGGAGCCGATTCGCTTTTCAAGAACTCTGAATCGGATGCGTACCCTTTTTCCCGCACGCGATGAGGTCTCTTCTTACGAGCATCCATTGAACCAGGCCGAGCTCGCTATCGTTACGGAGGGGTTCACAGTCATTGCCCAGCGGAGCTTTCGTCTCCCGTTTGTGCCGTTGCTTGGGGCACATCGACCTCATCATAACAAACGAATATGGGAAGCTGACCGCTGGTTGAACCAGCACTTTCCGAAACTGGAGCATTACGCCACCTCCAAAGTGATGAGCCTCCGAAGGTCGTATTAAGACCAACGCCCGAGAACGAAAAACCTTCACCCGAAATACGGGTAGTCAGTCACAGGAAGGAGAGGTGTTTAATTCCGTAGCGCGATGGTCTCTACCAAGTCGAGCAGTTCGATCTTGCGGAGGACGCGGCATTCAGCGCCAGCGATCTCTTCCGGGTAGTGTTCAGAGGTTGCCGAGAACAATAAATCGAAATCGACAATCGCCTTCAGTTCGCGTCGGAGTTGATCGAATCTGAGCATAAGATCAGCACATCATACTAAAACAAGCTGCGTTGAGTTCTACCCCAATGAGCTTGGCACCCATGAGGTGGCTGACCCTTCCCCAGAACAGCAGTAAAACTCAGCGCAGCGAAACATTATCACAAGCCAATGTGAGATGGAGGTTAAACTGGGGGACTGTGTTGTGCCAAAATCCTGCCGGTGCTGGGGTGTATGCTCTGGTGGGGATGGCGATTGGTCCTATCGCCGGACCAAGCGGGAATCGCCTCACCTCCCCCGCACGCTGTCCCCGCTGCTCTGGACGCGTCACTCAGGCCGAAGCTGCATCATCTCTGTCAATCTTCATCAGATGCAGTTTCCAGCGTCCATACCGATCATAGGGTTCGGCGCGGCCCATGTTTTGCAGTCGCCTGAGCGCGTCCTCGATGGTCTCTGGCCTCTCCCTCAAGCGGAATGCCAATTCTTTTGTTTCGACCATCACATACTGCATCGGGTTCTGGTAGTACGACCGGTGCATCCGACCGTGTTCAACGATGGTTTCCGCAAGTTGGAGCAGTTGGTCGGACTCTTCAAGGGTGAATCGCCTTTCAATTCGCAAGGCGCGCCTAATACGGCGTAACAGCCGTTCCAATCGGTCGCGCCCCATAGTCTATATAACGAAACTGCTACGCGAATCCCTTCTCGCACGGTATCGAAGATGCTGCCGGGATTTCGGCAGCGCCTGCCGAGGGGTCGGCAGGATGTGGCGCTGGACCTTGTCAACCGATAGACAAGGCTTGACTGTCCCATCAGGCTGCCGAGAAGTCATTGATTTCGTGCCTTCAATCTCTCCCAGTGCAATCGCCGCGCCATACTCAGCCTTGCTCTTACATCGTCCGGGAAATAATGCTCTCGGGTTCTCTTTTCAAGATATAAAGTCTTCTCGCGCCGTGTCACGAATGAACGAAGTTCATCGCAGAGACAGTCCAAGCTTGAAAGACGGATACCTTTCCTTAGCCATTTATGACCGGCGAATAGTTGGACTTCTCTAGTACTTGAAAATGGTGGCAGAATGTAGAAGGCCTCTAGGGTCTTGTTGTCAGTGCTGGCTCCTGCCATCAGCGATATCAGCCCCTTGTCGCGCCCAGGTTGGTGCAAAACCCATACGTGCCCGAGAATTCCCACCGGCCTTGAGCGGCACACTCGCACAGCGATTTTGCGACCATTCTTCAGTCGCAGGCAGTTTCTCTGGACGGGCCCGCGAGCGTGAACGAAGACTTCGTTCGGAAAAGTCTGGACTACTTGATTCATGAGCTCTGCCCGCAGTCGCTGAATCGCCATTCTGGTGCAAGCCGCTGGTCTTCTAGGCGACTCATATCCTACTAATGAGAAAGCTTTGGTAAGAGTACCAAAGCGCCGCTGGTAAGAACTTGCTGAGAGAGCCAGGGGCTCGTTACGAACAAGCGAACTCGACAGTTTCCCATGAATTGAAAGGAGTCGCTTGAGTGGCGCTAGCACTTGCTCGTCCGAGGGATTCCAGAGTCTACTTCGACGAATCTGCTGCGCGGTTTCAAATGTCTGAGCATCCACGATTGCTGGAAATGCATTTGCAAGAACGACCCATTCAGATTCCGGCGTCACCCTCTTAGGACCTCTTAATTTCGAGCTCTTACGGTTGTAGACGGCAGTTCCCCCATATTTCGGATGGCTTAAGACTCTACCGACATTTTGATGGCGCCACATCCTCCCGCCCTGCGGGGGCGGAACCCCCTGATGGTTGAGTTCGTCGGCAATATCTCGCATCGAGAAGCGACGCGAAATATACATTCTGAACATCTCACGAATCCATTGCAGTTCTTCTTCTGGGCCGAGGGACAACACAACCCGCTCGTTGGTCACGCTCTTCCATTCGCCCGGAGCCAATTCTTGCCGTCGTATACCGTCTTTGGAAACAAGCACTCTTCGTAAACCATATCCGGGTCTAGCTCCTACTCGAAAGCCCTTCCTGGCATTGCGGATGAGCGCCGCGAAAACTTTATCCGAAAGCTCACGAGAGTATTCGCCAGCCATTACCCGCTTTAGTGTTTTCAGGATCAGATTCGGTAAGTACCCATCATTCGAGAAATGCTCAGCACAGTAATGCACCGGTACTCCGGCGGCCTTACAGATAAATTCGTAGTGCGCAGCTTCGTCCGGGTCCTGAAACCGGCCCCAGCGGCTCACGTCGTACACAAGTATTGCCCGATACGAATGCTTCCCAGCTACGGCATCTTGTAGTAACTGCGCTAGAGCTGTCCTTCGTTTAAGTAGCAGGCCGCTCTTGGCATGATCGCAGTAGGTGTGAACAATTTCAAAGCCATTGCGATGTGCGTATTTGTCGATTTCTGCGATCTGGCAATCAATTGAATATTCTTGCCGGTCTGTAGACACACGGATGTACTGTGCGGCGGGTATGTTCTCCATTTTCCTTGCATCTCCTCGAACTCAGGGCGTTTTCTCCATCAGTTCCTCATACTTGGAAAAGAACGCGCAGTGGCTGTGCTCTCGATCGGCAGTACCGCCGTATTTCTTTAGATCCGCGAGCAATTTGCTGACTTCGTTTCACTCGTACAACGTATCCTCGGAAAAGAGCCCGGCAATTTCACCCCCGGGAATGTCTTCAGGAGGACCGACATGGATTCCAACGCGCGTGTGCCTGCGTCTCAATACTTACGGATGTCCACGGAGCACCAACGATATTCTCTTGAAAATCAGTCCGCTGCAATCGAGAAGTATGCCGAGAAACACGGCTTTTCGGTTATTCAAACATACTCGGACGCAGCAAGAACGGGAGTTGTTTTTCGGAGGCGCGATGGTCTTCGACGATTAATTCAGGATGTTGTACAGCGAGCTGCGGCCTACGAAGCAATTCTCGTATATGACGTAAGCCGCTGGGGGCGTTTTCAAGATTGCGACGAAGCCGCATACTATGAATTCCTTTGTAAATCTGCCGGCATCCCCGTTCATTATTGTGCGGAAAGCTTTTCAAACGATAATACGCTGCCCAACCTCATTCTGAAGTCACTGAAGAGAGTAATGGCAGCTGAATTCAGTCGAGAACTGGGTTGTAAGGTATACGCTGGCCAGAAAAGATTGGCTGCACTGGGGTATCGCCAAGGGGGTCCGGCTGGCTATGGCTTGAGACGGTTGTTGGTCTCTGAGGACGGAACCCCGAAACAAATTTTGCTCGCAGGCCAACGGAAGAGTATCACGACTGACCGTGTTATCCAGGTCGCTGGTCGTCCCAAGGAAGTGCGTTGCGTCAGGGACATCTATCAGATGTTTGTAGGGCAACAAATGAACTACACTGCGATTGCCAGCGAACTGAACCGGCGGCGGATCGCGTATTTTGGCGATGCACCGTGGAACGGGCGCGCTGTGCAAACGATCCTGACGCACCCCAGATACGTTGGTTCCAATGTTTATGGCCGGTCGAGCCAAAGACTCTATACATCGACTGTGATTCGTCCGAGATCGGAATGGACGATCGTCCCAAAAGCCTTTGAGCCCCTAATCGACGCGGCAACCTTCGCACAAGCCCAGGAGCGGATCGGCCTCTGGACTTGGAACAGATCTGACACAGCACTTCTTGATAGCTTGAAAACGATCATTGCCAAGGGAGGAAAGATCTCGGAGGCTCTGATCCTTGCAACACCCGGTGTTCCTTGTGCAACGACATACAGGGCGAGGTTTGGGTCACTCGTCAAGGCATATTCTCTATTGGACTACAAAACTACTTGGAATGAACAGCGATTGGAACAGAAACGTCGGGTCCAATCTATCCGTAGCGATCTGTTGAACCAAGTAGTAGCGCTCTCGCGAGGCGATGTGGCAATCGACATGAGTTCAACGCACCATACCCAGCTTCGCCTCCGAACGGGTCGGCTCGTGAGTGTGATCGTAGGACTTCTGTTCGAATACAGAGGTAAGCATCGATGGTTAGTGAAACCTGTGCCTGCCGAACGTCGACAAATCGCGCTCCTAGCGCGCCTCAACGACAGAAATGATGCCATACAAGATCTCATTGTGATCCCCCCAATCGTCGGGAGTGCCAGAAGTATGATCACATCGGAAAACGATGCGAGACTGCGATGCGAATTTCGTCTGGGTGATCTTGCAGACTTTTCCGAAGCGGTTCAGACAGTGGCACGGAGTGTACAAGCGGGATGACCTACGCGCGCCCCGCTCGCACGCACGCCCCGGCTCGCTCTCCTACCAGCGCGCGGGCTTCGGTTTCAAGTGCTGAGGGGTGTAGCATTTTCCCCTGAGTGCGTGTAACCCCGTCGAACCTATGGGGGAATAGTGTGTGGCGGGCGCAGGCATGTACATACCCCTCGTTTCTCGATCTCGATATCACATTATTAATACGATCGCGAGCGCTATGACATGCGTTTCGCCCGGGTCAGATGCGGAGAAGAGCGAGATGCGAATCGCGAAATCAGAACGGGGAGTGTCGGCCAATTCTCAATGAGTTTAAGCGCCTGACTTCGTCGGTTACTTTGCCTTGTTTTCGCGTAATACAAAGAAAAGCCGCCCGATGCCAATTCTTAGGAAGTCCTGATCGGTCACCGCTCCACCACCTGCTTCACACCATTCGACGTGCTACCTTCGAGGATTAGGTCACCGCCGTACACCGCCTTGATATGTGGCGTGCCCACGTGCAACGTCGAGGTCGTGAACGCCGCCGAACCACTATTCAATGATCCCGTTCCCAGTACCGTCGTGCCCCGCTCAAAAGTCACCGTTTCTCCATCCGGTGGCGCAGGAGTGACTACTGCCGTGAAGGTCACTGCTTCTCCATTAGTGGATGGATTCGGCGAAGAAGTGAGCACAGTCGTTGTCGTCCGAGCCGATGGATTGAGTTCGAACGCAACGCCGCAACCACCGGCGCCAGGGCAATTGCCGGACGCTCCACCCCCGTACGTCGTTCCGTAAAGGTTACCGCCGTCCAGAATCAAGGTGTCGGTCGGGTTACCGCCGTCCGTACCATCGAAAGACCAGACAGACGTCCATTCGTACCCGGAATCGCTGACCGCTAGCTCGAAGACACTGCCGCATCCGTCGTAGCAAGGCGAGTCTTCCCGGTTCGGAGGGTTTAAGACACCGAATGCTGTCGTGCTGTAAATGTTCCCGGATGAGTCGAGCACGATCCCCGCCTTGGGATTGGCGCCATCGTTCCAAATGGAGGAACGAAGAATCTCCTCCGTGTACTCTCCAGCTGAAGGTGTCAGCTTCCAAGCCGTTCCAAGGCCTCTTGTGGCGCCGCCACTAACCGTCGTGCCATAGACACTTCCAGCGCTGTCGAGGACAGGAGTCCCTTCGGGATCCGATCCGTCGTTCGGGGCGCCTTTGAAGGTGTGAAGGATGATCGCATTCCAACCCCCACTTCCGTTTGATGACAACTTGAAAACATGGCCATTTCCCACGTCATCGGCGCCGTAGAGGTTGCCGGAGCCGTCTATAGTTAACCCGGCATAGCCGCCGCTATTGTAGATGACCTGTTCACTCCAACCGCCACTACCGTTCGGGGACAACTCGTAAACCGTTCCCATTCCGCTGCCTCCGCCATAAGTTGTGCCATAGAGGTTTCCCTTCGGGTCCAAAGTAAGCCCAGAGAACGGGAAGGCACCGTCCGGGTTTGACATGAAACTGTACAGGACCGTTTCGCACCAGCCATTACCGCTGTTGCTGCCGTTTGGGCAGCCTCCGCCCGGTTCGGGGCTCAACTCGAACACGAGGCCGTATCCAGAATAAGGGCCAGATGCGAAAAGGCCGCCGTAGTAAGTTGTCCCATAGAGATTTCCGCGGCCGTCGAGAGTCACATAGGAGTAGGGGTACGACCCATCTGCGCAGTTCTGCCGGGAACAAAAGCTGTATAAGACAGTTTCGTTGTAGCCGCCGGCCCCGTTTGGAGAAAGCCGATAGACGGTACCATACATATTCCCGCCGCCCAGCTGGGTTGTACCGTAGAAGTTGCCTGCGCCGTCGGGCATGAGGCTAGACGCCGGATTCTCACCGTCTGCACAGTTCGGCTGCGAACAGAAGTTGTAGAGCACGGTTTCGGGTTGAGCGTGCGCTCGTGGAAAAGCAACCAGCAGCAACGTGGAAAGTACAGCTAACGTCAGAACGCCTCGCATATCCCTCTCCTCATCTCTGATTTGGGACGCTTGACTTACTCGTGACTCTTCGGCATCGCATATCGCCACCAGTTAGAAAAAGCGTGGTGGCTTTTCTGTAGCCCTTACGTACCTACGGAGTGAACTCGAACGCGACCCCGCATCCGTCAGCATACGGACAAAAGCCGCCGAGGCCACCGTTGTAGGTCGTTCCGTACAGATTGCCGCCGTCCAGAATCAGGCTGGTCACGGGATCAGCGCCATCCGCCAAAGTGAAAATCCAAAGAAGCTCATTTTTGTAGTGGGTCCTTTTGGGGAGCCTTGCGAGTTCGAACAGTGCGCCGCAGCCATCGTTCACACCCCCTTTTTCTGTGCAGTACGAGGAGCTGCCGCCGTATGCTGTCGTGCCATAGATGTCTCCGGATGAATCGAGCACAACCCCGGCCCAGGGGTTGTGGGGCAGTCGAATTGAGAAGCAGCATCCGATGACTCCGGGTCCAGAATGGAAGGAAGTAAGAATCTCCTCGGTATACTCTCCGGCCGAAGGAGTCAGCTTCCAAACCGTGCCGCATCCCAGGTCAGAGTTGCAAGTCCCGATACCGCCATAAAGGGTCGTGCCATAGAGATTTCCGGCGCTATCGAGCGTCGGAGTGCCAGAAGGGTAGCTGCCATCCTTCGGGTGGCCTGCGAAGACGTGAAGGATGGCCTCGCACCAACCGTTGCCCGTATAGCTGCCACCTGGGCACCCGCCGGGCGGTTGGGGGCTTAGTCCGAACACAGTGCCAGCCGCGTAAGTGCCGCCATTTTCGGTCGTCGCGTAGAGGTTTCCGTTCATGGCTTGCACCTGCCCGTCGGGGTAGGCGCCGTCAGCGCAGTTCGACTGGGCGCAAAAGCTGTAGATCACAGACTCACTCCAGCCGCCACTGCCGTTCGGGGACAATTCGTAAACCGTTCCCATCCCGCGGCCTCCGCCATAAGTTGTGCCATAGAGGTTACCGGACGGGTCCCTGGTGAGCCCGGAAAACGGGGAGGCACCCTCGGGATTTGACATGAAACTGTGCAAGACCGTTTCGCACCAGCCATTACCAGAGTTACTGCCGCTTGGGCAACCACCGCCAGGCTCGGGGCTCAGCTCGAACACGACGCCATATCCGTTAGAACCATCGCCGCATCCTGAGGCGACACCTTGTCCGTTAGCTCCACCGGAGCACGCTGTCCCATAGAGATTGCCGACACCGTCGAAAATCACGTTAGAAGTTGGGTTATTACCATCTGCGCAGTACGGCAGGGAACAAAAGCTGTACAAGACCACCTCGTTGTAGCCACCGAACCCGTTTGGAGAAAGCTCAAAGACAGTGCCATTCATATTTGCGCCGCCCAGCTGGGTGGTCCCGTAGAAGTCGCCTGCCCCGTCGGGCGCGAGGCTAGACGCCGGATCCTCACCGTCTGCACAGTTTGGCTGAGAACAAAAATTGTAGAGCACAGTCTCCGTCTGGGCATGCGCTGAGCGAGCGGCAAATGTGGTCAAACATAGAAACAAGCAGATGAAATGGATACATTTCATGGGAATGTCCCTCGCATTCTGAGTGTTGTGAAGCGTGGCCCGGCTCGGCTGCCGATGGGGGTGGGAATTTCGCGGGAGTCGAGAACGGGAGGATTGTCCTCCACATGCAGTCGGCGGTCAAGATGAAAGTTCTTGTACGAAAATTTCTTGCAGATAGCTTGAGCCACCGGGAAATTATGCGTGGGATCCAAATGTTTTCCGACACGAAAACACTCCGGTACAAAGTAACGAGGGTGGAAACGGGTAAGTCAATGAAAGGAGTGGAGTTGGCAGTGCCTCGAAAGGGTTATAACATCGGGTCTCTAACAATGCTGGCGCTGCCAAACAGTTTTTGAGCGTACTACTCCGTTCACTCCGAAAGGGCGCGCCATTTCTCTCTCGCTGAAGGTCCTGCCATACCAACCAAGGCGCGGATTCACGGACTCATACGCCAGAAAGTGTTGGCAGCGCCAGCATTGTTATAGAGGCGATGTTGCGATAGTTACCCACGATACTCCGGTAGTGAAATTGTTTTGCGCATTGACGCGAACGCGGATTGAGACGGATAATCAGGGCCTTTGTCGGTGTAAGAAGGAAATACCCATTCAAATCTACGGCGAACCGTTCCACCACCAAGGTGAGTCTCAGAAGAGATTATTGAGACTTAACGAGGAGTACCACTATGAAATACACCCTCAGGAGTTTGTTGTTGATATCCAGTCTGGCGGTCGTTGTCGCACAAGCTCAAATCTCCAAGTTCCAGCACATCATCGTGGTGTTTCAGGAGAATCGGACGCCGGACAATCTTTTTTATGCTCTTTGTGCTAAGTTTCGCTGCAGCACTAAGCCGGACAGAAAGCAGTACAATATTCAGACCGCCAATTGGCTCGATGAAACCGCGCCTACTGGGGTTACTCAACCCACTGGGGTTGCGCTCGCGAACTACTACGGCGTCGGCCATGGCCACGTTGCGTGGAAGAAACAGTGCGACCTGAATACCATCATCAATCCACCTCAATGCCGAATGGATGGCGCAGCCTTCACAAGCGCAAACCGAGGTGCGTTCGCATTTGTGATCAATACGACGAATACGAAGTATCCCAACGGAGTACTAACCCCCTATCTGACGCTGGCAACGCAGTACGGGTGGGCCAACTTTATGTTCCAGACGAACCAGGGTCCGAGCTTCCCAGCGCATCAATTTATCTTCGGAGGAACTTCCGCCCTGGATGCAAGCGGTGACGCAGCGGGGACATTCCTCTCGGGAAATCCCAACGGGCCGGCTGGGTGTTATGCCCAAGATGGGGAGCATATCCAATTGATTAACTCTGCCGGAGTAGAGAAAACCCTCACAATCGACTATGCCACGGGTGTTACCCTCTGTATGACGCGAACCACAATGGCAGATCTGTTGGACGGTGCCCAGGTCGGCTGGAGGTATTACAGCCTGAAAGGGAGCGGCGCGGATTTTGGCGGCTTCACATGGACGGCTCCCAACGCGATTCAGGCGATCTGCGAGCCGGATACGAGCCACATGAATTGCACCGGGAGCGAGTGGGTTAGTCACGTGGACCTGAATCCGCCGGACGTTCTGAGTGATATGGGAATGAAGGGCAGTCCCTGCAACCTACAGGGAGTCAGTTGGGTAATCCCAAGGGGGGAATACTCTGATCACGGAGGAAGTTGGGGTGGCCCTGATTGGGTCGGGAGCATCGTGAATGCACTGGGTACGAGTCCGTGTCTGAACCCTGACGGCAGCAGTTATTGGAATACGACTGCTGTCGTGGTTACCTGGGATGATTGGGGCGGCTTTTACGACCACGTCCCACCACCCATTCTGCCTTTCCCAGAGGGAGGTTACCAGACGGGTTTCCGGGTACCGCTGATCTTTGTCTCCGCCTACACTCCGGCGGGCTACATCGATAACCTGACTTACGATTTCGGCTCTGTCCTGCGATTTATCGAAAAGAATTTCGGCCTTGGGGAAGGTGCCCTTGGTTTTGCCGATAGCCGTGCGACCACCGATTTCACTACGTTTTACAATTTGGCCAACACTCCCCGACCATTTACAAAAATTCCGACGGTGCAAACGGGCGTCGACTTCTTGGATGACAAGACACCGCCGACGGCTCCAGACGACGAGTAGAGTATCTCGCGCTTATGCTCTGGCGAATCCGGAAGTGCTGTGACGACGGGGGCGAAAAGCCCCGTCCGAAACGACGGGGGATCGGTAAAGGAAATACTTGAACTCGGATCAGACCAGCAAATGTTTGGCGTATCGGAAACTGCTAAGTGCTACAGGAAGCTTTAGCCAACTGTAATCACCTCTTTTCAGCAAACAACTAATCGGGGTAGCTGCTCACAACCGGTCGTCAATGAGCGATATCGCGGCTTTTCGTCAGTCCCCGTCATTGCATTTGCGGTGAGTCGCGCGAAGATTTCATTCGTCCCACAACTTCCGTACGTCTCATCAGAGTCAGTTCGCCTGGAAGAAACTTTGCCGGCGAATGCTTTCATCGTCTCGCGGTAGTCGATGCTCGTGACCTTGCCGTCGTTCAGCCTTGCTGGGCGAGGGCCGACCGCAACCCATCCGTTGGTTACTTAAGTATTTTCCGCTTGAGCTTTGCGTGCCTTTCCACCTCGGGCTCTATTGTGCAGTCGCCTGAACCGTCTGAACCGACTGTCCCGCGCCTGTTTTCATCTACTTCGCGTCGGAAACACCGGTGGACACTGGCGCGCACGAATCCGTACATGCCGCGCCTCTGTGTACTAACGCGTTCCGGATGAACTTCTGATATCTGGGAGCCCCTGGCCCATCCCGATAGATTCAGCATGAGGACAATCGACTAGTCCCCCAATCTGTAGAGTCGAGGGCTCAATGTTTGAAACTGCGGCGCCATTTGAAACCGAAGATGCACTCTTAGAATATAATTCCAGATTTTCCCTGGCGCTCGCACAACGCTTAGGCGTAGCCATACTCCTGTTGTCGGTCGCACTGCTGACCAGCTCTTGCGGCGTGTTGGCGAACGCCACGGGCTCCCAGAATGGGTCTCAGGACGACCTGAAGGTATCGGGAAACCTTCCCACGGGTACGGTTTCTCTGCAGTACAACGCTGTGCTCGCAGTCAGCGGCGGAACCCCCCCCTACTATTTTTCGGTCAAAACTGGTGTTCTTCCGCCGGGCATCAGTTTGAATCCGGCCACCGGGACGTTGTCGGGCACGCCCACCACTGCGGGAAATTTCTCTTTTGAAGTGATTGCCACTGATGCACCGCGTCCCGATCAGGGTAGCCAGACGTTCGCCATTGCCGTGAGTGGTGGAGGAGGAGGCGGTGCGGGAGCCGGGAGTATAATTGTCGCCGTTTCTCCGACCAGCGCAACCCTGGTCTCGAGTCAGACGCAGCAGTTCACCGCCTCAGTGACGGGCACGTCTAACACAGCTGTGACTTGGTCAGCAACCGCCGGTTCAGTAAGTACCACGGGTCTTTACACCGCGCCAACGGTCAACTCCCAAACCAACGTGGCGGTCACGGCAACAAGTAATGCCGACAAGTCGAAGTCAGCCAGCGCAGCAGTCACAGTTGACACCGTGGCTAAACTGCAAATTACTACTGGGAATCTTCCCCCGGGCCAGCAGGGAACTCCCTACAGCGAAGCGTTCACCGCGACTGGTGGAACCACGCCTTATAGCTGGAGCGTTTCTTCAGGCAGCGTTCCTCCAGGAATTACGCTGAGTGGGAGCGGCAGCTTCGGCGGCACGCCTGCAGCCGCTGGGACATTCAATTTCACGGTCATGGTAAGGGATATCAAGAGCAACA
>Ga0210383_10002596_pt1 | contig 16287 bp, 14 predicted proteins | sample IncBWC14OmetaG_FD_160072 | JGI IMG/M metagenome (GOLD analysis project Ga0210383, IMG submission 160072) | Forest soil microbial communities from Barre Woods Harvard Forest LTER site, Petersham, Massachusetts, United States - Inc-BW-C-14-O ...
AATGGCTTTCTGCTTCGCCGGGTCGGATTCCTTGGCGAACTGGTCGCGGAACTTCTCGATGGTCGGATCGCAAGGCCAGCCGAACATGGCCTTGTCGCACCCGGCGTTGAAGAAGCCGGCCATCACTGGGTTCAGGATATCGGCCGCCACCCACGAAGTGAGGAAGGCATGCCAGCCGCCCTTGTCCGGCGGGTCCTTCTTGGTGCGGCGGGCGACCAGCGTCTGCCAGTCCATCGACACCAGGTCGACCTTGAAGCCGGCGCGCTCCATCAGCGCCTTGGCGACGGGCGCGAGGTTGGTCAACACCGGCAGGTCGGTCGACTGCATCAATACGATCGGAGTGCCGTCGTAGCCCGCTTCCTGGAGGAGCTGCTTGGCCTTGGCCGTGTTGGCATCCAGCACGTCGGCCATGCCGGCGTCGCTGGCCAGCGGCGTGCCGCAGACGAACGGCGCCTTGCAGAGCTTGTAGTATTTGGGGTCACCGATCGTGGCCTTGAGGAAATCCTCCTGGTTGAAGGCGACGAACACCGCGTGGCGAATCTTCGGATTGTCGAATGGCTTGGCGGTGCTGTTGAAGCGGAAGGTGTACTGGTTGCCGGTCGGGTTGCCATTGAACAGCTTGATGTTCTTATCCTGGGCGAGCAGCGGCAGCAGGTCGTGCCCGGGCGCCTCGATCATGTCGATCTCGCCGTTCTGAAGGGCGGCGATTTGGGTCTGCGCGTCGGGCATCGCGATCCACTCGACCCGATCGACCTTGACGACCTTGCCGCCGGCCAGGCCCGACGGCGGCTCGGGGCGCGGCTTGTATTTGGGGTTCTTGACGTAGACTGTCTTCTCGCCCGGCTTCCACTCGTCGGCCTTGAAGATGAACGGACCGGATCCGATCACATCCTCGACCTTGATCTGCTGCATGGGATCGGTTTCGGCGACACGCTTGGGCATCATGAAGGGCACGTTGGACGACGGCTTGCCGAGCGACTGGAGCACCAGGCCGTACGGCTCCTTCATCTTCATCTTGAAGGTCTTGGGATCGACGATCTCGAAATCCAGCACCGAGTCCATCATCTTCTGGCCCATCGAATCCCTGGCCGCCCAACGCTTGATCGAGGCGATGCAGTCTTCCGAGGTGACGGGCTTGCCGTCATGCCATTCCAGGCCGTCGCGCAGGGTGAAGGTCCAGGTGAGCTTGTCGGCCGAGACATCGTACTTGTCGACCATCTGGGGCTTCACATCGAACTTTTCGTCCATCGCGAAAAGCGTGTCCCACACCATGTAGCCGTGATTGCGCTGGATGTAGGCGGTGGTCCAGATCGGATCGAGGATCTTTAGGTCCGAATGCATCACGACCTTGAGCGTCTGCGCCTCTGTCGGCGCCGCGCCCAGCAGGCCGGCGACGCTGGCAGCCGCTACGAAGGTCGCAAACGACTTCCTGAAATCGAACATGAAACACCACACTCCCTATTGCGCGGGCTTCTTTGCAAGAATCGAGCCGCTGTCCGCGGACAGTAGCAGCCGAAGGCCCCCCTCTGACAAGCCGATTCAGGTCGCGCGCACATAAGCCTGGAGCACGTCCCGCCCGACTGGAATCAGTCGGGCGGGAGGTCGTGCTCTAGAATCTTTAGAATCTAGAGCAGCTTCCCCCGATCGCAGGGAACCGCAGGCGGTTCCCTGCGATCGGGCGCTGCTCTAATGCGGCCGATTGATCGCTTTTTCCAGGAGTTCGAGCACGCCCTCGGACGCCGCGGTGGCGACGATGTCGCCAAAGCCCGCCCATGAGCCCTTGGCGGCGGCAAGCGGCACCGGATTGGCCTGCTCGAGGTCGCCGACATTCTTGCCGGCGGGATCCTTGAGCAGCCATTTGACGACGAGCTGGCCCTTCTGTTCGTCGATCGGCGTCAGGCTCACCTTGCCGACCACGGTGAAGACATCGGGGCCGCCGGCGTCGACGATGACGATCTTGCTCGACCCCAGGGCGCGCCGCATGCCGGAGTAGAGCTGCCGGTTGCCGTCGGACGGCGCGCCGGTCACTTCCGCCACCATCACCTTGACCTGCGGCTGCTGTTGCGACGCCGGCGTCGGTGCCGAACCCGGCACGTTCGCCGATGCCATCGCCGTCGCGACGTCAGGGGGCGGCTCCTCCGGCACGCTCATGCCGGCGGCGACCTGGCCGGGCGAGCGCGCCTGGTATGTCGGTGGCTTGCCGATCAGCGTCGCCACGCGCGGGGCGGCCTGCTGGGCGATGCGCGACACCAGCCGCTCGCTCGCCTCGGCATAATCCTCCGGTCGCGCGCGCGTCTTGCTGGTGGCGGGTTCCTGGGATTTGGGCGCGCCGTCGATGCGCCAGTCGATCTGGATCTCGATGCCGGACTCTGCATCGCGTGTGCTCATCGTGCCGCTCAGCTGGATCGGTGCCGCCGCCGGCTGGACCGCGGCCACGATGCCGTAGGACTGCAGCTCGATGGCGAGCGCCGCCGCCACCCGGTTCGCCATTGCCGGCAGCATGTACTTGGGCGGTGCGATCGCCAGCTCGACCTTGTCCTGCGGCATTTGCCGGACCGGCGCCTCACTGTCGTCGTGCTCGAATGGCCGGGGCGGCTGGCCGCATGCCGCCAACGTCAAAAGGCAGAGGAGCGTCGCAACGGGACGCCTCATAGCATCGCACACGTTGCGATCACGCCGAGCAGGCAGACGAATACCAGGATGATCAGATAGGGCACGTCAGGCTCTGAGGGTTATCGCCGACAGTCCCCGGCCGTAATCGCGCACACCCTTGAGCGTGTTGCGGCGGTAGCTGAAGAAATCGTCGCGCGCCGCCAGCGTGTCGTGGCCCGTGGCCTGCGCCGCGACGCCGAGGCGCGCGATGCGATGCGCCAGGTAGCCCGCGAGATCGAACAGGAAGTGGCCGGCGCGCGGCGCCTTGCGAAAGAAGCTGCCGTTGGCTTCGTCCTGCGCCAGGAACGGCGCGGGGAATTCGGGGCCGACCTCGTAGGAGTCGCGACCGATGCAGGGGCCGATCGCGGCCCGCATCCTTTCGCGTTTGGCGCCCAGCCGCTCCATGGCGGCGATCGTGCTGTCGACGACGCCTCCCAGCGCGCCTTTCCAGCCGGCATGGGCGGCGCCGATCACGCCGGCGCCCGGGTCGGCCAACAGCACCGGCGCGCAATCGGCCGCCAGCACGCCCAGCACGACGCCTGGCCGGTCGGTCACCAGCGCGTCCGCCTTGGGCGCGCCGGGCGAGCGCCAGCGCTGCTCGGCGACGGCGAGCACCTCGGTCGAATGGATCTGATGCACCGTCAAAAGCGCGCCCTCGCCGAGATCGAACGTCGCTGCGGCGCGGCGGCGGTTTTCCCGCACGTTGTCGGGCTGATCGCCCGAGCCATAGCCGCAATTGAGCGACGAATAGAGCCCGGCGCTCACGCCGCCGCGGCGGGTGAAGAAGCGATGCTGCACGCCGTCGAGCTCGGCAAGCGTTGTAGCCTGGATCATGTCGCGTCCGAGGGGCCGTCGGGAAACCCGGCCGGCGCGGCGCTTCTGCTGTCGCCCACGGCCAGGACGCGGAACAGGGTGCCCATTTGGTCGGGCCCGATCAAGCGCGCCAATGCCGCGTCGATGGCGCGGCGCCCGGCCTCGCCGGCGCGGGATTTCAAGGTCTCTGCACGCTGCATGATGCCCAGACGCTGCAGAAACTCGCCCTGGCCGACCGGCCCGAAGGTCGGCATGCCGGTGGCCTGGGCGAGGGCTTGGAGGTCGACATGCGCGCTCAGGTCGGTCTCGCCGGGCCGCTCGAGCACGTTCGCGCGGCGATGCCCGCGTACGGCCTGCAGCGAGGCGCCGTGAGTCCCGCCCTCGTAGCCATAGTCGACGATCAGCGCCCAGCCGCCGTCCCGGCGCAGTCGCGCACCGATCGCGGCGGCGACGGCGCGGCCCGCCTCGGAGATTTCCGCCTGCGCGCCGGCCGGTGCATCGGCCAACACCGAGGCATAGGGCGTCACCCCGGGCGCGAGCGCTAAACGCAGGGTCTCGCCGTCGTCTTGCAGCCCGACCATGCGCTCGACCCAACCGCGCGATGTCTTCTCGAACTGGCGCACCGGCAGGGCGTCGAAGAACTCGTTGGCGACCAGCAGCATCGGACCGGTTGGCACGTCCTCGAGGCGGGCGTGCCAGGTCGCGGCGACATCGCCGAGCGCCATCCGCTGCAAAGCCTGCAGCCGGTCGTTGATCTCGACCAGATGAAGGTCGATCGCGGCATGGAAGCCTGCGATGCCGCGCGTGGCGCGCAGTGCATCGGCCATCAGGGTGCCGCGGCCGGGGCCCAGCTCGACCAGGCGCACCGGCCGCGGCCGGCCCATCGCCAGCCAGCGCTCGGCCAGCCAGGCGCCGAAAAGCTCGCCGAACATCTGGGAGATTTCCGGCGCCGTCGTGAAATCGCCGGCCGCGCCCACCGGCAGCGCGTGACGATAGTAACCGAGGTGGGGGTGGCCGAGCGCTTCGGCCATGAAGTCGGCGATCGAGATCGGGCCGGTGAGCGCGATGCGCCTTGCGATCAGTCGGCCGAGCTCCGTGGTCACGGCCAAGGGCTCGCGCTACGGGGGATCACGACAAGGCGGGTCGCCGATACGCCCGGGCGATCAGCCAGCCGCCGAAGGCCAGCACGGGAACCGACAGCAACATGCCCATGGTGAGCCATTGTCCCACGAGGTAGCCGAGATGGGCATCGGGCTCGCGGAACAATTCGCCGACGATGCGGGCCACGCCGTAGCCGACGCAGAACACGCCGGTCAGCAGGCCGGGCCGACGCCGGCCGTCGGTGAGACGCCACACGGCCAGGAGCACGAGCAACACCACCACGCCCTCGAAGAACGCCTGATAGAGCTGGCTGGGATGGCGCGGCAGCGGGCCGCCGCGCGGAAAGATCATGGCCCACGGCACGTCGGTGACGCGGCCCCACAGCTCGCCGTTGATGAAGTTGGCCAGCCGGCCGAAGAACAGGCCGATCGGCACCACGAGGGCCACCAGGTCCGACAACATGAACGGGTCGACCTTGTTGCGCCGGGCGAAGGCCAGGATGGCGACGACGACGCCCAAAAGCCCGCCATGGAACGACATGCCGCCTTCCCACAGGGTCAGGATGGCGAGCGGGTTGGCGGCGTAGAATAGCGGCTTGTAGAACAGTACGTAGCCCAGCCGGCCGCCCAGGATGACGCCAAGGGCGGCCCACAGCAGGAAGTCGTCGATCTTGACCGGCGAGAGCAGCTTGGGCGGCTGCTCGCAGACGCGCCGCATGATCTGCCAGCCGATGACGAGGCCCGCGATGTAAGCCAGCGCATACCAGCGGATGGCGAAGGGCCCGAGCTGGACCAGCACCGGGTCGATCTCGGGATAGGGGATCAGGAGAGTGTTCATTGGGCGAGGGTTATAGCCGGCCGATGGCAGCCGAAGAATGGGCGCGACCGCAAAATGGGCGCGGCGCCGGTCTTTGAGGACCGGCGCCGCTGAGAACAATCCGAACGATACGAGACTTTTTCTTATACTTTTACGAGAGGGGGCGTCGGACGGTTCTTTTCCGGGTCAGGCTTCGCCGACCGTCTCCAGGATCGAGGCGGTGAGCGCGTCGGCGGGGGTCTTGCCGGCCCATACGACGTATTGAAAGGCGGGATAGAAGCGTTCGCTTTCGCTGATCGCGACCTCGACGAGGTCGTTCAGCTGCTCGGGCATCAGGCCTGCGGTGCCGCGCAGCGGGATGGCGTGGCGGAACATCGGCAGGCCTTCGTCGGTCCACAGATCGAAGTGGCCCAGCCACATCTTCTCGTTGATCAGCGCCAGCAGGACGTGGATGTCGGTATGGCGCTCGCTCGGAATGCGGACATCGTAGGCGCAGGTGAAATGCAGGGCCTCGACGTCGTCGCGCCAGCTGAAGAACATGCGGTAGTCGCACCAGCGGCCGGCGACTTCGACGGCGATCTCGCGGTCCGATGTGCGATCGAAAGGCCAGTCGTTGGCGGAGACGACCTTTTCGATCATCTCGAGCGGGTTGAGATCGGCTTTCCGTCTGGTCCGCTCATGTCGCGATAACGCCATCGACCCACTCCCCAACCATTCCGCCTTGCGGTTCCTCATGAAACCATTCTTGGAGGCGGGTGGCCGACATATCGTGGTGGGCACCCAACAACCCACAAGCAATAGAGTGCCATAAGGGTGAGTCGGGACGCAATAAGAAATCGAGCGGAAATCGGGGAAAGAGTCAGCGATTCCATAAATTTAATCCCCAGCGCTAAGATTCGAGTCGCAGAATTTCGCAGGCCGAATCGCGCTGAATTGCCGACTTTCTGGGCATATTTGGTTGGGCCTGCGGATCTTCCCTATCGCGCAGCGTTCGAAGCCCTTGGCATACGCCTTGCGTTCGATGGCCCCGAAGCGCTCGCCAGCAGCGCGTCAAACAGGAGGCTCGTCGATGTTCAAGGATCCCTTCGATCCCCAATCCCGGCTCGGCCGGCGCTGCCGTTGCGGCGGCAATCATCCGGCGCCGGAGCATGGCCGACTGACGGCGGTGCCGGCGGGCGAGGAGGCGCGGTGGAACCGGGTCGTCGATGCCGCGGTCCTGCGCGCCGTCTTCCCGGTCGACGCCCAGCGCCGCCTGTTCCTGAAGACGGTCGGCGCCGCCACGGCGATGGCCGCGATTTCCTCCGTGCTGCCGCTCGCGGCCGCGCGCGAGGCCTTCGCCCAGGGCGGTGCGCCGGAGAAGAAGGATCTCAAGGTGGGCTTCATCCCCATCACCTGCGCCACGCCCATCATCATGGCCCACCCGATGGGCTTCTATGCCAAGCACGGGCTCGACGTCGAAGTGGTGAAGACGGCGGGCTGGGCGGTCATCCGCGACAAGTCGCTGGCCAAGGAATACGACGCCTCGCACATGCTCTCGCCCATGCCGCTCGCCATCTCGCTGGGCGTCGGCTCGAACCCGGTGCCGTGGACCATCCCGGCGATCGAGAACATCAACGGCCAGGCGATCACCCTGGCGATGAAGCACAAGGACAAGCGCGACCCCAAGGACTGGAAGGGCTTCAAGTTCGCCGTGCCGTTCGACTACTCGATGCACAACTACCTGCTGCGCTACTACGTGGCCGAGCACGGGCTCGATCCCGACAAGGACATCTCGATCCGCTCGGTGCCGCCGCCTGAGATGGTCGCCAATCTGCGCGCCGACAATATCGACGGCTATCTCGGGCCCGACCCGTTCAACCAGCGGGCGGTCTATGACGGCGTGGGCTTCATCCATCTCCTCACCAAGGAGCTGTGGGACGGCCATCCGTGCTGCGCCTTCGCCGTCAGCAAGGAATTCGCCGGCCAGAATCCCAACGCCTATCGCGCGCTCCTGAAGGCGATCATCGAGGCCACGACGTTCGCGTCCAAGGCCGAGAACCGCAAGGAGATCGCCAAGGCGATCGCGCCGCAGAACTACCTCAACCAGCCCGAGACCGTGCTCGAGCAGATCCTGACCGGCACCTATGCCGACGGCCTGGGTTCGGTGAAGAAGGACCCTAACCGCATCGACTTCGATCCCTTCCCGTGGAACCAGTTCGCGATCTGGATCCTGACCCAGATGAAGCGCTGGGGGCAGCTCAAGGCCGATGTCGACTACGCCAAGGTGGCCTCGGAGGTCTTCCTCGCCACCGATACCGCCGCGATGATGAAGGAGATGGGGCTGGCGCCGCCCGATCCGGTCAAGAAGACGATCGTGGTGATGGGCAAGCCCTTCGATCCCGCCAAGCCCGACCAATACGTCAACAGCTTCGCCATCAAGCGGAGCTGAGGGCGTGCCGTCGGTGAGAAATTCGCTGGGATTGCGGGCGGCGGCGCTGTCCCTGCTGATCTTCGTCGGCATCGTGGCGGTCTGGCAGGTCGCCACCATGCCGACAGCCGGCAGCGGCGCGGCGATGGATCCGGAATACGCCAAGCTGGTCGGCGCCGCCGCGGCCGGCGGCTCGAAGTCGGCCATGCCGACGCCGGCCCATATCGGCGGCACGATTTTCAAACACCTCAGCGATCCGTTCTACGTGCGCGGCAGCAACGACAAGGGCATCGGCATCCAGCTCGCCTATTCGCTCGGCCGCGTGCTGCTGGGCTTCGCCCTGGCGGCGCTGGTGGCCGTGCCGTTCGGCTTCCTGATCGGCATGTCGCCGCTGGTCTATCGCGCGCTCGACCCTTTCATCCAGATCCTCAAGCCGGTGTCGCCGCTCGCCTGGATGCCGCTTGCGCTCTACACCATCAAGGACAGCGCCATCTCCTCGATCTTCGTGATCTTCATCTGCTCGATCTGGCCGATGCTGATCAACACCGCGTTCGGCGTGGCGAGCGTGCGTCGCGAATGGCTGAACGTGGCGCGCACGCTCGAGGTCGGTCCGTTGCGCACCGCCTTCAGGGTCATCCTGCCGGCAGCGGCGCCCACCATCATGACCGGCATGAGGATTTCCATCGGCATCGCCTGGCTGGTGATCGTGGCCGCCGAGATGCTGGTGGGCGGCACCGGCATCGGCTACTTCGTGTGGAACGAGTGGAACAACCTCTCGATCGCCAACATCGTGACCGCCATCCTGCTGATCGGCCTGGTCGGCCTGCTGCTCGACCAGGGCCTGGCGTGGCTCACCAAGCTCGTGACCTACCCGGAGTAGGTCGCATGGAACGCCCGCTGATCAGTGTCGAGGGCCTGGCGCGCCGCTTCGGCGACAGCGCCCAGCCGGCGGTATTCGAGAACATCTGGTTCGGCGTCGATCGCGGCGAGTTCGTCTGCCTGATCGGCCATTCCGGCTGCGGCAAGACCACGATCCTGAACGTGCTGGCCGGCCTCGACCAGCCGAGCGAGGGCGCCGTCATCGTCGACAACCGCGAGATCGATGGGCCGAGCCTCGACCGCGCCGTGATCTTCCAGGGCCATGCCCTGCTGCCCTGGCTGTCGGTGATGGGCAACATCGCCTTTGCCGTCGCCTCGCGCTGGCCGGCCTGGGACCGCGCCCGGGTGCAGGGCCATGCGCGCCGTTTCATCGATCTGGTCGGGCTGCAGGGCGCCGAGATCAAGAAGCCGTCGCAGCTCTCGGGCGGCATGAAGCAGCGGGTCGGCATCGCCCGCGCGCTTTCCATCGAGCCCAAGATGCTGCTGATGGACGAGCCGTTCAGCGCCCTCGATGCGTTGACCCGCGGCATGCTGCAGGACGAGGTGCTGCGCATCTGCGCCGCCACCAGGCAGACGGTGTTCATGATCACCCACGACGTCGACGAGGCGATCCTGCTGGCCGACCGGATCGTACTGATGACCAACGGGCCGGGCGCGAAGATCGCCGAGATCGTGGTCAACACCATGCCGCGGAACGAGCGGCACCGGAACGACCTGCATCGCCATCCGCAGTACTACGCCATCCGCAACCACCTCGTGGAGTTCCTGGTCAACCGCTCCCGGGCGTTCGACCAGGAGATCGCCGGGGCGGGCTACGATCCGCGGCGCGTGAAGCTGGTGAAGCCGGGGCTGGCGGCGGTCAATCCGCCGGCCGAGATCGTGCCGTTCAGGCACACGCATTTGAAGACGGAAGACGGGAGACAGCAATGAAACGGGCAGAAGTCACGGAAAAGATCCTCACGGCCAAGCGCCTGAAGGAGCTCACCTGGGAGGAGATCGCCAAGAAGATCGGCGGCGCCTCGAAGATCATCATCACCGCGGCCTGCATGGGCCAGATGAAGATGACCAAGGAGCAGGCGACCAAGGCCGCCAAGCTGTTCGGGCTGGGCAAGGAGGAGACGCTGCTCCTGCAGGAGGTGCCGTGCCGCGGCTCGCTGCCCCAGGTGCCGCCGACCGACCCGCTGATCTACCGCTTCTACGAGCTGGTGCAGGTCTACGGCACGACCTGGAAGGAGCTGATCCAGGAGGAATTCGGCGACGGCATCATGAGCGCCATCGACTTCGACATGACCCTGGAGCGCCAGCCCGACCAGAAGGGCGACCGGGTGAAGATCGGCATGTCGGGCAAGTTCCTGGGGTACAAGACGTATTAGGGGGGATCCTACGCTATTTGCGTATAGACGCTTATAGCGTATAATTCCTGCCGATGGAGATCGAGTTCGATCCCGCAAAGGACCGAATCAACCAAGAGAAGCACGGGGTTGGTCTTGACGCAGCATCGCTGATCTTTGCGACCCCAGCTAACCCAATGGATCAGTCCGCGTTTTGGGGCATGGCGAGGTTCGGTACATCGCGGTCGGTTTGCTGGATGGGGTCGAATTCACCTGTGTATTTACCCTGCGCGACGATGTCGCGCGGATCATATCCGTGAGGAGAGCGCGACATGAAGAAAGGGACCGCTTCTGGAAGGCCAGGCGCGGCCAAGTTCGTCCGCCTGAAGGTGACTCCTGAGCAGATGCGCAAGGCGTGGAAGCGGATCGACTGGAAGCGTGTAAAGGGGATGACCGATGAAGAGATCGAACGCAATGCGCTGGATGATCCCGACAGCATAGTGTCGTTTGACGGCGCGACCGAGGCGCAGCTGGTCCCTCCAATGCCCAACGTCGCCACTTTGCGGCGGCGCCTGAAGCTCAGTCAGGCCGAATTTGCCAATCGCTTTGGGTTCAGCGTCGCGACCGTGCGCAACTGGGAGCAGGGAAGGGTGATGGCCGACGGGCCGGCACGCGTTCTTCTGGCGGTTATTGCCAGTGAACCTCAGGCAGTGATTCGTGCCCTGCGTCCTTCTGTACGTTCCAGGCCCAGGAAGAAAGCGGCGTAGCGCCTACTCCGCCGCGAGCTTCCGCGCCGCCCTGGGATCGCGCGTCAGCAGACCGTCGGCGAGGTCGCGGTCGATCATGGCGTCGGGCCGCTCCAAAATCCGGCCGAATCCGCCGCCGCCGCCCACGAACATCTCGACGACATCGCCCTTGGCGAGATCGACGGCGGCCTTGCTCTTCAGCTCCTCGACCGTGCCGTTGGCGCGGTGGACGCGGCAGTAGCCGCGCTGGCCGGGCTCGCCGCCTAGAAGGCCCTCGGGCGCGAGGCGGAAGCGGTCGGAATAGATCGCCAGCTGCACGTCGTCTTTCAGGATCTCGCAGCGGCGGGTGAAGCCCGCGCCGCCGCGCCGTGCGCCTAGGCCGAATGAATCGGGCGCCAGCTCATAGCCGACGATGCGGAAGAAGTCGTAGTCGATGTCGAGCGATTCGACCGGCGCGTTGGAGCAGTTGCTGAGCGGCGAATCGACGGCGTCGCAGCCGTCGGCGCCCTTCGACGCGCCGTAACCACCGCCGAAGATCTCCAGGTAGACGCTATAGCCGTTCTCCCCGAGGCGGCTCAGGCAAAACGCCGTCGTGCAGTCGAAGCCGGTGGCGATCACCTTGTCGGGCAGCGCCTGCGCCAGCGCCTTCATCACCGCGTTGAACACGCGATAGGCCGGGATCATGCGCGCCCGCACCGGCGCCGGCGGCCGCGGGTTGAGCAGCGAGCCGTACGGCACCTTGATCGTGATCGGCCGCGCCATGCCCTCGTTGTAGGGAATGTCCGGGCTGGTCAGCACCGACTTCACGCAGCTCAGCGCCGCCGAGAGCGTGCTGGAGTAGGGGCAGTTGAGGTTGCGCTTGACCTGCGCGCAGGTGCCCTCGAAATCGATCTCGACGGAATCCTCGGCGATGGTGATCTTGGCCTTCACCACCAGCGGATCGTCGGTGAGCCCATCGTCGTCGACCGCATCCTCGCCGTAGAAGGTGCCCTTGGGCGCCTGGGCGATGGCGGCGCGCACGCGACGCTCGGAATAGTCCTGCATCTCGGCCATCGCCGCTTCGACCTTGTCGGCGCCGTAACGCTCGCAAAGCTGTCTTACGCGCAACACGCCGATCGCATTGGCGGCGAACTGGGCGTTGAAGTCGCCGATCGTGAGGTCGGGCACGCGCACGTTGGCGGTCACCAGGCGCTCGAAGGCGCCGCCGTTCCAGTCGTGCTTAAAACTGTAGCGTGAGGGCGGGAAGCGGATGCCTTCCTGGTAGACGTCCGAGGCGTGGATGTTGAGGCCGGGCGCGCCGCCGCCGAGATCGAGATGATGCGCCACCGAGGCGCCGAAGCCCACGACCCGGCCGCCGACGAAGATCGGTGTGAAGATGAACACGTCCGGGATGTGCTGGCCGCCCTCGAACGGGTCGTTGTTGATCAGAAAGTCGCCTTCCTTCAGCGTCTCGACGGGGTGGCGCCTCAGGCAGGCGCGCAGGGTCTCGCCGATCGGACCCAGCTGCATGGGAATGAGCTCGGCCTGCGCCACCGTGTTGCCGTTTCGATCCATCAGACCGGCCGAGCCGTCGCGCGCCTCCCGCAGGATGGTCGAATAGGCCGAGCGGATCAGCTTCACGCCCATCTCGCGCGCCGAGGCGATCAGCGCCTGGCTGATCACGGCATAGTCGATGGGACTGAGCTCGGTCATGGTGATCTCCGCCCTCAAGCTCTGGACAAGATCAGATTGTCCGCCGGGTCGAGCGCGGCTGTCCAGCCGGGCGGCACCCACGTCGTGGCGGTGTAGCCTTCGATGACGGCAGGGCCTGCGATCTTCTGGCCCGCGCTCAACGCCTCGGCGGTGAAGCGGTCGCAGTCGATCCAGGCGTCGCCGTGGAAGATTTTCGTCCTCCCGGGTTCGCGCGCGGCCAGCGTTTCGCGGTCAAGCCGCGGCGCCGCGCCGATCGGCAGGGTGGCGCCGACCCGCAAGGTCACGATCTCCACCGGACGGTCGAGGGTGGCGCCGTGCATGAAGGTGCGATGATGGGCGTCGGCGAACAGCTCGGCGAGATAGGCAGCGTCGAGCGAGCCCAGCCGGTCGGCGGGAATCTCCACGCCGACCTCGAAGGCCTGGCCGACGAAGCGCATGTCGAGCGTGTGGGTGTAGAGAAGATCGCCGGGCAACTTCATGTCGGCAAACTGATTGGCCAGTCGTGTGCGCATTTCGCCGAAGACGCGGCCCGCTTCTTTGGCCGCCGCTTCGTCGAGCTTCATCTTGCGCGTGACGGCGTCGAACTTGGTGTAGTCCGAGGCGACCAGCCCGTAGGCCGAGATCACGCCGGCATTGGGCGGCACGACGATCGTGGAGATGCCAAGCTCCTCGGCGATGCGCGCGGCATGCAAGGGCCCCGCGCCGCCGAACGACACCAGCGCGTAGTCGCGCGGATCGCGGCCGCGCTCGGTCGAGACGAGCTGGATGGCGCGCACGATGTTGGCATCGGCGAGCTGCAGCGCCGAAGCGGCGGCCTGCTCGATGCTGAGATCGAAGCGCGTCGCCAATGGCTCGAAGGCGCGCCGCGCCGCCGCGCCGTCGAGGTTCATGGCGCCGCCCAGGAACGCGCCGGGGCGGATGGTGCCGATCACGATGTGGGCGTCGGTCGTGGCGGGCTCGCTGCCGCCTTTGCCGTAGCAGGCCGGTCCCGGATCGGCGCCGGCGCTTTGTGGACCGACCCGCAGCATGCCGCCGTCGTCGACCCAGGCGATCGAGCCGCCGCCCGCGCCGACCGACACGATGTCGAGCACGGGCGTGCGGATCGGCAGCCCGTCGATCTCGCTTTCCGAGGCGAGCGACGGCCGGCCGTCCTGCACCAGGCAGACGTCGGTCGAGGTGCCGCCCATGTCGAAGGTGATGAGGTCGGCGAAGCCCGAGCGCGCCGCCTGCCGAGTCGCGCCGACCACGCCGGCGGCCGGGCCGGAATAAAGCGCGGTGATGGCGCTCTGGCGCATCGCTCCCGCCGGCAGGCGCCCGCCATTGGATTGCATGACCGTGAAGCGGCCCGTGAAACCCGACTCCGCCAGCTTGCTCTCGAAGCGGTGCAGGTAGCCGTCGATCACCGGCTGCACATAGGCCGACAAAAGCGTCGTCGAGGCGCGCTCGAACTCGCGGAACTCGCGCGCCACCTGATGGCTCGAGGTGACCAGCACGCCGGGCAGCGCTTCGGCGATCAACGCCGCCAGCCGTTTCTCATGCGCGGGATTGGCGTAGGCGTTGAGCAGGCAGATCGCGGCCGAGTGATAGCCGCCGGCCCTGAGCGCCGGGATCAGCGTGTTCCTCACCGCGGCTTCATCGAGCGGCTTGATGACCGAGCCGTCGGCGTCGAGCCGCTCCGCCGCTTCGAAGCAGTCCTTGCGGCGCACCGGCGGCGCCGGCTTGGCATAGAAGAGGTCGTAGATGTTGCGCCGGTCGTGGCGCTGCATGAACAGGAGGTCGCGAAAGCCCGCCGTGGCAACGAAGGCCACCGCCGCGCCCTTGCGCTCCAGCACCGCGTTGGTGGCAACCGTCGAGCCGTGGCCGAGATCCTCGATGCGCGCGAGATCGATGCCCGAGGCGGTGAGGGCCGCGAACGCGCCGATGTCCGGGCTCCTGGGCGTGCTTGGCACCTTGGTGACGACCACCCTGCCGCCGTCCACCGCCACCAGGTCGGTGAAGGTGCCGCCGACCTCGACGCCTACGCGCATGAACACACTCCGATCATGGGCAGCATGCTACCGGCCCCGCAACACCTAAGCCAGCCGTGCAGGTGCTTGCGTTGCCTGCAGACGAGAGGGAGTTTCTGCGCAGCATGGTGCGCAAAAACTCCGAATCGGTCGTCACCGACCGGAAAGGGGCGACCCCTTCTCGAAAGTAACACTTGACTAGTCAAGTAGTGATACTTATATAGACGGCCTCGCCCGCTCATAAGCAGGAGGCCTGAGCTTTGAAAACTCGAGAATAGCCACGTCGGGCCGCACGGCTTCAGGTGGGCAGCAGCCGACGTCCGGCGATGCCATCGTTGGCCAATATAAGCGGCGGGAATTGGCGTATTGGACTGCACCCCATTGGTGAGACAGCAAAACAACGGACAGTGGGTTGATCATTGATCGAGGCTGTTAAGTTGAGTGTCAAGCTGGTGCGCGGGCGAGGGCGGCGCGGCGCCTTGCGGTGGCGCAGCGCTGCCCTCGCCCGGCCGCAGAGGAAGATGGCGCGCTTCGAACTGGACCGGCGAGCGATAGCCCAGGGCGGTGTGGAGGCGCCGGGCGTTGTAGACCTGCTCGATGAAGGGGCCGATGTCGGCACGGGCCTGCCGCAGGTCGCGATAGAGGGTGCCGTCGACCTGCTCGGTCTTCAGCGTGCGCATGAAGCGCTCGGCCTTGGCGTTGTCGTAGGGATTGCCGATGCGGCTCATGCTGGCGGTGATGTCGTGGGCGGCGAGCACGTCGGTGTAGTCGCTGCAGGCGTATTGGATGCCGCGATCGGAGTGATGGATCAAGCTGCCGGGCGCCGGCTTGCGGGCCTCGATCGCCCTCCTGAGCGCCTCGATCGCCAGGCTGGCGTGCAGGTGGTCGGTCATCGCCCAGCCGATGACGCGCCGGCTGAAGGCGTCGAGGATGACCGCCAGATAGGCGAACTGTTCGTGCAGGCGGATGTAGGTGATGTCGGCGACCCAGAGCTGGTCGAGGCCGCTGAGCTGCATGCCGCGGGTCAGGTTCGGCACCACGGGCCAGCCATGGTCGGCGTTGGTGGTGAGGGGCACGAAAGGCCGCTTTCTCAGGCACAAAAGGTTGTCCTGGCGCATCAGCCGCAGGACCCGCTTGTGGTTGACGATCAGGCCTTCCTGGCGAAGCTGGAAGGCGACCAGCCGGTAACCGCGATGGCGGCCATTGGCCAGCGCCAGGCGCTGGATGGCATCACGCACCGCCGTGTCATGGGCGCGCGGCGCGCTCGCCCGCCACAAGCGGTAGTAGCTGGCGCGGCCCACGCCGGCGCGCCGGCACAGCCGGCCGATCGCCGGACCACAGCCTTGCGGCATCGAGGACGTCATCTCTTTGATGACCTGGTAGACGCAGCGCCGCCACGTGTGGCGTTCATGCGTCGTGCCTCCTCGAGCTGCCGCAAGGCACGCCGAAAAAAATCGAGGTCGATCTCCTGCTCGCCGATCTTGCGCTGCTGCTCGGATACTTGCCGGCGCAACGCGGCAACCTCGGGCTGACCCGATGGCCGGGCTGGGGCTCGCGCGGCCGGTCTCGCCTGCTGGCGCGGCCGCCCCGTCGCCCGCAAGGCCTCACCACCACCCGCCTGGTATTTGCCATACCACTCGTACAGCCGCTTGGGGTCGATCCCCTGCCGGCGCGCCACCGAGCCTACCGCTTCTCCCGCGGCAACCCGCTGCACTGCCGCCTCCTTCTCCGCCGCTGAATATCGTCGTCTCATCAGTTCCTCTCCTGAGAAACTGTCCGCTATTTCACTGTCTCACTTTTGGGGTGCACTACAAGATCGCTTGCGGAAATTGCGGAAATTGGCG
>Ga0210383_10002597_pt1 | contig 16283 bp, 14 predicted proteins | sample IncBWC14OmetaG_FD_160072 | JGI IMG/M metagenome (GOLD analysis project Ga0210383, IMG submission 160072) | Forest soil microbial communities from Barre Woods Harvard Forest LTER site, Petersham, Massachusetts, United States - Inc-BW-C-14-O ...
CTTGACGATCTCCAGTGGATAGGGCACGCCGCTGGCTGAGACATACAGCGTCCCGTCCTTGGCGCGGTCGGTCACGCCTACCGCCTTTATGCCGTTGACAGTGGTGGTGCCGGCGCTCGACAGTGGCCCATGGTCCTGCAGTGTGCTGTCGATCACCTTGCTCAGGTCGACCAGCGAGGCGAACGAGGCAAGTGGCCCGTGCTCGGCTGAGCCCTTGAGCCATTTCCCGTGCAACAGGCGGGCTGCCTGGGGGCCTGCGAAGTGGGTGTAGAAGGCGTCGTTGCCTTTGACGTACACGGCTTTGTCGATTGCGATCAGCTTGACTGCAAGGCCGCCCAGCGTCAGGCGTCCTCTGCCGCCGTTGTCGCCAACGCCGCTCTTGCCAATGAGTTCCATATCAAGTGATATCGGCTTGCCTTCGCTGAGAATTGAGCCTGCCACGTGCACCGTCGCTGCGCCTGCAGCCGCTGATTTGGCCGCATCGAGGATCGCCGCTGGTGTCTTCGACGCGACGCTGCTGCTATGGGATGTGCTCGAACCGCAGCCGGCGAGCACAATCACGGCAAGCAGTAGCGCGGGGGTCGAGATGAACGCAAACCGGAAGCGCATCGCCGCTAACGACTTTATCCCGCTGCTCAGCCCGCCAAACCCCTGCCAGCGATCGTGCGTCAGCTTTCGCGGCCGATGAGCTCTTTGAAGAAGTCTTTGCCGAGCACGCTCAGCACGAGCAGCGACCCGAACAACGCCACCGCGTCGATGCTCTCGCGCCCCTGCTTGTTCCAGTAGTCGTCTTCGAGGTTCAGCCACAGGGCGAACTCGTCGAGCGTCAGCGCCGCGCCGGCGCCGTAGGCGAGCGAGGTCAGCTGCGATGCCCGTCGCTGCTCGTTGACGCCGATCTCCAGCAGCCACAGATAGCCGACCGTCAGCAGTCCCGTGATCCCGAAGGTCATGTGATGGATATGGCGCCCACCGGGCGTGATGTTCTTGAACGGGCCCCGTTCTGCACGGATCGCGTGAGTGATGCCGCGCACGGCCGCAAACGTGAGGAAGAAGGAGCCCGTGGAGAACAGCTGGCGCTCCTTGCGACGGTCTTTGAAGTGCTTGCGATAGAGCGCGTGCACGTCGCGCTCGGGTCCAGACCAGGGCTGCGCCTCGGGCGGCGCAACGTGGGAGCTCTGTGGGTCACCGTTGACGCTCATCACTGCATACCCTAGCCCGCGTCTTGGCGCTCACCCCACGCCAGCGCGCGCAAGTACGTGCGCGACCATTGCGCAGCGAACGATCGTGAACAACGGCGACTACAGCGTGTGTGACACTTCAAGCGATGAAAGTAGGAGCGGTTCTTGCAATCGTCGAGCGCTCGTCGACTCGTCGTGTCGCGGCTCTCGCCGCGTGTGCCGTGGCCTGCGGGGTGATTGTGCTCGCCGCGCTCGCGGTCTCCGCTCGGCCGGCAGCTGCCGCACGGGTGCGCGACGCGCACGTCCACGACGCGTGCAGCACCCCCAACAGCGCTCACGTGCTCTGCCATTTCTCAACCCCGAGCGGCAACATACGCTGCCTGTGGACGCCGAGCCCGAACAGCATCGTCTGTGAGCTACTGGCAACCCGTCGCGCCTACCGTCTGCATCCGACGGGCAGAGCCAAACGGGTGGCCGTGCACCTCGCGCGCCGAGGGGAGACACTGCCGAGGAGTCAGGAGATCGTGTTCCCGGAAAGCCTCTCCTGCCGGGACACGCGCACGACGATGACATGCAATCAAGACGAAGGCTTCGGCGAATTCGAGCTCGCCCGTGGTCGCTCCCGGGCCGCGAGCGCCTAAGCGAGTCCGGGCCCAACCGGCGAGCCCGAGCCCAACCGGCAAGCCCGACCGCTACACCGCCATCGCGACGTACTTGGTCTCCAGGTACTCGCCGATGCCCTCAAAGCCGCCCTCGCGCCCGAACCCCGACTGCTTGACGCCACCAAACGGCGCGGCGGGGTTGGACACGACTCCCTGGTTGAGGCCGATCATGCCCGACTCGATGCCCTCGCACACATGGAAGGCGCGTTCTAGGTCGCGTGTGTATACGTATGCAACCAGCCCGTACTCGGTGCGATTGGCGGCCGCCAGCGCCTGCTCATCGGAGGTGAACGTAGCGATGGGCGCAACCGGACCAAAGATCTCCTCACCCAACAAGCGTGCATCGTCGGGGACGTCTGCAAGGACGGTGGGCTCGTAGAAGTAGCCGGGGTAAGCGGGGCCTGACAGCGGGCGGCCACCGACGAGCACTTGCGCGCCGCGGCCAACGGCATCGCTGACCAGCTCTGTGACCTTGGTGCGCTGGGCTTCGTCGATCAGCGGGCCGACGTCAACGCCCGGCTCGGTGCCGCGGCCGACGGTCAGCGCGCCCATGCGCTCGGCCAGCTTGCGGGAGAACTCAGCGGCGAGCGACTCGTGCACGTGGAAGCGGTTGGCGGCGGTGCATGCCTCGCCGACGTTGCGCATCTTGGCGAGCATCGCGCCCTCCACGGCGGCGTCCAGGTCAGCATCCTCGAACACCAGGAACGGGGCGTTGCCGCCAAGCTCCATCGAGACACGGAGGATCTGCTGGGCGGACTGTTCGATCAGCGATCGCCCCACCTCGGTGGAGCCAGTGAAGGACAGCTTGCGTGTGCGCTCGTCCTTGAGCAGCGGTTCGATCACTGCGCCGGCGCTCTTAGCGGCGATCACATTGAGCACGCCGTCGGGCAAGCCGGCTTCCTGGAGGATCTTGGCGAGGGCGAACATCGACAGCGGCGTCTGCTTGGCGGGCTTGACGACCATCGTGCAGCCGGCTGCGATGGCAGGGGCGATCTTGCGGGTGCCCATGGCGGTGGGGAAGTTCCATGGCGTGACAAATACACAGGGTCCGACGGGCTGGCGCATCGTCAGCAGGCGGCCCTTTCCGGTGGTGTTGACCATGTAGCGGCCGTGAATACGCACGGCCTCCTCGGAGAACCAGCGGAAGAACTCGGCCGCATAGGCGATCTCCGCACGCGACTCGGCGACGGACTTGCCCATCTCCAAGGTCATCAGCAGCGCGAGATCGTCTGTCTTCTCAACGATCGCCTCATACGCCCGGCGCAGGATCTCGCCGCGCTCGCGCGGCGGATGGGCGGCCCACTGCGCTTGCGCGTCGCCGGCAGCGGCAAGCGCGTCGATTGCGTCCTGCGGCTGCGCGTCCGCGACCTCCACGAGCGGCTGGGTAGTGGCGGGGTCCTCGACCGCAAGGGTGCCGCCGCCGCTTGCAGCGCACCACTGGCCGCCGATGAGCAGCTCAGTGGGAACCCATTCGAGCACGTCGCGCTCGCGCTGGGAAAGGGCAGATGTGCTAGCAGCGCTCACCATCCCAACCTACCACCGCTCAGCCCTACGCAAACGCCAGCGATCCTGCAGCTCTCAGGCCGTTTGGATGCACGCCCGACGGGGGACTAATGGATCTCTCGTCCATCGAGTGCGACCGCGGGTCCGCCACTGTGTTGCTGCGGAAGGCGATGTGTAGCTTGTATGCGATCAGGCGCCGTACCGTGGCCAGCACACCCCGCTGCTCGCGCGCCGCGCAGCTCGCGGCCGGCGGGGCTCGGCGGGCGAGCGGGGCTTTGCTCGGCGTGTTTGTGGGCCTGGCTCTGTGGAGCGCCCCTGCGGTTGCCTCGACGCTGCTGGTCGAAGGCGCGGGCGACGGACATGGCGTGGGTATGAGCCAGGACGGCGCACTCGGCTACGCGCAGCACGGCTGGAGCGACACGGCGATCCTGACGCACTACTACACGGGTACCACGCTGGGACAGGCGCCAGCGAACTCTGTGGTGAAGGTACTGGAGGGCGCGAAGGTCGTGCGTGTGCCCCTCGAACGCTATGTCCGCGGGGTGGTCTCCGCTGAGATGCCATCTAACTGGCCGCTGGCGGCGCTGGAGGCACAAGCGATCGCCAGTCGCACCTACGCGCTGACGTCCGATGCGGGCGGCGCCAGGTTCGACGTGTACTCGGACACCCGCTCACAGGTTTATGAGAGCCCGCCCACCCCGACAGCTGAAACGGCAACGACTAACACGGCCGTGGCTGCGACGGCGGGGCAGATCGTGGAGTACGGGGGCAAGCCGGCGATCACTTACTACTTCGCAAGCTCAGGCGGGATGACAGAGGACGTCCAGAACGCGTTCCTGGGATCCTCGCCTGAGCCGTGGTTGCAGGGTGTGCCGGACTCCTACGAAACGAAGTCATCCAACTGGACGCTCAGCATCAGCTTCGCCTCAGCGGCAGCGCGACTGAGCGGCCTGGTGAAGGGAAACTTCCGCGGCATCGAGGTGCTCAAGCGCGGTATTTCGCCGCGGATCATCACCGCCGAAGTGCTTGGCTCGCACGGCAACAATCCGGTGAGCGGCCCGGAACTGGCAGCACGATTGGGGCTGACAAGCACCTGGGCGTACTTCAGCATCAAGCGCGGTGCGCGCGTCACACGCGAGCCCGACCACAGCGGACAGGCTCCGTTCGCGACGCCACCAGCGGAAAGCCCACCGCCGTCCGCGCCGATGCCCGCCACGGGGCCCCAAGGAGGCAACGCTGCACCGGCAAGCACCGCCAGCACAGCCTCGGCGCCAGCAAGCGGCGGCGTGGCGGCCCAGTAGCCGCTGCCGGCAGCGACAAGACGTGCCCATCAGCGTCCAGCCAACTGTGGAAGGCCTCGCGGACCACTCGCGCCGCGGCGAGCTGATCCATACTTCGCCGGTGCCCGCCCCACTGCTGATCGCTGACGTCCCGTGGCTGCTCTACCGCTCGTACTTCGCGCTGCCCAAATCGATCGTGGGCGCTAACGGGCAGCCGGTGAACGCCCTGCTCGGCACCGTGAACGCGATTTTGACTTTTTATGATGATGTGGATGGCGTAGTTGCCTGCATGGGTGCGGAGCAAGCGGACTATCGCGTGCGGCTCTACCCGCCGTATCACGCACATCGCGATCCGATGCCGCCAGAGCTAAGGGCGCAATGGGAGCAGGCACCGGCACTGCTGCAGAGCCTCGGCTGGACGTATGCGACCAGCGAGGATCTGGAGGCGGACGACGTGATGTTCTCTTACGCCCGGGGTGAGGCGGAGAACGGCAGGCGGGCGCTGCTACTTACGGGCGACCGCGACCTGTACGGCGCGGTCAGCGAGCACGTCGCTGTAGCCGAGCTGCTCAAGGGTGGCAAGCACGGCGTGATCGGCCCGGCCGAGGTGCGCGAACGCTATGGCGTGGAACCCGAGCAGGTACCCGACTTCATCGCGCTACGCGGTGACCCCTCAGACGGCCTGCCCGGCGCCCCCGGCATCGGCGCAAAGACAGCCGCAGAGCTGCTGCGCGAGCATGGAACGCTGGAGGCGCTACTGAGCGCTGCTGGTGCGGACCCCAGTGACGAGGACGCCGACGCGGCGGCCGTGAGAGCGAGCAAGCTAATGCGCCCACGCATCGCCGCTGTCCTGCGAGATAACGCAGAGTTGCTGCGCGAGTTCAAGCAGATCGCCACGCTGCAGCGGATCGATGTACAGCCAGCGATCGAGCGCGGGACGGACTTCGCAGGCGGCGCACGCATGGCGGACGAGCTGGGCATGCACCGGCTAGCGGAGCGCCTTGAGGGAATGCCTTAGGAGGTGAACTTCACCGTGATCACGTCCCCATCCGCCATCACGTAGTCACGGCCCTCCAACCGCAGCGTGCCGCGTGCGCGTGCGCCCGCGTAACCGCCCGCGTCCACCAGCTCCTTCCAGCCGATCACCTCCGCGCGTACAAATCCCTTCTGGATGTCCGTGTGGATCTCGCCGGCAGCGTGCCACGCGGTAAGGCCGCGGCGTAGGTGCCACGACTGCGCGATCGTCGCCTCGCCGGCGGTGAAGAACGAGATCAGCTCGAGCAGCGCGAACGCCTCGCGTACCACGCGCTGTAGACCGGACTCAGATACGCCTAGCTCCTCGCGCATCGCCGCCGCATCCTCGTCATCGAGCTCCGCCAGCTCCGACTCGATGCGCGAGGAAACCGCCACCGCCCGCGCACCCTGCGACGCGGCGTGCTCCGCCACCACCGCCGGCACCTCATCGGAGCCCTCGTCCACGTTTGCCACGAACAACACCGGCTTGCTCGTCAGCGAGCCCAGGTCGCGAGCCGCGTTCGGGGCATCCTTTGGCACTGGCACTGTGCGCGCGGGACGACCTTCCTGCAAGGCCGCGATCACCTCGCGTAGCCACGCCTCCTCCGCCACAGCAACGCGATCGCCCCCCCGCGCCTGTTTCCCGACTTTGTCCACTCGGCGTTCAGCGGCCTCTAGGTCCGCCATCACCAACTCCGTCTCAATCGTTTCAATATCCGCCAGCGGGTCCACGCGACCCTCCGGGTGGATCACATTTTCGTCGTTGTGCGCGCGGACCACATGCACGATCGCGTGCGTCTCGCGGATGTTCGCCAGGAATTTGTTGCCCAGCCCCTCGCCCTCGTGGGCGCCCGCAACCAGGCCCGCGATGTCGTGGAAGTCGACCGTGTCCCACACGATCTCTGAGGCGCCCACGGTCTTTGCCACCGCTTCCATGCGCTCGTCGCGCACCGGCACAACCGCCACGTTCGGCTCGATCGTCGTGAACGGGTAGTTCGCCGCCTCCGCGCCCGCTTTCGTCAGCGCGTTGAACAGCGACGACTTGCCCGCATTGGGCATCCCCACGATTCCTATGCGCGTGCTCACGGTTACGCCTCCATATCGAGAATGCCCGCTTCAGCCAGCCATGCGGCACAGCGATCTACATAGCGATCGAGCTCGGCCAGGAGGATCTGCACACTCTCGCGCAACGCCTTCCAACCGGTTGGCGGATAGGCGTGTGCCAGATCATCGCGCAACTCCTTCGCCTCCTGCAAGCGCGTAGCCGAGCGCTGTGAGATTACCCGCAACACGGCGAGCCGCTCCCAGGGATGGCCGGAGTCCTTGTCGAGAACACCGAGGCGCTGTCCCTCTGCAAGCGCCCTCGCTGCCAGCTCGTGCAGCCAGTTGAGCAACACCTCGTACTCGCGCTCGACCACCGCGACCTTGTTGCGCTCTCGTGCATCCGGTGAGCTCGCGGCGCGCAGGAAGGCGTCGAGATCGAACCCCGGGTCGAACTCTTCCACTGCCACGAGCAACTGCTCGCGCGCGCGAGGAATGGACTCGAAGATGGTGTTCAGCCGGCGCTGTCCCTTTGACAGTGCAGGCATCACTAGGCGGCTGCCGCGATCCGCTCCCGTGCAGCCACAACCGTCTCATGCGCGCGCCGAGCGACGTCGCGCTCTTCGCGTGCAGCGGCCGCGGATACCTCCCGCCGACGCTCTTGCAGACCATCCCACAGTCCGTCTCGATCTACCAACACACGTCCCTCCCGCAGGATGTCAGCCAGTAGCGTTGGCATCGTCTCCGCTTGCCCGAGGCCAACTACGTCTACCGGCCGCCCAAGCGCACGTCGCAGGCGCATCTGCAACCTGGCCAGAGAGCGCGGCCCCTGCTCGTCATGCACGACGAGCAGATCAACATCGGAGGAATCCTGATCCTCGCCGGTGGCGTTGGACCCAAACAACACCACTAGGCGAGCTGCTCGCTCGGTGCGTAGAGCTGCCCTCAGCTCGCTGAGCAGCCCCCAATGAGCGGCAAGATACTCCTCCTCCGTACACGACAGCTCCAGCCGACGCCGCCCCACTCGACGCCCACGCAAAAGGCCCTCATTTACACAACGCCGCAGTGTGCGCTCGCTACAGCCAACCTTTTCCGCTGACGCCGACAATGCTTGGCTCATGCGTCCAGTATATGCACTGGTGTGTCCAAGTGGTTCCCGACCACCACCCCGAGCATCGCACCAACCGCCACATCGGACGAGTAATGCACGCCCAGATACAGCCGCGACAGCGACAGCCCGGCCGCCAGCGCGTAAAGCGGGAAAGCCGGCAGACCGAGCTGTGAATAGACGCTGGCGCCCGCAAACGACGTGGAGGCATGCGCACTGGGAAAGCTCAGCGCCGTCGGCGTCCCCGTCAGCGCCGGCAAACCAGGCAGCTCAGGCCGACGACGGCCAACGATCTGCTTGATCGCCGTGTTGAGCGCGTACACCCCCGCCACAGTGCCCGTCGCCCTGCGCCACTCGCCCCGGCGCTCAGCGTCCAACACACCGCCAACAATCCCAATGGCGAGCCATACCCCCGCGTGCTGGCCCAGCTTCGAGAACCGCGCCACCGCACGCTCAGCGGCCGGTGTGTGCCCAACCGTGCGCGCGACGCGCAGCAGCCGCTCATCGAGGTTCTTTAGGGAGGACAAGCGAGTTAGGGCGTCGAGGGGCAAGCGAGGCAAGGACGCAGTGAGCGAAGTGTGCGACAGCACACGAGCGATCGAGGACGCAGCATCGCGCCGCCCATCGGCGCCCTAACCGAAGCCGACGCGGGGCTCGTCGCTATCCGCGCTGACGTAGACCACCTGTCCGAGGTCCACTCGCACAGGCCCGTCCTCGCTCTCGAGCTCGTGCCAGCCGGTGCCACCTAGCGACGTGTTGAGGTCTTCCAGCTGCTTGTCGCTGACTCGCAGTGCGAGCACTTGCCCGCCTTGGAAGCCAAGCGTCACGCGTCTTGTTCCCGATGACATCAGTGATCCTCCAATCCGGCGGCCGGCTGCACGATCTCCGTTAGCACGCCAACGGTTGCCCGCGGGTGCATGAACGCCACGCGCGACCCACGGATACCGGTACGCGGCTGCTGGTCGATCAGCTGCAGACCCGCCCGCTTGAGTGCTGCCAGCGTGGCGTCGATGTCGCTCACCTGGTAGGCCACATGGTGCAACCCCGGTCCCTTCGACGCGAGGAACTTGCCAACCGGCGTGTCCGGCCCGAGTGGTGCCAACAGCTCCACGTGGTTCTCCCCCACGTCCAGCAGCACTGCCTCCACGCCCTGCTCTTCCACGACCTCGCGGTGGCCCACCGTCAGCTCGAAGCTGTCGCGGTAGAGCTCGAGCGCTGGCTCGATCGCCTCTACGGCGACACCAATGTGGTCGATGCGGCTGAACATGAGCCGCAGTCTATCGGCGGCCGGGGCCACCCTCCTCGGGGGGCTGCGGCAGCTGGATCGGCGCGAGCGCAGGCAGCGACGAGTGCGACTGTGCCGCTGCAACCACGCGCAGGCCCATGCCCGGGGTCCGCTCCATCCTCGGTACCCCTGCCATGATCCTGTCGATCGCCTCACGCTCGAGCACCTCATGCTCGAGCAGCTCCTGCGCAAGATCCTCCAGCTGGCGCCGGTGCGCGACAATCAGCTTCTGCGCCGCCCTGCGTGCCTCCTCGATCAAATCCTGGCGCTCCTCGTCACGCAAACGCAGCGTGCGCTCGGACAGCTTCACGTCACCATCAGGCGAGCGTCCCACCCCTGCTGTGCCCATCGCGAAGTCGTGCACCATCGAGTGCGAGATGTCCGCCACCTGCTTGAGGTCATCCGAGGCGCCCGTCGTAATCGCGCCGAACACGATCTGCTCAGCGGCACGACCGCCGAGCAACACCGTCATGTAATCCAGCAGCTCCTCACGCGTCTTCAGATAGCGATCCTCCGCCGGCAGGTTCATCGTGTAGCCAAGCGCCCGCCCACGCGGAACAATCGAGATCTTGTGCACACGATCCACCGACGGCAAGACCTCGCCGCACAGCGCGTGCCCAGCCTCGTGGTAAGCCACCACCCTGCGCTCGTGAGCGTTGAGCACCCGTTTGGACTGAACACCAGCGATCACACGCTCGAGCGCCGCATCGAAGTCCGCGTGAGCGATCTTCTGCGCGCCACGCCTGGTGGCGAAGATCGCCGCCTCGTTGCAGATGTTCGCTAGATCGGCCCCCGTCAGCCCACTCGTCTGCTGGGCCACCAGTCCCAAATCGACATCACCCATGGGCTTCGTGCGGGTGTGCACCTGCAGCACCCCCAGACGGCCTTTCACGTCTGGTGGCACCACGAACACCTGGCGGTCGAAGCGGCCCGGACGCAGCAGCGCGGGGTCGAGCTTCTCCAGCAGGTTCGACGCCGCGATCACCACCACGCGCCCGCTCGACGCAAATCCGTCCATCTCCACCAACAGCTGGTTGAGCGTCTGGTCCTTCTCTCCGGAGATGTCCATCCCCCGCCGTCCACCCACCGCGTCGAGCTCGTCGATGAAGATGATCGCCGGTTCGTGCTTACGCGCGATGTCGAACAGGCGACGGATGCGCGCCGCCCCCAGGCCCGCGAACATCTCCACGAACGACGCTGCCGACTGCGCGAAGAACTGCGCGCCAGACTCATTTGCCACCGCCTTCGCCAGCAGCGTCTTGCCCGTGCCCGGCGGCCCGTGCAGCAGGATCCCCTTTGGGACCTTTGCCCCCAACGCATGGAATGACTTCGGCTGGCGTAGGAACTCGACGATCTCCTGCAGCTCCGCCTTCGCCTCATCCACGCCCGCGATGTCAGCGAACGTCACCGACTGGTCCGACGACGGCTTGATCCGCTGCGGCTTGACCCGCGGCATCACCTTCAGCATCCGCCACATCATGAAAATCAGCGCGCTGAAGAACAGGATCGCGATTACCGGCTCCCAGTTGAGCGCCTGGTTCTGCAGTTCCTGAGCAAACGAGATGTGCGGCGCCGCTGACGCGGGCACAATGCTGCGCACGATCGGCGCGTGCACAACCGTGCCGGCGTGCTTCACCGCCCCGGACGTTGCAGCGGCATGCAACGCCGATTTCTCAGCGGCGTGCACCGCAGCAGCGTTCACCGCTGTCGGCGTAGCGGCATGCGCCGCTACGCCGTGAACGGCAGCGCTGTGGGCATCCCCGGCGGGTGCCGGCAGCACTTCTCCCCCGGTTGAGCGCAGTCCAGCCGTGGCCTGCTTGCTCACCCGTCAACCCTCTCCAGCAAATACACCATCCTTGGCATTGCGTCCCATTATGCGCGTTTTTCCGGCTCTTGTCGAGCGCCTGACACTCCTCAGCCGAGAACGCGAAGCGCCACGTCGCTGAACAGCTCCGCCGCAAACGCCAGATCGCGCACGTCAATTCGCTCGTCTGCGCCGTGGATCAGCGGCGCGCTCTCGAGCAGCGTCTGGTGGCGCTGCGGGAAGAAGCCGTACGCCACGCACTCAGGGAATGCCACGCGGAAATGGCGCGAGTCGGTGAAGCCGGGAAGCACCACCGGCACAGCCTGCGCGCCAGGATCGCGCTCGGAGATCCACCTCGAGATCGTGTCCATCAACGGTGATGCCACAGGCGAGCGATTGCCAACCACCCGCTCGGTGAACTCGATGCTCCAGTCGGGTGGGTGGGAATCCATTCCATCGCCAAGTACCTCAGCGATGCCCGCCCGCACCTCATCCTCGCCCAATCCCGGGGGCACGCGGCAATCCACTTTCAACTCCGCCCGGCTGGGAATCACGTTGATCTTCTCCGACGCGCTGATGCGCGTCGGCGTGAACGTCACCCCCAACATCGGCCCGAACATGATCGCCAGGCGCGGGTCGACCGCCTGCAAGCGCTCGAGCGAGCCCTGCGGGTCATCAGGGTCCTCGCCGATCCCACGCAGAAACGCCAGCGGCTCATCCGTCAACTGAAAGGACGGCTGGCGCGCCGCAAAGCGCTCGAGCACAGGTCCCATCTTCAAAAGCGCATTGTCGCCCATGCCTGGCATCGAGGCATGGCCGGCCACCCCTGATGTCGACAGCGTGAAGCGGAACACACCCTTCTCCGCGCAACACACGCCGTAACAGCGCCGCGCGGGCGGACCTCCATATTCGAATACCGCACCGCCGCCCTCGTTGAGCAGCATGTCGCAGCGCACCTTCTGCGGGTGATTCTTCGTGATCCATTCAGCTCCCAGCGAGCCGCCTGTCTCCTCGTCAACCACCGCCACGATCAACAGCTCACCGCTCGCCGGGCGCCAGCCGGAGCGCGCAAGCGTTGCCGCCGCGGCGATCTCCGCCGCGACCTGCGACTTCATGTCCAGCGCCCCCCTGCCCCACAGGAAGCCATCCGCGATCTTGCCCGACCACGGGTCGTGCGTCCAATCGGCCGGGTTTGCCAGCACAGTGTCCACGTGGCCCAGGTAGCAGAGCGTGGGACCCGCCGGAGCACCCGCGTCAGTCGGCCGAAGCCTCGCCACCAGATTTGGGCGCTCTGGCTCAGCGCCCAACAGCTCGCATTCGAAGCCAGCCTGCGAGAGGTGGGCGGCGAGGTACTCCTGCGCCGCACGCTCGTTGCCCGGCGGGTTGACTGTGTTGAAACGAACCAGGCTCGCCAGCAGCGCCTCGGCCTCCGCGCCCAGCCCACCGCCCTGTGACCCGCTCGCAGTCATCCGCCAGATCGTACGCCGATCTGGGTCGCCTCCTCACGCGTCAGCGGAAAGTGGCAGGCAACGCGTGTGCCCGAGCCCTTGTCCTCCAGCAGCGGCTCCTGCTGCGAACACAGCTCCTGCGCCTTTGGGCAGCGGGTGTGAAAGCGGCACGCGCTGGGCGGATTGGCCGGGCTCGGCACATCGCCACCAAGAATGCTCCGTTGCTCGCCGTGACGGCTTGGGTCGGCGTGCGGCACCGCCGCCAGCAGCGCGCCCGTGTACGGGTGGCGGGGGAAGCGATACAGCTCATCGCCACCGCCAATCTCCACGATCTTGCCGAGATACATGACCGCCACGCGGTCGCACATATGGCGCACGACCGAAAGGTCGTGGGCGATGAACACGATCGTCAGGCCGAAGCGCCGTTGTAGATCGCGCAGCAGGTTGAGCACCTGCGCCTGGATCGACACGTCAAGCGCCGACACCGGCTCGTCCGCGATCAGCAGCTTCGGCGCCAGCGCCAACGCCCGCGCCACACCGATGCGCTGGCGCTGGCCGCCCGAGAACTCATGCGGGTAGCGGTTGTAGTGCTCCGGGTTCAGTCCTACCGTCTCCATCAGCCGCTGAACCTCGCGTTTACGCTCGCCCTTGTCCGGCAGCAGCCCGTGGATCGCAAACGGCTCACCGATGATCGAGCCGATCGTCTTGCGTGGGTTCAGCGACGAATACGGGTCCTGGAAGATCATCTGCACTTCGCGGCGGATCGCCTTTAGGCTGGCTCCCTTCAGGCGCGTGATGTCCTGGCCGTCGAAGTCGATCTCCCCCGATGTCGCATCGAGCAGCCGCGTGATCAGGCGCGCGGTCGTGCTCTTGCCGCAACCCGTCTCGCCGACCAGGCCGAGCGTCTCGCCGCGCGTGATCTCAAAGCTCACGTTGTCCACCGCCTGCACCGCGCCCACCTTGCGCTGGACGATGATGCCCCGCGTGATTGGGAAGTGCTTGACGAGCTCACGCACACGCACGAGCGGCCCGTCGCCGCCCCCGTCAGTGGCTGTGGTCGGCGTTGCCTGCGCCACCGACGGCAGCTCAGATGCGCTCTCGCCGAATGGCGTGGACGTGGACTCGGGGCCGCTCACGCCGCGGGCTCCCCCGCGCCGACCGCCGCAAGCGCCTCCTGCGGCGTGCTGCCCTCACGCAGCTGTGCCCACAAGCTCCTGCGCACCCCTGACTCCAGCAGGCAGGCGACGTGATGCTGCGGTTCGCCAGGCACCGGCTCCAGTACAGGGTCGATGCGCTCGTGGTCTGGCTGCGAGTACGGGCAGCGGGGATGAAAGTGGCAGCCCGAGGGCGGGTTGATGAGGCTCGGGGGCGTTCCCGGAATCGGCACGAGGTCCTCATCGCGCGGTGCGTCCAGGCGTGGGATCGACTTCAGCAACCCCCATGTGTAGGGGTGCTCAGGCGCGGCGAACAGCTGCGCGGCAGACGCCGTCTCGACGATCCTCCCCGCGTACATCACCGCGATGTCATCGGCCATCTCTGCCACCACTCCGAGGTCGTGGGTGATCATCACGATCGCCATCCCCAGCTCCTGCTGGAGGCGTTCCATCAGCGCCAGGATCTGCGCCTGAACCGTCACGTCCAGGGCCGTCGTCGGCTCATCCGCAAACAGCAGCTTTGGCTCGTTTGCCAGCGCCATCGCGATCATCACGCGCTGGCGCATGCCGCCGGAGAACTCGTGCGGGTACTGGTCCACACGCCTGGCCGGGTCGGGTATGCCGACAAGGCCCAGCAGCTCAACAGCGCGTGCGCGCGCCACCGCCTTGGAGACGTCGCGGTGCGCCCGCACCGCCTCCGTCAGCTGACGACCGACCTTGTACAGCGGATGTAGCGACGACAACGGGTCCTGAAAAATCATCGCAATGTCGTTGCCGCGGACAGCCCGCATCTTGTCTTCGGGGAGCGTCAGCAGATCCTTGCCGTCGAACAGGATCCGCCCGGAGATCCGCGCGCCCTGGCGGCGGGTGAGACCCAGCGCAGTCAACGAGGAGACAGTCTTGCCCGACCCCGACTCACCCACGATCCCCAGCGTGCGACCTGCGAACACCTGGTAGGTGATCCCGTCGACCGCATGCACCACACCGTCCTCACTGGGGAATTCCACGCGTAGGTCCTCCACTCTGAGCAATGGCTCAGCAGCGCTCACGAGTACCTCACCCGGGGGTCGAGATACGCGTAGGCGATGTCCACGACGATGTTCGCGACGATGATGAAGGCAGAGGCGAGCAACACGGTCCCCTGCACGACAGGGAAGTCGGACGATTGGATCGCTTTGAAGTTCTCCACGCCGATACCCGGGATGTTGAACACGGTCTCTACCAGGATCGCGCCTCCCAGCAGCACCCCGATTTCCAGGCCGAGCAGCGTCACGATCGGGTTGATCGCCGAGCGCACCCCCTGGCGCACGACCAGCCGCTCGCGCAGCCCCTTGGCGCGGGCAGTGCGGATGTAGTCCTCGCGCATCATCTCGCTCAAGCTGCTGCGCATCAGCCGCGCATACACCGCCGCGCCGCCGGACGCCAGCACGATCCAAGGCATGATCAGCGACGTGAACCACTTCCACGGGTCGTATGTGAGTCCCACGTAGCTGCCCGCTCCCGGCAGGATCTTGAGTTTGCCGATGTCGTTGGCGAACAGCAGCAGCATCACAAACCCGAGCCAGAATTCCGGCACCGACAGCAGCAGCAGCGCCGTGCCCATCGACAGGCGATCGACGACCGTGTGGCGGCGCAGGGCCGAGATGATCCCCACGCTCAGACCGCCGAGCACCCACAGGACAGCCGCCCCTCCCGTCAGCGACAGCGTGGCCGGCAGCCGTTCGGTGATCAGTGCTTTCACCGACTCCTGGCTGTAATAGCTATAGCCGAGGTTGAGGTGCAAGAAGAATGCCTTCATGTAGTCCCAGAACTGCACGATCAGCGGTTTGTTCAGCCCGAGGACGCCTTCGATCTCTTTGATCAGCTTCGGCTGTGGATCGCGTCCTGCACGCAGCAGCGCCGGATTGCCGGTCGGCAGCACGCGGAAGAACACGAACGTGAGAGCGCACACGATCACGAGGATCAGCACCCCGATCAGCAGGCGGCGGATGATGTAGCGGAGCATCGCCTGTCTAGCCGGAGCAGCAGTTGGTAGTGGTTGGTGTGGTCTTCAAGGAATCCTCGTGATGTTCGGCATCGGTGGTGCTAACCAAAATGGGGAGGAGCCCCTTACGAGGCCCCTCCCCACAGCGGAGTGACTGGGGGTTACTTCAGTGAGGTGTAGCTGTAGTCCCACTCGCCGACGTCCCAAAGGTCGCCGACGCCGTTGACGGCGCTGCCCTCGATGCCCGCCTGCTTGTCCCAATCGAACGGAACCGCAGCCGCGTCTTCGACGAGTTCTTCGTCGATCTTGGCCCACGCCTTAGCGCGAGCTTCGTTGCCGACGACGTTTTCGGCGGCAGCCATCGCGGCGTTGATCTTGGGCACGTTCGTCTGGCTCCAGTTGACGTTGCCCGTGGGGACGATCGTGGTGCCGTTGAACGTGATGTTGAGCACCGTCTGCGGATCGGCGAAGTCGGCAATCCATGCCACGCTCGGGCACACGGTGATCTCTTCTTTGGGAACGTTGCAGTACTTCGCGTACATCGTCGAGGCTTCCACGAGCGTGAACTTCACGGTGAAACCGAGGCTCTTGAGCGTCTGCTCGACGATCTCCGCGTCCTGTTCCTGCGGACTGCCCGTCGAACCGACCACCGTGATCGTTTCGTTGCCCGTGTATTTACCGCTCGGGTAGCCGGCCAACTTCAAGTACTTTTCGGCCACCTTCATGTTGCCTTCAGGGTAAGCGTTGAAATCGAACTGCGATCCCTGCGGGCCCTTCACGCCGCCGGCCTGTTCGAAGCCGTTGCTCGCCGGGTAGCTGAAG
>Ga0210383_10002598_pt1 | contig 16282 bp, 15 predicted proteins | sample IncBWC14OmetaG_FD_160072 | JGI IMG/M metagenome (GOLD analysis project Ga0210383, IMG submission 160072) | Forest soil microbial communities from Barre Woods Harvard Forest LTER site, Petersham, Massachusetts, United States - Inc-BW-C-14-O ...
GCCCTCGGCGGAATGCAGCGATTCGCGCAGGTTCTTCTCCGCTTCGCCCTGCCACTTGGTGTAAAGAGCGCCAAAATCCAGCCGCACCAGCGGCACGCCCAAGATGCCGGCCGCGGCACGCGCGGCGAGGCTCTTGCCGCACCCTTGAACGCCGAGTAACAACACGCCCTTGGGCGGATCGAGTTCCGGGGCGCTGCCGTCGAAAGCCGGCTTGCGGCTCGTAAGCCAATGCCGAAGATTCTGCATGCCGCCGACATCGGTGAATTTGGCCGTCACCGGCTCGAACGCCAGCGTGCCGCCGCGATTCAGAAGTTCGTATTTTGCGGCCAGCACTTCCGACATGTCCGCCATGGTGATGGCCCCATGATCGAAAATCGCGTGCCGCACCAGGCGCTCCGCGTCCGATGCCGTGAGGCCGTTCAAATTGTCCACCAGCTTGGTCAGCACTTCCCGGTCCAGTGCCAGCGGCTTGCCCGGATTCGCCGTGTTCCATTCGCGCGCCACCCGGGTGACGATCATCAGCCGTTCATTGGGCGTGGGCAGCGCCAGATGCAGCCGTGCCGCGAACTGCTCCAGCTCCTCGGGCAAGGTCACTTCGTAGCTCAGCAGCACGACCGTGCGCGCCACATGGTCGTAGCTTTGCGCAATGTCCTTGAGCAGCCGCACATTCACCGGTTCCTTGAGATAAGGATGAAAGTCGAGCAGCACATAGATGCCGGGCATGGGCGTGGCTTTAAGATGCTTCAGCAGCTGTTCCGGATCCGCCAGCATGCGCTGCGGACCGCCCATCTCCATGTCGAGGCGCTGTAGTCCTTCGGTGACCGTCCACTGAAACACGCCCCAACCGCGGCCTTCCTTCACCTTGAGGCTCACCTCGCGCACGAGCGAAAGCACCCGCGACTCTTCGCGGGACTCGACCACGATGAGCGCCAGGCGCGAGGCCAGCATTGACTGCAGCTCGCGGCGCGGATCTTGCGGTTGCACATCATTCATCGGGCAGAATGTAGCAGACTTGGGGCGCCGGGGCGCCCATCAAGCGCCCCGCGACCGGCGCTTCGCGGCCCACAAGCGGGCGGTGACGGCACCGAAATGCATTCCGTAATGCGGTCACTCCTGCGTCAGGCCAGTCGGCGCTGCACACTAAAATAGGCGGTCATAACCGCAGCCGCCCGCGTTTATGGATGTAGGCGAGCGTGAGTCCCACAACAAAAGCCAGCCCCACATTCCACATGGCAAATGCAGCTGTTGCGAGTGTGATGAATCGCTCAGCCTTGTGCTTGCTGAAGTCGCACGACCCGAGTGCAAGCTGTGCCCCAGTCAGAAAGAGTATTACGCCAAGCACGGCGGGCGAAAAGAGGTTGAAGATCGCCCCAATAGACCCGCTAAATCCAAACGCAAGACACAGCAGGATTGTTCCGAGAATAATCGGCGCACCGCCCGTGCGCGCTCCGAACGCAACGTGCCCCGCCAGGCCGCCCGCGCCATGGCACATGGGTACGCCACCCAAGGCGGCGCCTGCGAGGTTCATCGCACCGGTCGATATCGCGACAACGTTCTCAGTCACCGTGCGGTTGGGAAAAAGACGGTTGTTTTCTTCCCGGATGGCGATCACCGCGTTGCCGAGCGTTAAGGGGAGTTGTGGTAGTGCCAAAAACACCGTTCCTTTTAACAAGTCGTACCAGGTGATGCCGGAAAGGGCAAAGCTCGGAGTGCGAAATGCGAATCTCACTGCGGACAATGCCGTCATGGCATCGGGATTTAGGATGGCTCCGCATGCCACGCCGAAGATGAGCAGTAGAAACATCGCCGGGATCGCCCGGTTGGTGAGGAGTAGCAGGGTTCCCACAAGACCCAGGGCGGCTATAAGCCATCCGCTACTCATCATCTTGATCCCCTCAAGCATGAAGCCCATGCCAAGCCCAAGAACAATCCCGACAACGACGAACCGTGGCACCAATCTCGCCACATGGCTGGCCGCACCGGTGAGTCCGAGAACCAGCCAAATAGCGCCGGTGACTAATCCGGCGCTATAGATGCTCGCTGGTGTGATCACCGCTGTCTGCGCCGCTTGGGTGGCGGCCACCGCACCGATGGCTTTCATGGGCTGAACGGGAAAGGGAGTTCGGTAGTAAAGGCCACAGATGATCATTGCGGCGCCAAAGGTAAACAAGATGCCGAAAGGGTCTACCTTCACCACGGCGATGTAGGCGACTACAAAAGGAATTAAGGTACCAAGGTCGCCAAAAGCGCCGGCCCACTCCATACGATCGAACCGGTTGCCGGTATGCAAAGCGGATGTACCATCGGGCATCACGTTGCACAATCCTTAGTGAGCGGCGTTCTAGGTGCGTTTGCGAATCTTCTTTGAAACGGGAATCCGCCGGGCAGAAACGCTGCCTCGGGTATTCACCTGTGCCCGGATCTCCCTGAGATACTCTTCAGCGACGACATTCAGCTTTCGTTCCACCTCGCGATAGCGCTCGATCAAAAGAATGCCAAAGGTAGTAACTTCGGCGCCGCCACCGCCGCGACCGCCGCGACTATTGATCGTTGACGGCAAGTTAAATGATTGATTCAGGCTATCGAGCAATAGCCAAGCTCGTCGATAGCTGATACCCATCGAGCGCGCGGCCTCGGAGAGGGAACCGTGGGCCTTGATGCCTTCAAGCAAGGCAATCTTCCCCGGACCAATGTTTGAATGGTCTCCGAAATCGATTCGGAATCGAATCAGTCCTGTGCGCTTCATGTTTCCTTGGCTGGGCATTGTATGGTGCAGAGCGTTATACCAGAAATGTACAGCGCTTGTGGCAGTCCGGCGGTGCGGGAAACCTGCTTGGTTTTCGCGGAGAGCGGGTAAATCATAAAAACAATTTGGGTTTGCTGTTGGTTGCGGTCGTCGTGGCTGCCGGCGCCCTGGGGCTTGTGTTTTACGAGCGTTCGCAACTTCAGGAGGCGCGGACCCGCGTCGTCGTGGGTGAGCTGCAGCCGATCGCAATGCTACTGAAAGAGAACCAGGCGATGTTGAAGGAACTGCAGGCGGAGCCGTTCACGGAGAAGGATTCAGGGATTTTGGAGTCGTATCTTGCCAAGATTCGGCGCGACGGCGTGCCGAAGCACGCGGACATGAAGCAGAAGCTCGACAGCCTAGCCGAGAACAACACGGCGATCGTGACCTTGATCAAGGCGTATGCGCCGAGCGCAAAGACGCCGGCATTTCTGCCGGAGGGAGATAAGTTTCGCAATTACGCCTCGGCGTGGCGCGATCGGTGGAATTCGGTAATGGAGCTCTTCATGGCGGGCGGGAATTACGCGGCGGCGGGAGTGCCCTACCCTGCGGGATTTCCAGCGGCGGTGGAGGCGGAGATCGCGGTAGCAAAGTAGTCGCCAGACGCAGCGAAGATGAAGCGGCAGGTACGTAGAGGCCGGCTCGCGAAATCATGTTCCGGACCGGCGTAAACCTATCCGTGGGGCCTGCGGGAAAAACCTCCTGTTTTTCACGCTCCGTCGCATGATCTCGCGAGCCAGCCGCCGTGCCAGTGGCGCTTCGCTCGTTGGGCTCGTGCGGCCACGTGCTCCGCCGCGCGGCCGTTTCGATTCCAATCGCATCGGTCGCTGACCGGCACACTTTGGGTCATTCGCCAATGGCAGCTTTATGGCGTCCAATTTGGCAGAATGAAATTGCAAGAGGTCGTCATCGAACATGATTGGTGGTCATATGAAGCGAGCCTCTCTAGTGCCTATTCTGCTGGCCCTCTCGCCCTGTCTGACACACGCGCAGCAGCGAGTTGTTCCAACACTCGGAGCGACGCAACCTGTGCGAATCGATCTGTACACCTTTGAATTCAAAGAACCCTATTTCGGCCGGGAGGGACCTAGTTATACCGCTACGAAAAGCGAGCCTTCAAAAAGAGCGCAGCAGTTGGCCGAAGCACGGCTCTCCGGACAGGGAGGAATCTCGACGGTAAAGTTCGAGGCGATTGACGCGAGTGGCAATGCCCTGAAAGTCCTTTATCTTTTCAAGGTGAACGATGCCCTGGATGATGACGCGTATTTGGGTTTCGTCGACGTACCAGATCAGCCGTTTCGCGTAATGGTCAGCGGCCAGGATATCAGCGGCGCTCCATATCGACGGGTATTTGACCATCTCTTTCGCCCTAAGGACAAACTTCCCACACCTGCCGCACTGGTCACGAAATTGATGCTCGACGAAGAGAGGCGGTATAAAGCCGAGTTTGAAGCCAAACGCCGCGCGAATCCCGATGGGGTAATCGTCTTGCCGCGCATGCAGGTCACCAACGTCATGCATGAACCCTATAGATCTGCGAGCGGCAACACGCTCGGTATTCGCCTCAGCTATGACATTCAATTCTCCAAGGCCGCCGTCTATTCGATGACTCCCTCAGTGGCACCTTTCTTTGAAAACGTTGATTTTCGCGGAAGTGTGCAAATGCAGGTAGCGGGGGACACGATCAACCCGGAGCCCGGGTCCCTTCAAGAACGATACTCACCCGGCTTTCACCAATTCATCATGCCCGCTCAATACAAGAGCGGCGTCGTCTACCACTTTGTTGTCGATATGGTTCCAGACTACGCAATTCAAAACGCCACGAGGACGAAGTATTGTATCTACAACCGCAAATTTCAGAATTCCTCCAAGGCGAGCGGCAGATGGGAAACACTAAAGACGCAAGATGTGCCTGTCCTGTATCTCGTGAGTATTGCGAGCGTGAACTTTCACGGCGAAATACAGGGGCTCTACTCCCAAAAGACGTTCTATGACGGATTTCTTCGAGAAGGCGCACAAGACTGCGGACCCAGTCCAAGCTTCGACTTTTGAACGCGGCTCATCGCATGGCACGGGTTGCCCGCTACCTTTGCTGGCCATGCTCAGCCGCGATATCGTCGACCATCTTATTCGCGATCAAGACACGCTGGTGGCGGTAAACCGCGACCGTAGTGACTGCTTCGCTACGTTGTCACCCAGGCGGCAAACGCGAGCCATGTCGGCGAGTTCTTGATTGCCTCACGCGCGAGCTGTGATCCGACGAGAAGCGACCCGCCTGCAAGGGTCGCCGGGTGCAGCCGTTTCAATGCTACGAGGTCGTAGACTGCAATCGCGACTAGGAAGAGGTCGGTCGCGGCGTACATCGTGCCGCTCGGTAATCCTGGTAAGTGGATTGCAGGTATGCGCCCCACGGCCGCGGTAACGAACTCGATGGTGGCGATCAGAAGCAGGCGCTTATGAGCATCGACGCGCTTGCGTAGCCACATCGCCGCGACAAATAGCACCGGGAAGACCACCGCGGTAGCCAGGGGCACCGCAAGCGCCGCGAGCGGGGGGCCGCACGGAACGCAAAACAGTCCCTGACGGGCGCGCGTGATGGCTACTGCCGGGCCAAGGATAATGATCGCAACCGCCAGTACGACCCCAACCACGCCAAGCCTACGGTGAATATCAGTCCGGCCTGCAGCAACTAATGAGGTTTGCGCGATCAAGAGCACCATCCAGGCCGACATCACGAGACCATGGAGATGGAGCATCGGCGTAAGCGGTGGCGGCGCCTCGAAGTGCGCTTTGAAGTAATACGAGGGGGCGAATCCGACCAGGGTCGCTAGCACCAACGCTGCCGCCATGCCGCTGAAGAACATGCGCTCGTGTTGGGTCGCTGAGCGTTGCTTGGAGAATCCACGAATGCGCTGTTCGGCGATTGCTAACGCTGTGTTCACGCGCGTGGGCCTGCGTCCCGGTCAGTCAGCCACACGCGTGCATCTGCGCAACGCGCCAGTGACTCGATTTCCTCGACGATCTGCGAGCTTGCGACCTCCGCTGCAACGGCATCCCCAAGTCGGCGCGCTGCTTCAACGAAGGACGGCTCCTTGAGCAAACGCAGCAGCGCTGCCGCGAACTCCTCGCTTTTCGCCGTATTCGGCAGGCTGAGGCCTGCGCCGCGTTCGGTTACCCTCATTGAGTTGTCGCCCTGATCCCTCCCATGCGGAATAACGAGCAGTGGCAATCGGTTCATGAGCGCGGTCATCACGGTGCCGTGACCCCCGTGGGTCACCACGATGGTGGCCTCGCGCATCACGACGGTATGGGGTGCGCTCGTCACGACGACCGTGTTTTCGGCTGGCTGCACTTCGTGCGGCCAGATAGAACCTCCGAGAGTGACCAGCACACGCACGGGAAGGCCGGCGCATGCATCGATGACCCGCTGGAGGCACGCCGCATGGTTTTGAAAGCCGGTGGAGAAGGAAACCAAGACGAGAGGTCGCGCATCACTTGCACTCCAGGGAGACACCCACGGCGCCGCATCTAGCGGGTCACGGATCAGCGGGCCCACGTAGCGTACGTAGGAGGGCACCGGCTCGGGGACGAAGTCAAAGGCGCGCGCAGTGCCGAGCCAGCGCACGCTAGCTGCATTGAGCTGATCCAGTGTGTGCGCCAGCGGCGCGAGCCCCAGCGTGAGGCGCGCGGCGTTTAGCGCGGGAAGGCCTGCATCGTACATGGCGATGAGTGTCTCGTTCGCCTTCGCAATCGCGACGCTCTCTGCAGCAGTGCGCGCTGGGAGGAGCGCAAAACCAAATGGTGGCGTGTCCGGAAATGGGAACATGCTGCTCATGGTAGAGAGCAACGCAAGTCGCTGCGATAACGCTTCGCAGCCGGTCATCACGCCGAGCAACATGTCAAAATTGATGACCAGATCCGCCCTCTCACGCCGCAGCTCATCCATCACGTCCTGGGCGTAAGGCAGCGCGCAGCCACAGAGAAACTTCTCGAACATATCCTGAATACCGTGCAGCGGTGTTGGCGCAGCCCAATCGGCGGGATCGGTCTCGCGTGCGCGTATTGGCCTGTTGGGAGCTCGTCTCCACGGCGCGAAGCGCGCGCCGGTTGCCGCCGCTTCGGCTTGATTGGCCGTTTCGCTCATCACGCGCACGCTGTGGCCGCGCTGCGTGAGCTGCGCCACCACGCCCATGACCGGTGCAACATTTCCGCCGCCGTCGATCGTCGTGAAGAGCAAGCGGAGCGGTCTCGTGATTGTCACCAGGGCCCGCCTTAGGGTGTATCTGCCGCATAGGCAGCGAGCACTGCCGCGATCAGACGCTTGACGGCCCTCTTCGAGTCCGCGAGAGATCTTTCCATGTCGCGCCGCAGGAGCTTCCAGGTGTAGATGTCCGTGGCAATGACGAGGGCATCGACAGCATCGCGTCGCTCGGCGCCGGCCAGTTTCTCCAGCCATGGTGCAAACTGCGCGGCAGTAATCCGGCGGTGCTCCTTGCGGCCAAAATCGATCAGAGGTTGTAACGCAGGCACGCGCTGCTCCTGGGCAAGGTTGCGAACCGTGCCATCGCCAAAGCGCTCGTAGGCGGTAAAGAGACGCGAAACCGCCGAATCGATATCGCCGGGGGTGGAGGAGAACTCCGCGCCGATAGCAGGCCCGAACTCTCCGATCATCGCCTTGATCAGCCCTTCCTTGCTGCCAAAGCGTCGTATGACGCTTTGAACGGTGACACCCGCACGCGTCGCGACCTCTTGCAACGTGATTTCATCGAACCACCGATCACCGGCAGAAGCAGCAAACGCATCGATGATTCTGCGCCCCGTCTCCGCTGCGGCCTTCGCCCGAGCGACTTGGCGGTACGGTCTATGGGGTTTGGAGCCCGATCTCTTATTCATGTTAGTAACATTAATACGAAATGCAGAGCCGGTCAATATTCAGGGTAATAGCACTAACGCCAATATGGAAAGCCGGATCACAGCCCGCGCGATCTGGGCTCCACCTGGAGACATATGAGTGCAGCCATCCGATCGACTTGGCCATGCAGCCTCCTCGGACACGGGCGACGGGCCGCCGTAGGTAACCGCCTTCCGCGGGTACGAATTTTCGCTTGGGGTCCGACAGCGGCAGTTCGACGCGCTTCGGATGCTGCGGAGGTCGGCATTGTTGCGAGAGCGGGAACGACCGTGAATTTCGACGGGTTCCCTAGTCACATTCCGGGCCGCTCAAGCAGCTCCGTCAATGACTAGGGAGTCCGTCATACCCATAGCGGTCGACGCGCACGAACAATGCCCGTCAATCCGCTGCCATTCCCTGAAGGGTTTGGCTTTGCTTATCCTGCGACGATCGCTGACCGGCCAAGAGCCGATATTGGCCAGTAAGAATGACTGCCTGATACCGGACATGTCGCGCGACGTCCGTTCTCGCGGCGCGGCATGCACCCACCCTAGGGTCACTCGGCCAAGAAGAGTTCGATTTCCTCGAAGAACCGCTCGAAGGCAGGCTCGTCTTCAAGCGGGATGTGGTTTCTGCCGTCCAGCGCAATGAAGCGAGCGCCGGGAATGGCGGCGGCCATCTGTCGGCCTTCCTCGAACGGAACCCGCATATCGCCGCGCCGGTGCATGACCAGGGTTGGCACTGCGACTTTGGGGAGCAGGTCCCTCACATCGATTTCTCCCGTCGTTAGGAGGTATCGCGCCGCGCATTCACCTGTGGTGACCAGTCGCTGCCACTCGTTGAACGAATCGAACAGATCCTTGGGCGCGTCCGGTACGAATTCGGTCCCAAATATTTGACGGATGATTGGATTGTCTGCACCCCATTCGAGACGCACCAGGGTGGCCATCGCTTTATGCCTTTCCCTTGCGGCAGGGGATCGCAAGCAGGCGCCAAGAGCAAAACCTCCGTACAAAATAAGTCGGGAAACCCGCTCCGGGTGCCGGACGGCGTAAGCGATTGAAACAGAGCAGCTTTGCGATACGCCGAGGAGCGCGAAGCGCTTTACCCCGACGGCTTCAACCACGGTTTCAAGGTCGCTGACCCATGCGTCAAAGGAAATATCCGCTACCTCCCAATCCGAGAGACCATTGCCTCGTGAATCACAGCGAATCAACGTGTGCTCCGCGGCAAGCCCGCGCAGCATGGGGCCCCAAACTGCATTGTCCCAATCATGCTGAAGGTGGTTGAGCCAATGAGCTGTCCTCAGCAACACGGGTCCCCGACCAACCGTCGAATACGCCAGGCGAACGCCGTCGGCCGCTCGGCAAAATTTGATCTCTTGGTCTACGCCCGGCGAGAAGAGGGGCGCCCGCCGCGCCGGGGAGGTTGCCTTCACTGTCTCGACTACAGGCTTGTGCGCATTGCGCGTCAGGTGCAATCCGGTTTTCGATGCCAAAAGACGATCCATTGTATTGATCAAGCGGTCTATCTGCTGATCGAAGTCCCGGCCCGCGTCGACCTCGGCTGCGTTATGAAACGTGAAATCCCGCAAGCTACCGGGTAGATCATCTGCTGGAGGCATGGTTGCCCGATTCGCAAGCACTGGAATGATGGGAACACCGCACCGAAGGGCGATCTCGAGCTCAATTCGGACGGGATCGTTTTCATCATTGATACGGCTGCGGCCTCGTTTCCGGGCGCCCACCCAATCGGGTCCGACGACCGCGACGACGAAATCGGCTGCCCGCAGAGCTTGCTCGATATGTCCGCGAAAATCGCTGCCCAATGGGATGGCGTCGATGTCCATAAACACCGAGTCCGTTCCATAGTGCGCGGCTAGGCGGTCGAAGATGCTGCGCACCGTCCACGCCGAGTCGGCTCGACGATAGGAAATGACGATCTTCTGCATGGGTTAAACCCAGCAATGTAGTGACAGCGATACTGGGCCATTGATGCCGGCGTCGCAAGTGCGACAGCCGAAACCGTAACAATGTGCAGGCGGCAATGTTCGGAAACGGAAACGACTGCATTTTTTGCCTGCCCCATACCTGCCACCGGTGCCTGGCCGCACAGGGTCGAGATTTGCCGGATGCCGACGGCGCCTGGTTCGTGGTGCTGAATAACCGGTTCGGAGAAGCAATTCGGTCGCTGATCGGCCAACTGCGGTCATAGATCGGGCTGAATTGCAGGCCTGAAAGCTGCCGGTCGCATTTCGCCCGCTTCGGCCGGTTTATAGTCAATTTGCGGTTGATATCAACTTGAATTCAGGCGCATATTCCAGCAACGACGATAACCAAAAGTACGCTGCTAAGTGAAGGGACTCACTCGCTGTTGGTCTCCGTGGTGGCGGCAACATCTACCGAAGGTCGTTGATCGATCGCGATCGCTAGTCCTTATTCATGCACATTTTGGCTCGGCATACCGACGATTTTCGCGCGGAGCTGTATCGGGGGGCATGCGCGGAGGAGAGGATCTTATGGTGACCGCGAAAAGCGTGGAGACCTTGTCCCCGGAGCCCGACGACCGCAGGCAGCTCAGGCGCGCGGTAATTGCAAGCACTGTGGGTACTACTATCGAGTGGTACGACTTCTTTCTGTACAGCACGGTTACTGGGTTGGCGTTCGCGCAGCTTTATTTCCCGAAATCCGATCCGTTGGTCGGAACCCTGCAAGCATTCGCGATCTATGCCGTCGGATTCGTGGCGCGCCCGGTCGGCGCCGCGATCTTCGGACACTACGGCGATCGCATTGGCCGCAAATCGACGCTCATCGCAACCTTGCTGTTGATGGGCGTTGCCACTTTCCTGGTGGCATTCGTGCCCACCTATGAACAGATCGGTATTTGGGGCGCGGTGCTGCTCACCGTCTTGCGCTTCATTCAAGGCGTCGGGGTTGGCGGCGAGTGGGGCGGGTCGGTCTTGATGTCTATGGAGTGGACCAAGACTAACGCACATCGCGGTTTCGTGGCCTCCTGGCCGCAATTCGGTGTCCCGGCGGGACTATTTCTCGCCAACTTGGCTGTGCTGGCGTTCAGCGAGATCTCCGGCGCTAAATTCCTCGTCTGGGGATGGCGAATCCCATTTATTCTCAGCATTCTTTTGGTCGCGATCGGGCTCTACATTCGACTCAATATCTTGGAGACACCGGTGTTCAGACGCCTGGTAGCGGAGAACAAGATTGAGCGCACCCCCATGTTGGAGGTGATCAAGCGACAGCCCAGGGACATTCTTCTGTCGGCGCTCGCTCGCATGGGAGAGCAGGCGCCCTTCTACCTCTACACCGCATTTGTTTTCACTTACGGGACCAAGGTTTTGGGTGCTTCGCGCGAGCTGCTTCTAACCGCCGTTCTGACTGCTTCTGTGCTGGCCTTTTTCACGATTCCGTTTTCTGGATACTTATCGGATCGGATCGGCCGCAAACGTATGTACATGATCGGCGCCGCCGGGACGGGCGTGTTCGGTTTCATCTATTTTGCGCTGCTCAACACTGCGATTCCCGGATGGATTTTTCTAGCCATAATTTTGTCCCTGGTCCCACACAATATGATGTACGGACCGCAGGCCGCACTGATCGCCGAATCTTTCACTGGACGGCTGCGCTACAGCGGGGCATCACTGGGCTATCAGTTGGCGTCGGTAATTGCCGGCGGTCCGGCCCCGCTGATCGCGGCGTGGCTATTCGCGCGATACGGATCGGGTTACGCCATCGCTGCATATATTCTGCTTTGCGCGATTCTGAGCTTAATCTCGACGGCGATGCTTAGGGACTACACCAACCAGGATATCTCACAGGAATACGATAGCAGGTCGATCCAGAATCGCAGCGGTGTTGTCCTCTAGGTTCTCCGAAAGCTGCCCTTCACAACGGGCAGAAGTGGGTTGTGAAGCGAGACACGGCCCGCGACGGTCGCTGACCGGCCAACTGCGGTCTCTCGGCGGGTCGAAATCGACGCCTATTTCCTGACATTCGAGCCGCGCGGAAACTTAGTACACAATTGAGCACGGCGGTGCCATAGCGTTGCCATTGTTGACGAGGATGTTCTGAGGGACCGACAACTACCGAGTCGATCTCGACGAGGCGAACATGGAATCCACTTTTGGAGAAACCTTGAAGGCGCGCTGTCTTGAGCAGTAGTACTGTCCGTTTGCTGGTTCCGGGCATCTTACTTTTTGTAGCGCTGTTGATCTTAAACATTGACGTAAGGACCTTACCGCCACTCCTCTTAGCCGCCGCATTGTTTTACGGGTTCGGGCTTATTCCGACGGGGTTAATTGTTGCAATCGCTGCGCTTTCATTTTTGTATTGGCGCCGCCACTGGCTTTCCGGATTATCTCTCGTCTGTGCCGCGCCACTCGCATTTGCGATTGGGATCTTTCCAAACCCAGTCAATTCTCCGGTGGGGTGGGCGGCGAATGTTTTGAAGGTCATCTATTACCACCATGATTTGCAACAATCCTATGCAGAGGCTAAAAGAAGGGGGCAAACCTTGCCGCTCGGGCAGGCCGATATCGATGGATTTGGAAGCCTCACGTCTGGACTTGTTTACGATCCCTCTGGCGAGATTGCGTTACCGCCGAATCGGCGCAGTAAAGCCTGGGCCGATGGGCCGGGTACAACCGAGCTAGGTATTGATAGGCTCGAAGTGCATCATATATTTGGTCCCTACTACCACTGGTTTCACGATTGAGACAATTGATCGACCTAGCGTTTAGGTTTTGGGAGTGGTTTGACTCATGGCAATTGCGGCGAGCTTCATCCTGGGAGGGATAGTGGGGCTAATTCCACTACTTCTTGGCCTCGTGCTTAATCAGGCAGGGCTGGGCCGTGTGGGATTCCTCTTTTGTGTCTTTCTAGGGTTCCTAGCAGGGCTCCCCGCTACAGTCGTTGCTTCGGCTGGCTTCGCAGTGGGAATTGTTGTGTCGTGGCTTCGAAACAGATCCGGACCCGATATCAACCTTGAGCAAGACCCTCCTGAAAAAGATTAGGTCCTCGGAAGCGGCCAGTCGTCGTTGGCTGCATCGGGTCCGACAGCGGGAGTTGCGCCGCAAGCGGCAACAGCCGGCCAAAACCGGCTGTACAAGCATGTGGAATGATCGGCATATAGCCGACTTTCGCAGGTGACGAGCAAGTCCTTGTCGAGTTCGTCAGGTGCGGCGCTCTCTAAATCCCACTGATGCGGTCAGTCCATCTATTGCCGCGCCATCGCCACCTTGAAACGATCTTCCGGTGAGATCAGGTGATCGTGACTGTCCTTTTCCAAATCGATCTGCACCCAATTCACCTCGCCGCTGAACTCATTGTCCTTCGGGTCATAGTCAGGCGAGACGGCCGATCCGGTTCCCTTGCCGACATCGCAGGTTTCATCTGCCGAGAACGCCATCGGCACCGTGATTTCCACGCGGCCTTCCCCGACCTTCTTGCCATCCAAGTACAGCGATGCCGTCCCGCCCTTCGCCAGGCCGCCGCCATCGTATTTGAACTCCATCCGGAGCTGGTGCTCACCCGCAGGTATCGGCGTATTTGACTCTGCGTAGAACCGCTTGATCCCGAGAAGGTTGTAGCAATATTTTAGTTTTCCGTCCTTGGCGTACAGACTCCAGCCGTTGAAGGCGCCGCCCTGCGCGATGACGACGCCTTTGGCCCCGGACTTCGGGACGACCACCTCGGCGGTGATCGAGTAGGACTTGTTCTTGATGTTGACGACGGAGTTTTCGGACAGACGACCCATGCCGCCGAACAGGATCTGGGTCTTGCCTTTGACAAGCTGGGGCCTGCCGGCAAGATCCGGGTTGAAGCGCTCGACCCGTCGATCATCGAGTGGAAGCACGCTGTATTTGCTGGCCTCGATCAGCCACAACCTCTGCAATTCCCGAAGTTTCTGCGGATGGTCTTTGGCAATGTTGCGCGCCTGTGTCCAATCCTTGTTGCTGTCGTAGAGTTCCCAGACATCGTCATCAAAAGCCGGCATCGGCTTGGACATGTCCCACGGCGTACTGTGTCGGGTCACCGCGGTCCACCCCTTGTGATAGATGCCGCGGTTGCAGAACATTTCGAAATACTGGGTCTCATGTCGTTCGGCGGCCTTTGCGTTATCAAACGCATACAGCATGCTGAAACCCTCCAGGGGCGCTTGCTGCACACTGTTGACGATCGTGGGTGCCGGCAGACCGGCAGCTTCTAAAATCGTCGGCGCGATGTCGATGACGTGATGGAACTGCGATCGGATCTCTCCTTTCGCCTTGATTCCTTTCGGCCAGTGCACGATGGTGCCGTTGCGCGTGCCGCCCCAGTGCGAGGCGACCTGCTTGGTCCATTGATAAGGGGTATCCATCGCATGCGCCCAGCCGACGGCGTAGTGGTTGTAGGCCTTCGGTCCACCGAAGTCGTCGATCTTGCTCTTCAGGAAATCAACTGTCTCGACTGCGGCCATGCCGTTCAACATGGCCATTTCGTTGAAGGTGCCGTTCAGCGATCCTTCCGCCGAGGCGCCGTTGTCGCCGATGATGTAATACACCAGCGTTTCATCGAGGACTTCCAAGTCTTTCAACCCATCGACCAGCCGTCCCACATGGTGGTCGGTGTGCTCGAGAAATCCCGCGTAGATCTCCATTTGCCGGGCGAGGATCGGCCTCAACTCCTTCGGCATCTGGTCCCACGCCGGAATGTCCTCGGGTCGCCTGGTGAGCTTGGCATCGCGAGGGATGACACCGATCTCCTTCTGCCGGGCGAAGATCTGCTCACGCAGCTTGTCCCAGCCCTGATCGAACTTGCCCTTGTACTTGTCGATCCATTCCTTGGAGACGTGGTGCGGGGCATGGCAGGCGCCCGGCGCAAAGTACATGAAGAACGGCTTGTCCGGCATCAGCGCCTTTTGCTGGCGCACCCATTTGAGCGCCTTGTTGGTCATGTCCTCGGTGAAGTGATAGCCCTCCTCGGGCGTCTTGTCGGGCTCGATCGGTACCGTGCCTTCGTAGATTGCGGGGTAATACTGATTGGTTTCTCCGCCGATGAACCCATAGAAATATTCGAAGCCGCCGCCGCCCGTCGGCCATTGATCGTAGGGTCCCATCGGGCTCGTTTCCCACACCGGCACCTCGTGACATTTGCCGAACTGCGCAGTTGAGTAGCCATTGAGCTTGAGCGTCATCGCCAACGCCGCCTTGTCCTTGGGCAGTACAGAGCTGTATCCGGGGGCCGAGGTCGCGAGTTCGCAGACGCTGCCCATATTGACCGAGTGATGATTGCGCCCGGTCAGCATCGCTTGGCGTGTGGGCGAGCACAGGGCCGTCGTATGGAAGCGGTTAAACTTCAATCCATCCTTCGCCAGCCGTTCGGCCGTCGGTGTGCTGATAGCCCCACCGAAGGCGCTCGACGCCGCGAAACCCACATCGTCCAGGAGCACGATCAGCACATTGGGTGCGCCCTTCGGCGGCCGCAGCGGCTCGATGGGCGGAAACTTGGTGTACGGGTCCTTGGCGTCGTAGGTCGTCAAGCCCACATACTGAGGATCGCCAATGGGCAGTATCGTGCGCGACAGATTATCGGATTGATTGGCCACAGAATTTCTCCTTGTTCCAACGTCGGTCCGGCTCAATCTGGGCGAAGATCCATGCTGGCGCCACGCCATTGATCTTCGTTATTGGCCCTTCGTCCTCTTGACGCACCCGGTCTCACCCTGGTTACTCGGCACACCTTGTTGTCCAACGGATTTCTCGCCACGGTTTGTCGGGTCATGATTCCCGCATCCGTCGCTACAACCACCTAACAGGAGAGGACGATGAATAGCCGTCATACAGCGATCGTGCTCGTTGTGGCTGCTGTCGGCGAAGCGGCGATGGGAGCAGCCCTGATCATTGTTCCGTCATTGGTCGCGCATTTGCTGCTGGGCGCCGAGCCGACCGGAATCGCCGTGATATTTGCGCGCGTGGCCGGCATCGCGCTGGTCGCGCTGAGTGTTGCCTGCTGGCCGGGCACGCCGCTCATCGGCATGTTGACCTACAGCGCGGCCGTCACGCTGTATCTCGCCTACGTCGGCTTCGCCGACGGTTTGAGCGGCGTACTATTGTGGCCGGCGGTCGTTCTCCACGTGATAATGACGGCACTCTTGGCTCATGCATCAACAAGCGGCAAGGCAACGAAACCCATACAGAAGCGCACTGCGTAAGAAACCCTGCGACCCGCCATGGAGTCTCTTTGACGGCGTAGACGAAGTACACATTGCCTACCGGTCATCTCCAGGAGCACGCACGATCGCGTCGAGGGCTATTTCCGTCTCGAGTGGAAGCTCGCGGTCGATCGCTCCCACCTGATAGCGGCCGACCAAGCTTTTTTGTTGCCGGTGGTTATCGACGACACGCGTGAAGATGATGAACGGGTGCCGGAGCGATTCCGGGAGGTGCAATGGACGCGCTTGCCCGGCGGGGTTACATCCACTGCCTTCGCCGCGCGTGTACGGCGTCTCCTGTCAGGCGAGCTGTCACTGGAGAGGACAAGGACCACATTGGAAGCTGCTCGCGTGCCGGGTGCGTCGACAACTCCGAAGCTCGTCCAGCCATTCTGGCGGTC
>Ga0210383_10002601_pt1 | contig 16281 bp, 9 predicted proteins | sample IncBWC14OmetaG_FD_160072 | JGI IMG/M metagenome (GOLD analysis project Ga0210383, IMG submission 160072) | Forest soil microbial communities from Barre Woods Harvard Forest LTER site, Petersham, Massachusetts, United States - Inc-BW-C-14-O ...
CCAGGCCTCCGGTCAGCTTACGGTTGCCCTCTACAAGGAAGAGATCGAGGCTCATCTTCGCACGCCAGACGTCTCGGGTTTCCAATTGCTCGGGCTCACCGACTTTCCCGGCTTTGGTCCAGCGTTCGTCGGAGTTCTCGATACTCTGAGCAAGTCGAAAGGGCTGATCACCCCGGAGGAGTTCCGCCGTTTCTGCGGCCCTACAGTCCCATTGCTGCGCCTCGCCAAACGCCTGTGGAGCAGCGATGAAACTCTGGTAGCCCGACTCGACGTAGCCCACTATGGACTTTCGGCTCTCAAGAATGCTGACGTATCGTGGACAGTCCGCAAAGCCAGTGGCGCAACCCAGGTATCCGGCACACTGACAGCAGTCACCGTTCCGTCGGGCGGGTTGACCCAACTGGGAACGATCAAAATCCCTCTCGGCAGTTTTCCTTCCGCCGCGAGATATTCAATCGAATGTTCCGCGGGCGGTTCGGTGAACTCCTGGGACATCTGGGTCTACCCGGAACGGCTTCCAATCTCCACAACGGGAATTACCGTAGCCAATAAGTGGAACGCAGCCACGCGCACGGCCCTGGGAGAAGGCAAAACCGTGGTATTACTCCCCGATCCCCACGGATTCGAAAACGCCGTTCCGTGCAGTTTCACAACCATCTTCTGGGCGGCAGCGTGGTTTCCAGATCGGTATGAGACGATGGGTGTCCTGTGCGATCCTCAGCATCCCGCATTGAAACTGTTCGCAACGAGTTTCCATTCCGACTGGCAATGGTGGGAACTCATGAGCAAATCCCATGCGCTCGATCTGACAGACGGACCTAACGACCTCGAGCCGATTGTCCAGATCATCGATGACGCTGCGAAGAGCCGGCGGCTCGGCGCCGTCATCGAAGCCAAAGCAGGTCGTGGAAAGCTTTTGGCGACTTCCTTTGATCTTGTAAGCGAACCACAAAGCCGGCTAGCCGCCCGCCAACTGCGGGCCAGCCTGCTCAGTTATGCCGCATCGCCGGAATTCGATCCCAAAAACGAATTAAGACTCGAGTATCTCGACTCGCTGTTTAAAAGCGTGGAGCATTGACTCGTATATGCTCGGGCAAGGAACTAACTGACAGGAATGCAGTGATACGATACATAGCCTGACTTATACTTCTCCAACGAAGTCGCAGCTATGGGACCTTCCCAAGCGGAATGATCAGGACGGCAAGAACAATCAAGGCCAACCCTCCCCAGAGGAGCCTTTTCGCCCGAGCCGGTGCGCCGTCCCACTCTCCTTTTCCCAGACCGCACACCACTCCGACCGCGATTGATATGGAAACAAGAATGGGCCAGCCGATCGTGGCCCCACTACGACCCAGTTGCGCCGCTCCGATCCCATAGAGATAGAAACTCGCTATCCACATCGCACCCATTGCCAACGACCACCCCCAGTTAGCCCTGCGATCTGCGGCAAATAGTGCTCCCATGCTCCTGTGGCGACTTATCAGCCAGCAACAGTAGACGACGTTGACAATTCCACCACACGTGAAGAAGATCAGCCACACAGCGTCGCCCGCAAACGCCGGCGATGCGCCCAGATTGCGCGCTGCCTGGATCGTCTCTGTTCCATAGGCGAGACCAATGTTCGGCAAGCACGACAAGATGCCGGAGGCAACGGCCATGACAAGCCCGGAAAGAAACCGCTTGCGCGGTGCGCCGCTCGTTTGATGGCAAGAGGATTCCCGCCGCGCGCCCGCGACCGAACAGACCCAAATGCCGGCGATGGCAACGATCGTTCCAATTGAGATCAGTAGCCTGCGGCCAGCAAACATCAATCGTCCATCGAACCACAGCAGGGGAACGAAGGTGCCGATGCTCGCGTTCAAGCCCATGATCAACGGGTAGCCAAGAGCGAGGCCCAGCCTGTCCATTGCGAGGCCGAACAGTACCGCACCGGCTCCCCAGGCCAGCCCAAAACACGCCAGGATCAAAATTTCGCGCCTCGGAACACCCGCGAAGATCGACCGTGGATCCGGCATCACCACCAACGTGAGGATCCAATTGCAGAGGAGCATTCCGGTCAGTGAGAAGACCAGCCATACGTGCTCCCATGCCCATTGTCGCGCCCTCTGCGTGGGAAGCAGGAAGACTCCCTGCAGGACGGCGGCGATCAGGATGAGGCTGACTCCAGCGATCATAGTTGCCCGATGTCCTTATTCCGAATGACGCTGCAATCTCCTCGACCCACGCGTGGACGGCGTCATCGGATTCGTGGTAAGACCACTGCCCGCGCCATCCCAGATTTTGGGCAATCTCGCACGGCCTGTCAAGTTAAAACGAATGCCCTCGAGGGGCAAGACCTCGGCAGACGGGGTCCCGCTCCCGCCGGCCGGTGTTTTAACGAGAGAAGTGGCCGACCACTTGACAATAGTTGTAACCCAATGCGTATACTTTCGTTCCAAAGCAGCACAGCCCACCGCGAGCAGCGCTGTGCAACCCATCCCCAGCCATGCACGTTTTGGAGGTCACATGTTGAAGACAACGAGAATCGGGGAGTTTCTGATTGTCAGCGTGTTCCTTGCTGTCCCGCACCTGGCGTTGGCCCAGGCGGCGGGCGCGAGCCTCACGGGACAGGTAACCGACCCGGCCGGAGCGGCTATCCCCAATGCGAGCGTGTCGTTGCAGAACATAGGCACTAGTCTGACCAACAGAGCGACATCCGACGCCCAAGGGGTTTACAGGATTGCACCTCTATCGCCGGCCACGTATACACTCACCGTGACGGCAACCGGGTTTTCGACCTACGTCCAGCAGGGGATCGTCCTGACCGTCGGCCTCTCGGCGACTCAAAATGTCACTCTCAAGGTGGGCAGCACACAGCAGACGGTTCAAGTAACTGCGAATGCAGAGTTAATCAACACCACTTCGCCCTCGATTGGTATGTCGGTCAATGAGGACGAGGTCAGTCAACTGCCCCTAAATGGCCGCGACCCGCAATCGCTTGTGTTTCTTGCACCGGGAACCACGAACGGCACTGCCTATGGCATCGCCGTCAATCAGGGCGACTTCACCTTCCCGCAGGAAACCGGAGCTGCATCCGGCGTAGGCGCGGGCCGGGCCGGCAGCACCTATTATCTCCTCGATGGCGCATCGAATAACGACGACTATGTTGGCCTGGCCTCGCCGTTTCCCAACGCCGATGCCACCCGCGAATTCCGGGTCATCACGAATAATTTCAATGCGCAATATGGTTTTGCGCCGGGCGCGGTTGTCCTGATTGAAACCAAATCGGGAGCAAACATCTGGCATGGCGGTGTATGGGAATTCCTGCGTAACCAGAGTTTCAATGGATCGAACTGGTTCTCCCACACCGTGGATCCGCTGCACCAGAATCAATTTGGAGTTGATGTGGGCGGCCCGGTTCTGAAGAATAAGCTCTTCTTTTTCGCCAACTATCAGGGAACCAGGGCCAGCACCGCTTCCACATCCGGCGTGGAATATACCTATACGGCAGCCATGCTGAACGGCGACTTCAGTGCCGTCCCCGTGACATTGGGCGCGCCTTTCCAGACGGTAAACGGAGTTCCCAATCAGATCAACCCGGCTTTATTCAATCCCACCGCGGTGGAAATCGCCCAACTTGTGATGCCGGAGAGCAGCAATCCCAACGGTCAGCTGTTTTACACAACCGGCAAGCTGCTCACTAACTACGATGAAGGTACGGGTCGAATTGACTACACCATCTCGCCGTCACAACGGCTGTTTGCGCGTGCCTACATCAACTACTACAACTTGGCCGGGTCGGGTGTTTCCGGAAACATCTCCACTTACTCATCCCCCAACCCTGAGGAAGACTACAACGTGGCTTTCGGTCACACATGGGTCATCAATCAGAAATTGGTCAACGTTGCTACTTTGTCCAATACTCAAATGGACTTCAAGATAAGCAGCCAGGCCATTATGAGCAATGGCAAGCCATTCTGCTGGTCTTCGTTTATTGCCGTAGGCGACCCACCGGGGACTTGCTCCACCGAGGGCTTTACCATCGCCGGCAGCGCCGATTACTTTTACGGCCCATGGATTGAACCCTGCCTTAACAATCACGGCAACACTGGGTTGTTTGATAACTTCTCTGCCCAGGAAGGCCGGCACAACCTGTCGTTCGGAGTCAATCTAGTGCGGCGGTGGATGACCCAGGCCTGCGATTACCCGGCGCAGCCGATCATTGATTTCAATGGCCAGTATACGAATTATGCGCTGGGGGATTTCCTGCTCGGGGACATCGCGTCGATGTTACAAGGCGCCGGAGCCTTTGGAAACTACAGCGATTGGCAGCTTGGCTTGTATGCCGAAGACCAGTTCCGTTTTCGGCCCAATCTGACTTTCGAATTCGGCCTGCGCTGGGATCCAAATTTCCCGTTGGCGGTGGGCAACGGGCGCGCCGCAACCTTCGTTCCCGGCCAGCAGAGCACTGTCTACCCGAATGCGCCTACAGGCCTGGTCTTTCCTGGGGATAAAGGGATCGGCCCAGGGCTGATGCGGACCACATATGGCTACTGGGAACCGCGCGTCGGTGTCGCATGGCAACCCCATGCGCTGCCACGCACCTCGTTCCACGCAGGCTTCGGGATGTTCACGGCTCCGCAGATCGTATCGACCGATGACCACACAACAGAGAATAGTCCGTTTGCGCCAACATTTACCCTGAATGGCACGTCGACGACGCCGCTTCCTTTGAATAACCCGTGGGCAGGATTTTCCGGGACCGGGGGGGCGAGCCCGTTTCCTCCCTTCGCATCGACAGCGTACCGGCCTCCTGCGTCGGTTACCTTCACACCAGGCCTCTCGATTGCCGACGGAATCGATCCGAATGCAAGACTTGGCATGACGCAGGCGTGGAATGCCGCCGCCGAGAAACAATTTGGTTCGAACATCATGGTCCGGGCCGCCTACGTGGGAAGCGAGTCGTATCATCAGCCGATCACAACCGACAAGAATCCGGGCATCTACTCGACCGGCGGTACCAGGAGTACCTACGCAGACTTCGGTCAGATCCTTTACAACGAAAGCCCAGGGACGGCAAGCTACAACGGACTGCAGGCTACCGTCGAATACCGCTTGTCGCACGGCCTCCAATTCCAGTCCAACTGGACCTGGTCGAAGCTGATCGATACGGCCAGCAGCGCGAACATTGCGTTCGGTTATCAGCTTCCTTACGATCCGTTCGACCTTCGTCTGAGTCGCGGGATTTCCCTCATTAACTTCCCCTTCATTTGGGTCACGAATGCGATTTACACTTCGCCCTCGCTATCTCGTCACAACCAGTTAGTCCGCCAGACACTGGGTGGTTGGGAAGTCAGCGCGATCGTTACCTCGCAATCGGGACAACCGTTCACGGTCTACGGCGGGTTCGGGAATAACAACTCCGAGTCTCTCCAATACGGGGACCATGCCGACTCGGTTTCCGGCCAGCCCCTGAATGTCCGCCAGGGCAGCCGGTCCCATTGGCTGAATCAATACTTTAATATCAACGCGTTTACCGCAAACTCCCCAGGAACCTTCGGCGATACCGGCAAGGACATCATGAGAGGTCCGCCCTATAACAATACTGACGCGGGGTTCGCGAAAAACTGGTTGATCTTAGAAAGGTACACATTGCAGTTTCGCTGGGAGATGTTCAATGCCTTCAACCATCCCAGTTTTGCGACTCCGAATAACACCAATCAGATCAGTCCAAATGGCGGCAACGCTGGTGGCATCGAAGGCACGATCACTTCGATCTTTGGGTCTCCGCGTATCATGCAGGGCGCTCTGAAGTTCACGTTCTGAACATTCTTCCTGGCGCCTGAGCCCTGGCTCAGGCGCGCATATCCTCGCGAGAGCAACGCGAGGAACCCCCATCGATCGCAGTTAATTTACGGTTTTTCCTATGACCACGATCGAGTCAAAGCTTGGATCTGCGACACGATTGGGGGCGAACCGGTGCAAATCACAAGCGTCAAAACGTGGATAGTCGAAGGCATCAAGTATAACTGGGTACTGCTCAAAGTCTTCACCGACGAAGGCATCACCGGGATCGGGGAAGGCACCAACTGGCCCGGAAGTCCACTCATCCTTGAGGCCTGCCGCCACGCCGGGGAAGTCATCGTCGGTGAGGACCCGAGCCGCATTGATTATCTGTGGACGAAACTATATCGCGACTTCAACTGGATCGGTCAGGCCGGTCCAGTGATGAGCGCGATCAGCGCCATCGACATCGCGCTGTGGGATATCGCCGGCAAGCGTGCAGGGCTACCTGTCTATCAACTTCTCGGCGGTGCTTACCGCTCGCGTATCCGCTTATACGCGAACTACTGGTTCCTGGGCGGCAGTGGTGAACCAGAGGAATACGCAGTCCAGGCACGTGACGTCAAGAAACGAGGCTTCACCGCCTGCAAAATGGATCCCTTCGCGCACGTGAACTACTGGTATGGCGAAGACCGGTCGGACAATCTCAGCCTGACGGAAGAGCAGAAGGCGAAAGCGATCGACCGCCTGGTCGCTGTGCAGGAAGCGGTCGGTCCGGACTTCCCGATTGCCGTCGAGACACATGCCTTGCTCAACGGTCCAACGGCCGTCGAAATGGCGCATCGGATCGCGTCCGCGAAGATCAATTGCATGTGGTATGAGGAGCCCGCGGGTCCGGAATTCCCGGACGAGATCGCCGAAATTCGCCGTCAGATCTCTCTCCCTGTGTGCGTGGGTGAGCGCGTTCATTCGCGGTTTATGGCGCGCTCGCTCCTCGAAAGACATGCCACCGACATCCTGATGCCGGACATCACACGCTGTGGAGGCATCAGCGAGATGAAGAAAATCGCCAATCTTTGCGAGACGTACAATGTTCCTATCGCACCACACAATCCGAATGGTCCGATTTCGACTATTGCCTCCGCCCATGTAATGGCCGCAATTCCCAATTTCTTTCGGCAGGAGTTCATGCTTACCGATGTGCCCTGGCGCGATACCGTGGTCAACATGCCGCTCGCTATTCGGGCTGGTTTCTTCGAATTGAATGATGAGCCAGGCCTCGGATTCGCTCTGGTTGAGGCAGAGCTAGAAAAACATCCCGGAGTTATGCACCGGCGCACCGGTTTCTATGTGTAGTTCCTGTTGAAGACGGAATCGGAGAAAGACTTATGGAATGGACGAACGATACGGAACTGTTTCGGCTGATGCGAGAGAGGCTTTTCACCGCGATCCTGGGAGATGTGCTCGACCTGCACGGGTACCGGAGTCAGTTTCTGCCGCCCGAATGCCGGCCCCTGCGGCCCCAAATGATCGTCTGCGGACGTGCAATGACCGTACATGAAGTGGACGTGGACGAGCCTGGCGACCCGCCCTTCGGCCTGATGCTGAAAGCACTCGACTCGCTCCGCCAAAATGAAGTGTACGTTGCGGCCGGGGGATCGCCGGCGTATGCGCTTTGGGGCGAACTGATGAGTACTGCAGCACGGGCGCGCGGTGCGGCGGGTGCGGTGTTGGGCGGGTATACGCGGGACACCCACGGGATCCTCGCGATGGGCTTTCCCGTATTCTGCTACGGCAGTTACGCACAGGATCAGCGCGGAAGAGGAAGGGTGGTCGACTTCCGGTCGACGCTCATCATCGGTAATGTGAGGATCCGTCCAGGCGACATCGTCTTCGGCGATATTGACGGTGTCGTGGTTCTGCCATGCGAAGTGGAAACGGAGGTCGTTCAGGGGGCACTGGAACAGGTCAGAAAAGAAAAGACCGCCAAGCAGCTGCTCTGCGAGGGCGCGCTCGCTGAAAGCGTCTTTTCGGAAACTGGAGTGCTATAGCCCCTCAACACTCGAAGGATCACCCGCGCGGCACGGATCCAATCTCAAACGCCCACCTCTGGTTGAACTGTCAGCCACATCTTCGTTTCCAGCGTGGTAACTGCGGGTGGCGCCGCGGGTCCTGTGTAGTTACCCCATGCAAGGTCGGGGTAAGACCAGAAATTATAGATGCTGAAGCAGATCCCGCCGTCTTGCAGTGAGGCCCGGACAGCAACGTCTGCATCCGCCTCTGCACGAACTCGATTCTTTCCATTCTGCGCACCCATGCTCGCCCACCAGATATTTGGCTTCAGAGAGCGAAAATCGTTCGTCGCGTCCGGATCTAATCCCGACTTCCCCCACAGAAATGAATCGCCTGTATCTTCAGACCAGGGCCATGTTGGCTCCTGGCGATAAGCTGGCATGGGATGAACCGCCTTGCGGAGAGCAACGCCCTCTGCGCGTCCGATATGGTCATCCGGATACGCAGACCAAAGCGCCTTCCTTTTCCATCCCAATTTGTCAAAGGAGTCAGGCAGCAGGTAGGCGATGCCGAGATTGGGATGGCCGCCCGATTTGATCTCTGCACGATAGCGCGTCGTGATGCCCGCATCCGCCTCGATGACAATTTCAAATTGCACTGGAATTCCGTCGATTCCCTCGACGGCCTTGCCCGAACCTTCTGTAACAACAACGACACGGTTCTCTTCTCGTTTTACTTCGGATTTCGTCATAAGCCATGAAGTGATAGCGCCGCTGCCTACATCGAGATACGGCCCACCCCGCAATATCGGTTCATTGCCCAGCGTGCCCTCGGTGATCAGCCCCGTCTGTTTGCTTACTACCAGCGAGAACTGCGGACCCTCGATCAAATAGTCATTGACCCTGTCCTCGCAGTCCAGCTTGCTGGCCGTCCAGGGTCGTGGAGATCGGCTCGCCGAACCGACGGTGAGTTCCACCTGTTCGACGAGAGACCGATTTGCGCGGAACTCAAGCTTCAATTTGTCGCCCGGTAGCCAGCGTCGCGGCGGTAACTCGATGACGCCAGAGTTATGCGGAGCGATATTTGCAGGAACGATATTGCCTGAGTCGGAACCTACTGCAAATCGTATCTCGAGCTCACTGAAGTGCGTATGATTGAAAGCGTTTCGAACCGGGACGAAGAGCGGTTTACCCGGCTCCGGCAGCGGCAACGGAGCGGCCTCATCGAGGCGAACCGGTGAGTAAGCCTTCCGAGTGAGCCAATGCTCTGGCTTTTTGCGGCGCCAGCCGTCAATGATCCCCCATTCTCCGTAGCCAGTTGGTCCACCGGGGAGCAGAAACACTTCGTCAATCCCGGCCCAGATCGAGCCGCCAAGACAGCCGTCAGCGGCAAGAAATCTGTCTCCAAACCGCTTAATACTCTCCCCCCAAGAGTTACGGACTCCCGGATCGCGGCGAAGAGTATCCAGGTTATAGCAGGAGACATGCGCGAACTCGTCGTTGAGAAGCGGGTAAGTGGGGCTCTCCAAACTTGAGTGAACGTCGGCGTAGTGTTTGCTGTAGATATGGTAGCTACTGGTTGCCATCGGTGCCGTGTCGGGATAACTGAAGATGGTCGGCCTGCTCGGGTCCCGCTCTTCCGCCCATTCCTTCTCGGCAGCGATGTTCGGCCCCCAACTGCTTTCGTTGGCGAGCGACCAGAAGAGCACACAAGGATGGTGACGGTCGCGCGCGATCATTTCCCGGAACTGTGTCAGAAATCGCTCCCTTAAGTCAGAGTTCGAGGAGCTTGCTGTGCTCCAGCAAACGGCCGTTTCTTCTTCGACATAGATCCCGTGGCGATCGCACGCTTCGAGAAAAGCCTCCGTTGGAGGATAGTGAGAAGTGCGAACAAAGTTGACATTAGCCTCGCGGAAGAGCATGACATCCCGCTCGTCAAATTCCGTGGGAACTGCTCTTCCGTGAAGCGGATGAATACTGTGGCGACAGACGCCATGGAGCTTGACAGGCTGGCCATTGACAAGGAGCTGGTTGCCGTCGCGAAGAACGGTGCGAAAGCCGATGGTGCGTTCTATGGTTTCGATGACTTGTCCGCCCGCGAGGACGGCCACCTCGAGGCGAAAGAGATTCGGATGCTCCGCATCCCATGCCTTGGCGGACCGCACGTGAAGCTCGTGCACCAACGGCTTCTCCGGCGTCACGACTGGCTCCGATGCGGGCTCGAGCGTCAGAATTTCATCGGACGAATCTCGCAGAGTGAAGCGCAACCCTGCGCCGACGGCCACAGGCGAGGATAACGTCGTCTTCAGCGAAATCGTACCGCCTTGATTTCGATGGAAAGATGCCGTAACAGCCAAATCGCGGAGATGCGTCTTCGGAACCGCAAACATTCTGACATCGCGGATCACGCCTGCAATCGAATGTTTCGCGTAGTACGACCCCTGGGAGATGTCGTCACTACGATCGGTAATGCCAACCACAATCTGCGCGCTGCTGCCCGCCTGGACTTGACCCGTCATCTCCGCGTCCCAGGACGTGAATCCTCCGGAATGGTCGCGCACCAACACCCCATTCACCCACACCCGCGCGCGCCCGTAAACACCATCGAAGCGAATAATGATGCGATGGTTTGCGAATTCGCCGGGAATCTGCACCATCCGACGGCATGGATATTCGACATCCGGCGAGATATCGAACCCCAGCATGGCAAGCTCACTCGGGACTTCGATCGGCGACCATTTCGACACATCGAGATTGGGCTTCCAAAACTCAGCCGGCGAAAGGGGGGCAAACAGCCATGTTCCCCCAAGGCTCACCACCGCATTCCGAATGCCAGGGATCGATGCGGGGATTGGAATGAGCGCGGCAGGTTCCCCGTCCGAATTGGGAGAGGTCTCCGGGGATGAGACCGAGTTGATTACGGTCGCTTCTGCGAGAAGCTCGAACTTTGAAGCCAGGCATGTCGTGCAGAGCGATTCAATGAATTGACGACGGTCCACATGAGCTCCATTTTCGGGAACCGAGTTGATAGCGCATGACTCGAGCGAAGGCGCAGCAGCCGGAACGGGGGATCGATCAAGGAGTCGCCTGGGCATCGAGCCAAAGGGTTTCGTAAGGTTTCAGAGTCAACTGTGCGAGAATGCTGCGTTGGGTGATGCGATCCTCTGAAGGTGAACGGAGCGAGCAGGCCTGCGGCTTCGAGGTTACATTGATCACAAACAGGCTGTGGTCGGTTCGCGGTACCGCCAACACACCGTCGGGTAGAGGGGCTGCCAGCAGGTTATGTGCCGCGGGGCATATGTTGCCAATGAGGGTGAGAAAACTGTCGTCGGCGGGCCAGAAGGCAAGACTGATCACCTGGCCGCGGCCCAGCTTGCGCAACGTAGCTGCGGGCTTGCCGTCGACGATCTGCTGGTCGCTCGAAAAGACAGCGATGGTGTTGGTTCCCGGCCCGTCGATCTCCAGATACTCCATGTAGCCGTCAAGCCCGGCAGGGGAACGGCCGCTCATTCCCGCTCCGCTCCAGTTCACAAATAGCTGCGGCTTGTTGCCTTTCTCCGGCGAGCCGGTCCAGCGTACCGTGCGCGCCACGCCACCGCTAAGGCCGGCCATGTTGGCGGCGAAGCCATCGCCGCGAAAGACGCCATTGCGATCCATATACGCCGTGAAGGGCGTAACAATCAGCGTGCCGCCCTGCAGCACGTACTGGCGCATCGATTCGATCTCCGTGGCATTGTCGAGCGCGGTCGCCGCAACCAGCATCACAAGATCGTACTTCGCGAGGTTCTCCATTCGCTCGGCCTGCGCGGAGTTGATGGTGTCGGTCCCGATGCCCAGCCGGTGCAGCGCTGCAAAGGTTCCCGTAAACACGGAGCGGCTGTTGGGGATGTGCGGATAGATTTCGAGCGCAGCGCGGTTGTCGAAATCGGTCAACACCGCGGCGCGGCTCGCCACCGGATTTTCCAGCAGCATCTTCCCCCACTTCTCGAAGAACGCTCCCAGCTCAACAGCCCATTCAACATCGGGCTCAAGATGGCCGGACCAGTCCAGAAGGCCGCCCCAGTTCGGCCAATGACCACCGCGCCAGCGGTTGCCCGACCAATACATCATGCCGCATGCGCCAAACGCCGCCAACTGCAGGTCCCACATGCGGAACTGCTCCCGGCTCGGCGCAGGGTCCCACATCGCAGTTCCTCCAGCGACACCGATGCGCGTTTCGGTGACGATGAATCGGCCCTTGCCGTAGCAGGAGCGATGCATATCCAGATGCCATGGCGCGTCATTCCAACTCTGCGGCTTGTCGGTACTGTCCTGGTAATAGTTCAGGCCGGCAATCGACATGAAGGCTTGTGCCTTGGGATCATCGGCGATCGCCGTCCACAGCGGATTCCAGTCGGTCAGGATCCACTGCTGCGCGCCCGCAGCCCGAATCAGCGACGCCTGCTCGGCCAGAAAGCCCAGAATCACATCGCGCCGGAAATGGAACTCGGCCAGCGAAAGCGCCGGCAGCGCCGCATGCACGTCGGACCGCTCCTCCACCCCGCGCCGCGGCTGAGGAACCTCGTCGAACGACTGAATCTTCATGCCCCAGTCAACCAGGTCCAGCTTCTCGTTGAACTCCTCCGGAGTGTGAAAGGTTTGCTCCAGCCACTGCCGCCACGCATGCTCGCACGCCGGGTTATAGCAGATGATCTGATCCACGAATTCAATCTCGTTATCCAACTGCCAGCCGATCACCGCCGGATGATCGTGAAACTTACCGGCCAGCGCCTGAATATATCTTCGGCAGGCAGCGCGATATAGAGGATGGTTGAGGCAGGGGCACTTCCGGCTCATCGGGTCGGAAGGGCCGGCGCCCGGTTCGAGCACCACCAGCATCTCGGGATGCACCGCCGCCAGCCACTGCGGCGGAATGTAAGTCGAAGTCCCCAGGATGGCCGAGATGCCGCGCCGCTGCATCTGGTCGAGGAAATCGAGCAGCCAGCCGAAGTTGAACTGCCCCGGAGCCAGTTCCAGATTGCCCCAACTCGATTCGCCCACCCGGGCGACGTTCATGTGCGCGCGCTTCAGCAGGTCGAGAATCGCCTCGCTCTGCCCTGCGCCGTCGATGTCCGGATAAACCGACGCACCAAACAGGAAGCGCCCGGTCGCCGCCGGACGGGCCTGCGCCCAGGCAGGCAGACTCGAAATGCAGTTCCATGCCGGTGACGCCAGCACCGCCGTCTTCAGAAAATCACGCCGCGTGTGCATTCCTGTCCGCCTTCTCGATTACCTGATTACAGGCAAGACCATAATAAATTAGTGGCCCACCAGTGGCACCTTACCGACCGTCCCGATTGCGTGTCAACACCGATGGTTATTCAGAGCGAGCGAACGCAAAATTCTTCAAGATCGCTAACGGCAAGGACATTTTGCAGGGGAAGGCGGAAGGGTTCGGCCTCAATCTCGAAGATATCGCCGGGTTGCGTGCAGATTCCATCGGCAAAGGAGAGAGTCGCAGCGCCAAAGAAATGAACGTGGACATCTCCCGGGCGGCGAAAAAAGGAGTACTTGAAGTGGTGCTGCTCCAGGTTATGAATGCTGTGCGACATATTCGCTTCGCCGGAGAGGAACGGTTTTTCCCAGATCACGGCGCCGTTGCGCAGAATGCGAGAGGCGCCGCGAACGTACTCGGGCAAGGGCCCCGTCAGCAGTTCCGGACCGAAGGCAGCCTGCCGCAGCTTGGAGTGCGCCAGCCACAGATAATTTTCTCGTTCGGTCACGTGATCGGAGAATTCGTTGGCGAGGCAGAATCCGAGACGCATCGGGTTTCCGTTCGGTGCAATCAGATAAACGCCAGCGATTTCTGGTTCTTCGCCGGCATCACGAGCAAAGGGAGGAGACATGATTGAACCGCCGGGGCGCGCAACACACGCGCCGTTCCCCTTGTAGAACCACTCTGGCTGTACTCCCGGAACTCCGTTGACTGGCTTGCCGCCCTGCAATCCCATCAGAAACAACCTCAAGGAATCAGTCTGCGTCGAATCAGTCGGCGCAGAATCATCCGAAGCGGCGCGGTGCATCGCATCCCGGGTTTCCGCGGAGCCCAGGTGAGTTAGTCCTGTGCCGGTGAGATACAGTCGCGCGGGCTCGGCGTGATCAATCGGCGCGAGGAGGCGTTCTTCCTGAACGAGCGAAGCGAGGTCAACGTCCTCTCCTCTGCCATGGTCCCTAACGGCTCGATCCAGACTTATGCCGTGTGAGATTGCCTTGCTCGCAAGCTCGTACACGCTCGCCGCATTTTTCACGCGCGTTGCCCGGCCGCTCCGATCCGAAGCAGCCACGGATCGCTGGCCGGTTGAATTGCGATACTGGATCAACGACAAACCCACAGCGTTTGCTCCTCTTCCAATCATCCTCCTGCACTCATCGCATCGCGCGGCCAATGCAGGAACTCATCCCGCAAACGGCCGCACTGGATGCCCGCAGACACCTGTCTCGGCCTCAAACAACGCTCCGGCCAGCGGATCGTTTTCGCAGCCTAGCGCCGCGGAGGTTACGAACATCCGATCGAGCTCTGGGCCGGCGAATACGATACTGGTGACATTGGCCGCCGGTATCGAAACAGACCGACCCAGGGTGCCGTCGGGAAAAAAGCGGCTGATCCGGCCGCCACCCCAGTGTGCGATCCAAATCCCGCCATCCGCGTCGGTCGCCATGCCGTCCGGGTATCCCCACTCTTCTTCGAATTTCACAAACACGCGCTTGCGGCTTAGCTCCCCTCGCTCGTTGATGTCGAACGCATACACGGTTCGCCGCCCGGAGTCGTTGTGGTACATCGTCTTCCCGTCAGGACTGAACGCCGGACCATTGGTGACCAGGTAGCCGTCATCCTGCCGCGACCACGTGAAATCCGGATCGAGTCGGTACAGCGCACCACTGGCAATTTGATCGCTGTCATCCTTCGAGCCAGCCCAAATCCGCCCGGAAGCGTCGGTCTTCGCGTCGTTCATTCGATTCTGCGGTCGATCGGGTTCGGGATTGCCAATGCGCCGGATCGAAACGGGGTCGAGCTGAAGGTGCGCAAAACCCGACTTGAGACCAGCAACGAAGTCTTCGCGCCCCTCTCTTTCCACGATCCACCCAATGCGCTCCGGAACGGACCAACTGGAAATCGATCCCTTCTCGAGCTCGAGCTCATGCACCAGCTGTCCGAAAATGTCCACCCAGAGCAGAGCATTCCTCGAGCCACTCCAGACCGGACCTTCTCCTAAAGTATCTCTGACCGTCCGCGGGATTATACGCACTTGGGCCATTCGTCTGATTCCGTCCATTCCTGACCGAGAAACAGCCCTTTTATCAATATCAATGAGAGTAGATCGCCGCTCAACCATCGATGCTGGTGCCGGCCGACCATGCTCACGCAGTGAAAGCATTCAAGGGCAAGACCACTGAAACTTATGGTCAACCAGTACTTTAGAGGGGGCCTCACCACATGTCAAGCCAATGCGGCTAGAGGCAGGTCAGTGTTAGCGGGAAGGTGAATCTATGACTTCGTTGCAGGAATTGCTATTTCGACTTATGGCATGGCACGAAAAGCAGGCTTCGATTCCCACGGGCCCGAACAGGCAACTGAATTGGAGAAGAGATCTCCAGATTCAGTCCGCCGAAAGTACGCTCCTCCTCCAATAATGTGCGCCTCGAATGGGCAGACGATGCAGCACATTTCGCAGGAGAGATCTTCCGGCTACTCATTCACCATGAACAAAAGGAAGAGAACAGTGCATTGCTGTCATCCGCAGTACGTCGCGCAAGCCCGAGACGGTTGGCAGTCAAAAGCTGGCTCGGGTAAGCGCGGGGATTTGGGCGGTCCACAGCATCTTGTCGATATTTGTCAGACCCTGCGAATCAACAAACATTTCCGCGTTATGCTCCAGCTATTCAAATTGATCTATGCGAGGGCAAGTGGCCGAAAAACCGTCTACCTTCCAAGGTGCCGACAAGTTGACGCGAAGCGGACGATACAGCCAAGTGGCTCGCCTTCAATTGTCAGTAGTGTGTTTGGTATCAAACTAGAATCTCCCGGCCACCGCCCGTTTCGCAAGACCGACCCGAGTATTTAGGCTGATTTTCGGAGGCATCAGCTTAAGAAGGGACAGAAGACACGATGGTTATCGATCTTTGCGGGAACCGTAAAAAAGCGATGGATATCAATGTCGGTTTATCGCTGTTGATGAGCATAGTCAGTGATTAATCTCGTCAGGCCATCGGCAATGGAGTCTTCCGCGCAGCCGACTTTTAAGCGCGAACCCAATACCTGAAAGCTATTGTGCGAGAATGATGCGTCATCCGGTATATAGCCGGACGGTGCTCTTCCATTCGCCAGGGTAACCATAATGGTATTTGTCATAGGTGATTGCCGCTTCATGCGTTGTGCAATCAGGGTGTAGACCTCCGCGTCCACTGAGGTAAGCGCCACGTCGCCGACGCCCAGGACACCGATCCGGATTTGAACCGGAGGTCCGTC